>Ga0164293_10002598_pt1 | contig 15316 bp, 14 predicted proteins | sample GEODES118metaG_FD_111487 | JGI IMG/M metagenome (GOLD analysis project Ga0164293, IMG submission 111487) | Eutrophic lake water microbial communities from Lake Mendota, Wisconsin, USA - GEODES118 metaG | ecosystem: Environmental > Aquatic > Freshwater > Lake | place: USA: Lake Mendota...
GCGGCTTGGCGGTGCAGTCCACCGCTTGCGCGAAAATGGCAGGGGCGCAGCGTTTGACGCACCCCGAGTCGCCAATTATGGGCGCGAGTCATGGGATTGATGATGCTGCGCAGGCGGCCCCGGCTTGTGGTTGCATACCTATGCGCCAGTGCTAGGGCAGGCCTAGCGGATTCGCCCCCGATTGTTTCGCATTCGTCTTTTGCATTGCTGCCATTCCGACTGGCTCAGGAGATACGACCTTGACCTCGCTCGCCACCCCGCTTGCTGCCCTGAACCTTGTAACCCGGGCCACTATCCACGCCAATCTCGGCACCCCGGCGCTGGTCGAACACGCGCTCGCCAAGGGTGAAGGCAAGCTGACGAAGCATGGCGCGCTGCTGGTCGAGACCGGCAAGTTCACCGGCCGCAGCGTCAAGGACAAGTACATCGTGCGCGATGCCGCGACCGAGAGCACCATCAACTGGGGCGCGATCAACCAGCCGATGAGCCCGGAGCATTTCGCCGTGCTCAAGGCCGATTTCCTCGCCCACCTCGAAGACCGCGAAGAGCTCTATGTCGCCGACCTGTTCGGCGGCTCGCAGCCCGAATACCGCGTCAACGTGCGCGTGATCACCCAGATGGCGTGGCACAACCTGTTCATCAAAACGCTGCTGGTGCGCCCCACGGCGGAAGAAGTCGCGAGCTTCGTCCCCGAATACACCATCATCAACCTGCCCAGCTTCAAGGCCGATCCCGAGCGCCACGGCTGCCGCAGCGACACGGTGATCGCGGTGAGCTTCACCGAAAAGCTGATCCTGATCGGCAACACCGAATATTCGGGCGAGATGAAGAAGGGCGTGTTCGGCCTCCTCAACTACCTCCTGCCCGCGCAGGGCGTGATGCCGATGCACTGCTCGGCCAATATCGGCGCCGACGGCAAGAGCGCGATCTTCTTCGGCCTGTCGGGCACCGGCAAGACCACGCTTTCGGCCGATGCGAGCCGCACGCTGATCGGTGACGATGAGCATGGCTGGTCGGACACCGCGGTCTTCAATTTTGAAGGCGGTTGCTACGCCAAGATGATCAACCTCTCGGCCGAGGGTGAGCCCGAAATCTACGCCACCACCCAGATGTTCGGCACGATCCTCGAGAACGTGACGATGGACGAGGCCACCCGCGAGCTTGATTTCACCGACGGCAGCAAGACCGAAAACACCCGCGGCGCCTATCCGATCGAGTTCATCCCCAACACCTCCGAGAAGAACCTCGGCCCCGCGCCGTCGAACGTGATCATGCTGACCGCCGATGCCTTCGGCGTGCTGCCTCCGATCGCGCGGCTGACCGCGGATCAGGCGATGTATTACTTCCTCAGCGGCTACACCGCCAAGGTCGCCGGCACCGAGATCGGCGTGACCGAGCCGGAAGCCACCTTCTCGACCTGCTTCGGCGCAGCCTTCATGCCGCGCCACCCGAGCGTCTACGGCAACCTTCTCAAGGAGCGCATCGCCAAGGGCGGGGACCAAGGCGGCGTGGCGTGCTGGCTGGTCAACACCGGCTGGACCGGCGGCAAGTATGGCACCGGCTCGCGGATGCCGATCAAGGCGACCCGCGCGCTGCTCAACGCGGTGCTCGATGGCAAGATGGATGCGGTCGAGTTCCGCAAGGATCCCAACTTCGGCTTCGATGTGCCGGTGTTCGTGCCCGCGCTCGCCGAAGCGGGCCTCGATCAGACGATCCTCGATCCGCGCAGCACCTGGGCCGACGGCGCCGAATACGACGCAACGGCTGCCAAGCTGGTGCAGCTGTTCATCGGCAACTTCGCCCAGTTCGAAGCCCATGTCGATGAAGGCGTGCGTCAGGCGGCTCCGGCGCCCGTTGCCGCCTGATCCACTGGCCTTCCCTGCCATTGCGGCGTAACATGACTGTTGGAGTATAGGGCTCCATTAGCGAAGGAGCAGTATGATGAGCATTCTCGATGGTATTCTGAAGAACATCACCGGCGCACCTGATGACGTGGTCAATCTCGCCAAGCAGGTCGGGCTCGATCCGGCTATGGTCCAGCAGGCGATTGCGGCGCTGGGGACGACCCATGTGCTGGAAGGCGATACTGTCGGCCTCGCTGCGGAAAAGACCGGCCTTAGCACCTCTTCGCTCGACCAGATCGTAGCCGCGATCGGCGGCGAGGGTTCGCTGGCGCATTTCTCGTCGATGATCGACATGGACAAGGACGGCAACCCGATCGACGACATCATGGGCATGGCGAGCAAGCTGTTCGGTCCGCAGTAACGACCAGCGATGGCGGCGCGCGCGAGCAGCGCCGTCGCTTTCGCGAACACGGGGGGATAGCCACTGAGCCTGGCACAAATGCTGCAGCAAACCGGTGCGATCACGTCGATGGCCAAGGAACTGGGCGTTGACGAGAAAACCGCCATGACCGCCGCGGGCGCGCTGCTGCCCGCGATCGTCGCTGGCATGGGACGCACCGCCACCGGCGGCACCGAGACCCCCGATCCGCTCGGCGGGCTTGGCAGTCTCGCCGACGCCATCCTTGGCTCGGGCGGCGGCGCGCAGATGCTCGACGCGGTGCTGGGCAACGACCCGACCCCGACCGCAGCGGGCAACAACATCCTCGGCAGCATCTTCGGCGGCGACGATGTCAACCAGTCGATCGCGGGCGAGGTGTCGGCGCTGACCGGGATCGATCAGGGCCTGCTCAAGCAGATGCTTCCGATCCTGACGATGGCGGTGGCGGGATATCTCGCCAAACAGGCCGCCGTGGCGATCGGCGGCGCGGCTCCGGCGGCAGCGGGCGCGGTGACCAACCCTCTGGGCGGGATCCTCGGCGCGATCGTTTCCGGAATGGCCAAGCGCTAGGCATCATGCGGGGCCGCGGCGCGGCCCCGCGCCTCATCCGGCCTCGGGGCGCGTATCCTCGAGATATTGCCAGATCCGGTTCACCACCACCGAGCCTTCGCCCACCGCGCTGGCAACCCGCTTGACCGAACCTGCGCGCACGTCGCCAACGGCGAAGACGCCGGGCGCGGTGGTGGCGTAGTCATCCGCCTGAGCGGCGGCCGCGCCGGTGAGCACAAAGCCCTTCTCGTCGGTCGCCGCGAGGCCCGAGAGCCAGCCGGTATTGGGCGCGGCGCCGATCATGATGAACAGCGCGCGGGTGGCGATGCGCTGCTCGGCGTCCTTGGTCTTGAGTGTGATCGCCTCCAGCCAGGTCTCGCCGTGGAGCGCGGTGACTTCGGAGTGGTAGTGGATGGTGATCCGCGGATCGGCCTCCAGCCGCTGCGACAGATAGCTCGACATTGATGCAGCCAAGCTGCTGCCGCGCACCACCAGATGCACATGTGCCGCCGCGCGGCTGAGATACATCGCCGCCTGACCCGCCGAATTGCCGCCGCCGATCACCATCGCCTCGGTCTGCGAACAGAACCGCGCTTCCATCTCGGTCGCCGAGTAGAAGATGCCTGCGCCTTCGAGTTCTTCGAGGTTTTCGATCGGCAGGCGGCGATATTGCACGCCGGTCGCCACGAGCAGCGCGCGGGCGCAGAGTTCATCGCCGTCGTCCAAGGTTGCGCACAGCGACCCATCCTCGCGCCGCGCCAGCGCTTCGACCCGGCGCGGCATCACGAAGCGGGTGCCGAACTTCATCGCCTGCACCTGTCCGCGAAAGGTCAGATCGGTGCCGCTGATCCCGGTAGGAAAGCCCATGTAATTCTCGATCCGGCTTGATGTGCCCGCCTGTCCGCCGACCGCGGTATCCTCGATCACCAGCGCCTCGATTCCCTCGGACCCGGCATATACCGCCGCTGCCACGCCTGCTGGCCCCCCGCCGACGATCAGCAGATCATAGGTGCGCCGCGTACAGATACCGAGATCCATCCCGAGATATTGCGCGATCTTGCGCGGGGTCGGATCGGCGAGCCGAGTGTCGGCGCCAAGGATCACGCCGGGTTCGTGGCCGATCAGGCTGCACATTGCGACCGTTTCGCCATCGGTCGCGTCCATGTCATAGCTCTGGAACGGGATGCGGTTGCGCGACAGGAAGCGTTCGACCGCTTGCACATTGGGATCGCGGTCCGCGCCGATCACCTTGATGGTATCATTCTTGGCCTCGAACTGCCGCCGCCGCCTTGCGGAGAATACGGTGATGAGGTGATCGGACAGCTCCGGCACCTGGCTCATCAGTTCGAGCATCGCCTGGCGCGGGGCCTCGATCACCCGTGTATCGACCGAGGCACGCATCCGCATGATATTGGTGGCGCCATTGAGAAAGCCGATCTCGCCGAGAAACTGCGTCGGGCCGAGCGAGGATTTCAGCATCCGTTCGTTGGTATCGGGATCGACCACCTCGATATCGCCTTCGAGGACGTAGATGAAGCGGTCCATCGGTACGCCGATATCCATGACGACGCTGCCGGCTGGGTAGAACACCTCGCCCCCGATCGCGCAGATCGCATCGACATGCGCGGGCGCAAGCGGCACGCGGCGCATGGTTTCAAGGTCTTGACCCAGTGTTTCCATGCTGCCCTCCTGCGCCGTGCAGGTTGCAACATGGGGTCAGGCCCGCAGGTTTGCAATTCGCTACAATGCGTTACCCCTTGGCGCGGGTGATGTAGCGGCTGACGGTGTTGCCCACGACATTGAGCGGGGCATTGCCGCCGAGGATCACTGCGGTGTTGAACGCCTTGAAGTCGTAGCGCGAACCCAGCTCGGCCTGCGCCTGCGCGCGCAGGCGCACGATTTCGCTGTGGCCGATCTTGTAGCCGCAGGCCTGCCCCGGCCAGCTGCAATAGCGATCGACTTCCGAGGCGACTTCCTCGGCCTTCGAGCCGTTACGTGTCACGAAGAACTGGCGCCCCTGCTCGCGCGTCCAGCGCTTGGAATGTAGCCCGGTATCGACCACCAAGCGGCAGGCGCGGAAGGCGAGGCTTTGCAGGTATCCCAGCCGCCCGACCTTGAATTCGTCGTAAGCGCCCAGCTCGTCAGCGAGCTGTTCGGCATAGAGCGCCCAGCCTTCGGAGAAAGCGTTGAAGGCGAGGATCGAGCGGATCAGCGGCAGGCGGTTCGAGAATTCGCCCTCCCACACATGGCCGGGGATGCTTTCATGGAAGGCAAGATCGGCCAGATCATATTTGCGGTGCAGATCGGTGGTGCGCAAGTTGATCCAGAACCGCCCCGGAATGCTGCCATCCTTGCTGCCCGCGCCGCCATAGGCGCCCGGTGCGCCCGGTTCCTCGACCAGCGGCAGGCGCCGGACTTCCAGCGGGGGATCGACCAGCTGGTTAAAGGCACGCGGCATCTGCGATTTGATCCATGCGACGCGGTCGTTGATGAAGGCGAAGATTTCCGCGCGGCCCGGATCGCCCTCGGCAAACTGGTAGCGCGGATCCTGGCTGAGCGCCTGCATCCGGTCGCCAACGCTGCCTTGGGTATAGCCGATCTCGCGCAGGATCGGGTCCATCCGGCCGTGAATCTCGTCGAGCTCGGCGAGGCCCTGGCGGTGGATTTCATCAGGGGTGAGGCGCGTGGTGGTCGAGGCGCCCACTGCCCAGCTGTAATATTCCTCGCCCATCGGCTGCGCCCACATGCCGGCATTGTCCTTGGCGATGCTGCGCTGGGTCTTCAATTCGTCCAGCTGACGCTCAAGCGCTGGCAGGATTGCGCTGGCGACGATCCGTTCGGCCTGCGCGGCGGTGCGTTTGGCGCCGTCGATCTTGGCGCTGTCGAGCGGCCCGGCATAGCTCTGGCTGGCGCTGGCGCTGGCCGCCTGCATCTGCCGGATCGCCTTGTCGATCAGGAAGGCCGGCGGGACCACGCCCATGCCGCGCGCGGCGCGGACACGCTCGAGCTCGCCGTCGAGGATCGCAGGCACTTCGGCGAGGCGGTCCATGTAGGGGCCGATGTCCTCGGGCGTGTTAAGCGGCTGGGTCGAGCCGAAGAAGCGCGGCAGATCGATGTAACCGCCAACGTTCTGGATCACCACATAGGGCGCGTTGCGCCAACTGCCGACCGCGACATCGCCGTAAGGCATCGCCATGCCTTCGAGCGCCTTGGAAAAGGCGCTTTCGACAACCTCGAAGCCGATCTGCTGATCGCTGGTGAGGCCCTGGCGCGGATAGGCGCGGGCTTCGGCGAGCAGTTCCTTGAGCGTGCTGGCATAGGCGCTGCGGCCATCCTCGCCCGCGGTGCCGAAGGTCGTGCGCCAATCGGCATAGTCGCCCGTATCGACCCCGAGTCCGGTCGCCCGGCCCGGTTCGTGCGCGAGCATCCGGTAGGCGATCCGGTCAAGCGCGGCATCGGGATCGAGCCGCGCAATGGGCGTGCTCGCCGGCGCCGCGCCGGTGCGGGTGCAGGCGGGCAGCAAGGCAAGAGCGGAAACGCCGGCAAGCCCGGTGAGGGCCTGCCGGCGGGTGAAATCAGCGTGGTTCTCTCTCATCCGCGCAAGGCTTACCGCCCGCATGGCATGAGTCAATCGCTGGGCGGGACGCTCAGTCCTTGAGGATGCCGGCGACCTTGCCGCCTTCGAGCGCGAGCAGGTTCATCACCGCATGATGCAACGCGATGTTCTGCTCGGCCGTGCCTTCGTAATCGGTCAGGCCCAGCTCGTCGGCGAGTTCCTTGCGATTGGCAAAGCTCGGATCAAGCCCGACCATCTTCATGAGATCGACGATCGAGGTCTTCCAGTTGAACTTGTCGGCATTGGGCATGGCGGCGATCCGGGCGGCCATTTCCGCTTCGCTGACTGCCGCGACAGGGACCGTCGGCGCAGCAGGTGCAGCGGCGGGCTTCGGCGCGGCGGCGGCAGCCTTGGCCGCGGCGGCGTTCTTCTCGTCTTCGTCCGAACCCCAGATTGCATTCTTGATCGAGCTGAAAATACCCATCATAACCTCCCCAATATGGACCAAAATCGCTAGCAAAATAGCGCTAGTGTGCGCTTGTGCAACTAGCATGAGGCACCGGGCCCGAACAAGGACAACCAGCCGCCATGACCGATATTGTACTTTCGATCGTGATGCTTGCCGCGCTGGCGCTGGTGGCAGGCGCGGTGGTGCTGTGGCGGCGCACCGGGCAGATCAAGCAGCCTGCGCTGATGGTACTGCTGGCGGTGATCGCGGTGCTCAACGTGCTGATCTGGACGGTGCCGAGTCCAGGGGGCGAGGCCCCGATCGAGCAGATCAAGGCGGCCGGATAAGGCTAAGCGCCCACTCTCATAGCGGATGCGGAATCATCGGCGCCGCAGGCGCCGCAAGCCCGACCGGGCGCCCGCAGCGACGCGACCTTCTGGCCTCACGTAGCGAAGCGATAGGCCGACAAGAAGGTCGCATAAGCGCGGAACGGCGCGCCTGGGGGCGCGCCGTCGCTCTATCAGTGAGGTATATTCCAGGTGATCGAACCGCTGAAATCGCCCGCCACCGGTTTGCCCGTCCCGTCGCGGGCGGCATCGAAGCGGGCGCGTTTGGTCACCAGTTCGCAGGTCGCCGCATCGAGCGTGCTGTGCCCGGTCGAGCGGGTGATCGTGCAGCCCGCTACCTTGCCCGCCGCGTCGATCGCGAGCGTGAAGCTGGCATTGCCCGAGAGGCCCTGGCTCAGCCAGCTCGGCCGGTAATCATTGTCGACCACCCAGCGGCCCGGATTGTTCTTCGGGCGCGCGCCGACCGGATCGAAGGGCGACGCGCTCGGCGTCGGCCCGGGGATGCCGAAGTCGACGGGCCCCACCACCGGTCCGGTCAATTCGTCCACGCCGGGGAGCGTGCCTATCGGCGTGCTGCCGAAATCGAACGGGATGACCTCGGGGCGGGTCGGGGTGGTGGTCGTCGCCTGCTGCTTGCTGGAGGTTTTCTGCTCCACCGGATCGGTTGGCGGGGGCGGGGGGATCGGCGTCGGTGTCACCGCGAACCCCGTCAGCGGGGGCGGCGGCGGGCGGACGGCGACCGTCACCGCCAGACCCACTACCAGCAGTGCACCGACGGCAGCGGGGATGCCGAGTGCGCCGGCGAGGGCAGCGGGATTGGGACGGCGGGTATGGGAGGCGTAGGTCATATCAGGGGCTCCTCTCTCCATCATCGTGGGAGCGGTGGCCGGAGCGCCTGTCACAAGCACAACCCTCCGGCTCCGCTCGGGAGTCAGAGTACTATGACTTTTGGTAGGGGCGAAGAGGTTTCGAGTTGCGATTCAGGATGTTGTTCCGTCCTGAATTGCCACTTTATTTAATCGGGCAATCGGGCGAGAGCCGGAAATCCAGATAATTGTCGACCGAGCCCATCAGTTCCTCGAGTTCGTTCTCGAAGAAATGGTTCGCGCGCGGGATTTCCTCGTGGTGGATTGTGATGTGCTTCTGGGTGCGCAGCTTGTCGACCAGCTTCTGCACCGCGACCGGCTGCACCACCGTATCAGCCGCGCCCTGCACGAAGATTCCGCTCGCGGGGCAGGGGGCGAGGAAGCTGAAGTCGTACATGTTGGCGGGCGGCGCGACCGAGATGAAGCCGCGCACTTCGGGGCGGCGCATCAGCAATTGCATCCCGATCAGCGCGCCGAAGCTGTAACCTGCGATCCAGGTGCTCTGCGCTTCGGGGTGGATCGACTGCACCCAGTCGAGCGCCGATGCCGCGTCGGACAGTTCGCCGATGCCGCTATCGAAGCTGCCTTGCGAACGGCCCACGCCGCGGAAGTTGAAACGCAAGGTGGCAAAGCCGCGGTCGGCAAAGGTCTTGTAGAGCCGCTGCACGATCCGGTCGTTCATCGTGCCGCCGCCTTCGGGGTGCGGGTGCAGGATCATCGCCACCGGCGCACGCGGGCGCGGCGGCGGGGAGAAACGGCCTTCAAGACGGCCTTCCGGGCCGGGGAAGATGACTGAGGGCATCGGTAAACCTTGTGATCGAGGAGCCGCAAGCTGCCGGGTGGCGCCCGCGAAAGCGCGCTCTATATAGGGCGCGATGGGTTTTTCGCAATTTTTTGTCGCGGCTGACGTGCAGGTGGCCGCAAATGGCTGAGCGGGTCTATCTCGATCACGCCGCGACCTCGCCTTTGCGCCCCGAAGCCAAGGCGGCGATGGACGAAGGGTTTGCGATTTGGGCCAACCCGTCCTCGCCCCATGCCGAAGGGCGCAAGGCGAGGGCTGCGCTCGAGGATGCGCGCGAGCGGATCAAGGCGGCGTTGGGGTGGGAAGGTGAGTTGATTTTCACCAGCGGGGCGAGCGAGGCGGCGCGGCTCGCCTTCGACCATGCGACAGTCATGCACGAGGTGGTCAGCGCGGTTGAGCATGACGCCATAGGGCAATTTGAAAAGAACCGCGGTGTGCCTGTTGTGGCGGTCGGGACTGACGGCGGGATTGACCTGGTTGCGCTCTCAGTGGCCTCGGCACCCTCTTCAACCGCTGGTGACGATTGGGAGAACCGCACTCTCGTTGCCGTCCAGCACGTCAATTCCGAAACCGGCACCCGGCAGGATATCGGGATGGTTGCCGAAGTGGTGCACGACCAGCGCGGCCTGCTGCTCGTCGACTGCGCACAGAGCGCGGGGAAGGTCGAGATACCTCAGCTGGCCGACATGGCGATCGCTTCGGCCCACAAGTTCGGCGGCCCGATCGGAGTGGGTGCCTTGCTGGTCAAGGACTTCAAGATGCTGACGCCGGTCGGCGGGCACGAGCGCGGCTACCGGCGCGGCACCGAGAACCTGCCCGGCGTGCTCGGCATGGCTGCGGCGCTGGATGCAGGCGCGTGGGCTACCTCGCCCGAGCAGTGCGCCGCGTTCGCCGCTGAGGTTGCAGGCCATCGCCTCACCATCGGGAAGCAGGTCGATTACATCTTCGCCCTGACCCACCCCACTATCAGCGCGCAGGCGCTCCTGATCCGCCTCGACGCGATGGGCTTTGCGGTCTCGGCTGGGAGCGCGTGTTCTTCGGGGACGCTCAAGAAAAGCCGGGTGCTCGATGCCTTTGGCGTGCCCGATGATGTGGCGGCGCGCACGATCCGGGTGAGCCTCGGGTGGAACACCACGCCCGAGGATATGGAGCGCTTCGCCGACGCCTGGGCCTCGCTCGCATGATCTACCTCGACTACCAAGCCACAACCCCGCTCGCACCCGAAGCGCGCGAGGCGATGCTCAAGTGGCTTGGCGGGCCGGAGAGCGAGACTTTCGGCAACCCCCATTCCCCGCATCGCATGGGACGCATGGCCGCCGCGGCGGTCGAGGTCGCGCGCGAGCAGGTCGCTGCGCTGTTTCCGGCAGGCGGCAGGGTAATATTCACGGGCGGTGCAACCGAGGCGTTGAACCTCGCGATCCGCGGCGCGCCTGGGGCGGGCAGCATTGCTGTCTCGGCGATCGAGCACGCCGCGGTGCTCGATACGGCCCGCGCAGTCGGTGATTGCCACGTGCTCGGCGTCGATAGCGACGGGCTCTGCCACCCCGATCAGGAATGGCCTTCCGATACGCGGATGTTCGCGATCATGCAGGTCAATAACGAGATCGGCACCATCGAGCCGCTCAACAAATGGGCCGCCTTCGCCGCGCGGCAGGGCGCGTTGCTGCTGGTCGACGGCGTGCAGGCCTATGGCAAGCTGCCGCTCGCCGAGGCTGACATGATCGCGGTCAGCGCGCACAAGCTGCACGGCCCCAAAGGCATCGGCGCCTTGTGGGTGCGCGACGGCATCATGCTCGCCCCGCAGCAGACCGGCGGCGGACAGGAGGCAGGCTTGCGCTCCGGCACGCTCTCGCCCGCCTTGTGTGCGGGCTTCGGCGCGGCAGCAGCGCTGGCCGCGACCCGCATGGAAGCCGACATGTTTCGTGTGAAACATTTAGAGAACATTGCCCGCGATGCCTTCGCCGGATGGCACATCAACGGCAGCACCGAACACCGCTGGCACGGCAATCTCAACCTCCGGCGTGAGGGGCTCGACGTCGCGCGGCTGATGAGCGAATGCCGCACCATCATGTTCTCCGCCGGCAGCGCCTGTGCCAGCGGGTCGGGACGACCAAGCCATGTGCTGACAGCCATCGGCCTCACCAACGCCCAGGCAAAGGCCTCTATCCGCCTCGGCTTCGGGCGCTATACGAGCGAGCAGGATATCATCGCTGCCGCCGCCGCGATCAATGCCGCCGCGAAGGAGCAGGGCCTGTGAGCATTTCGATTACCTTCATCGATCCGTATGGCAAAGCCGTTTCAACCACGGCGCAAAGCGGCGATAACCTGCTGCGCACTGGCCAAGCGGCGGGGCTTCCGCTCGAAGGCACCTGCGAAGGCCAGATGGCGTGTTCGACCTGCCACGTGATTGTCGCTGCCGAATGGTTCGACCGCCTCCCCGCACCCAGCGAGGAGGAGGAAGACATGCTCGATTTCGCCGCCGGGGCACGCCGCACCAGCCGCCTCTCGTGCCAGATCGAACTGACCGATGCGCTCGACGGTCTGGTGGTCAGCGTGCCCACCGAAAGCAACGACCTCAGGCGGATGTAGCGCCGTCCTGCGGCTTGCCGAGGCGGTTCAGGCGCCGGGCTAACCAGATCACCCCGCCGATCGGCAAAACCACCGCGCCGGCCAGAATCAGGAAGGCGGCGAGGTAGCCGAAGATTGATCCCAGCGATCCCAGCGCGCCGGTGACAGGGCCGAGGAAGTCGCTCGTCACCGGGGTGCCGGTTTCGTAATTCACCGTCATCCGGCTATAGGCGACGCGGCCCTCCATTTCCTTGAGCCAGCTGCGCGCCTGATCGATTTCCTCGTTGACCGCCGCAACGCTGCGCTCGGCCTCGACCAGTTCCTCGACGCTGCCTTTGCGCGAGCGCAGCACCTCCTGCAGCCGGTCGCGCAGCTGGGTGCGGGCGCGTAGGCGGGCCTCGGTATCGACCAGCTGCTTGGAGAGTTCCTCCGAGGCGATTTCGGCGGCGACCTGCTCGGCGCCGGCATCCTGCGCCTCGTCCTCGAGCAAGGCCCCGAAGGCCCGCGCCTGACGGCTGGCGACCGCCATTTCGAGCCTGCCCGAAACCTCGCCCTCATCCTCGCCCGATTTGGTCATGCCGATGATCTGGCAGATCGCCGGCCCCTGCTGTTCGCACAGCGAGGCGTGGCGGCGCTGCAGCGCGCCGAGCTCGGCGGCAGGCATCCGCCAGCGGTAGTCGTAGATATAGGCCAGCTGCGGCAGGCTGACCGGGATTGCGCCGAGGTCGGGAAGGGTGGCGGACTTGCTCGCCCCGTCAGCGACGGCGTCGGCGGCCATTTCGGCGGCGGCGGGGGCCTCGGTTACCGCCTCGACGGCGGCGGCGCTGGTGTCGGCGCTGTTCTCGCTGCAAGCGGTGAGCGCCAGAGTGGCGGTTCCACCAAGAATTAATATCTTACGCATGATCTCTCTCCTCATGATCCCCGTCCGACAAGGGGCGACTCGTGCCGATCGCCTTAATGTCGCCCCATTTATGCCTTTATTTCGCCATAATTAAACCGCAATTGCGCCACAATTGACATTGAGCTGAATTTTCCGGCTTTTTCAGGAGACTGGCTTGCTGCAGAATGCGCGGCGCGCGGCCCCGCGATCCGTGCTCAACCCTGTGGAAAGGCCTCTCCCTCGCGAGCGCGCGGGTTGCTAGACGGGCGGGATGTCCGATCCTGTCCTGCCCAAGGAGCCCGACGACGGCTTCGATGCCATCGTCGATACGCCCTTCGATGCCGCGCTGTCCGAGCGCTATCTTGTCTATGCCCTGTCCACGATCACCGCGCGCTCGCTGCCCGATCTGCGCGACGGGCTGAAGCCGGTCCACCGCCGCCTGCTCTGGGCGATGCGGCAATTGAAGCTCAACCCGAGCGATGCCTTCAAGAAATCGGCGCGGGTGGTGGGCGATGTGATCGGCAAGTACCACCCGCATGGCGATGCGAGCGTCTATGACGCGATGGTCCGCTTGGCGCAGGATTTCAGCCTGCGCTATCCGCTGGTCGAGGGGCAGGGGAACTTCGGCAATGTCGACGGCGATAATGCCGCGGCCTATCGCTACACCGAAGCGCGCCTGACCAGGACCGCGCTCGCGCTGATGGCAGGGCTGGACGAAGGCACGGTCGATTTCCTGCCGACCTATAATGGCGAGGAAGTCGAACCCGATATCTTCCCCGGCCTGTTCCCCAATCTGCTCGCGAACGGCGCAAGCGGCATCGCGGTTGGCATGGCGACCTCGATCCCGAGCCACAATGCCGCCGAGATCATCGACGCCACGCTGGCGTTGATCGATAACCCCTCGGTCAGCCACGAAGAGCTGATGGAACTGTTCCACGGGCCCGATTTCGCCACCGGTGGCCAGGTGGTCGACAGCGCGGCTGCCATTTCAGAGGCCTATCGCACCGGGCGCGGCAGCTTCCGGCTGCGCGGGCGTTTCCACGCGCCCGAGGCCAAGGAGCCTGATGATATCGCCGCCGGCATCGAGCGGCTGGGCGGCGGTCAGTGGCAGCTGGTAATCTCGCAAATCCCATATCAGGTCGCCAAGGGCAAGCTGATCGAGCAGATCGCGCATGCGATCGCCGATCGCAAGCTGCCGATCCTCGAGGATGTGCGCGACGAAAGCGACACCGTGATCCGCATCGTGCTGGTGCCCAAAAGCCGCAATGTCGATCCCGAGCTGCTCAAGGAAAGCCTGTTCAAGCTGACCGATCTGGAGACGCGGTTCAGCCTCAATCTGAACGTGCTCGATGCCACCGGCGGGCTGGGCCGCACGCCGATGGTGATGGGGCTGAAGGAGCTGCTCGAAAGCTGGACCTTCGCGCAGATCGACATTCTCCAGCGCCGCGCGAAGCACCGGCTCGAACAGATCGCCAACCGGCTGGAACTGGTGCGCGGCTATATCATCGCCTACCTCAACCTTGACCGGGTGATCGAGATCATCCGCACCGAGGACGAGCCCAAGCCGCTGATGATGGCCGAGTTTGAACTCACCGACCGCCAGGCCGAAGCGATCCTCAACATGCGGCTGCGGTCTTTGCGCAAGCTGGAGGAAATGCAGCTGCGCAAGGAAATGGACACGCTGCTGGCCGAGGAAGCCGATCTCAATGCCCTGCTCGAGAGCCCGGCCAAGCAGCGCACCCGCCTGAAGCGCGATCTGCGCGCCCTGCGCAAGGAATATGGCGAGGACACCCCGCTGGGCGCGCGGCGCACGCTGATTGCCGAGGCTGCACCGACGATCGAATTCAGCATGGATGCGATGATCGAGAAGGCACCGGTGACGGTCATCCTCAGCCAGAAGGGCTGGATCCGCGCGGCGAGCGGGCATGTGCCGCTCGATCAGGAGTTCAAATACAAGGAGGGTGACGGCCTCGCCTTCATCCTCCACGCACAGACCACCGACAAGCTGCTGCTGGCGGCCTCCGACGGGCGGTTCTACACCTTGGGCTGCGACAAGCTGCCCGGCGCGCGCGGCTTTGGCGAGCCGCTGCGTACGATGGTCGATCTTGAAAGCGAGGCCAATGTTGTCGCGATGATGGTGCATCGTGCGGGCGGCCGGCTGCTGCTTGCCTCAAGCCACGGCAAGGGCTTCGTCGCCGAGACCAACGAATTGCTCGCCGAAACGCGCAAAGGTCGGCAGGTGGTGAACCTCAAGGATGGCGCGGTGCTGCGGGTGATCCGGCCGATCCCCGAAAGCCATGATCACGTTGCCTGTGTTGGCGACAACCGCAAGCTGGTGGTGTTCAACCTTGAGGAACTCCCCGTCATGACGCGCGGGCAGGGGGTGCAGTTGCAGCGCTACCGCGCCATGGAAGCAGGGGGGGGCGGGATGGCCGATGCGATCACCTTTGTGCTGGCGGATGGCCTCAGCTGGCAGATGGGCGGTTCTGGCGAGCGCACCCGCACCGAGACCGAAATCCGGATGTGGAAGGTGGCGCGCGGCGCGGCCGGGCGGATGCCGCCGCAAGGCTTCCCCAAGTCGGGGCGGTTCGACTAGTCGAAATCGAAGGCGCTGGTGCCGAGCTCTTCGGCCAGCATCTGGTTGACGCGGTCGGCCGAGGGGAAACCTTCGGCCACCCAGCGCGCCTCGATGGTCTGGAGCAGGCGCGCGACATAGGGTCCGGCGGTCACGCCGCGCGCGACGATCGCGCCGCCCTTGAGCGGGAAGACCGGCACCTGCCAATCGGCCAGCCCGCCTGCGTCGCTGCCCAGCAGCAGCAGCCGGTCAATCGCGTGCGGCGGCGTGAGGCGGTAGGCGAGCGCCTTCGGATTGTCGGCGTCCCCTGCTTGGCGCTCGGCGGCTGAAACAAGCTGGCTGCGCTGCGCCTTGGAGAGCCGCAGGCGCGCGGCGACCGTCTCGGCCACCTCGGGCGAGGGCGGGAGCAGCGCGGCGAGCCGCCGCACCGGATCAGGCGCGA
>Ga0164293_10002600_pt1 | contig 15308 bp, 7 predicted proteins | sample GEODES118metaG_FD_111487 | JGI IMG/M metagenome (GOLD analysis project Ga0164293, IMG submission 111487) | Eutrophic lake water microbial communities from Lake Mendota, Wisconsin, USA - GEODES118 metaG | ecosystem: Environmental > Aquatic > Freshwater > Lake | place: USA: Lake Mendota, Wisconsin...
CTTGGTATTTTATATGAAGGAAATGAAGAGTCGATTAATTTTGGTTTAAAAGGTAGAGCGTATAGTGATGGTGGTGGTACGTCAGGTCAATTAATTTGGACATCACCTAAATATAAAGATAATGCCGGATTTAGGGCAACTAAAGGTGGTGGTGCGGGTAGTTTAGATGATGATTTTAATCAGATATCTGCCGACTATTTAAGATATCAATCAATAGATATTCCATTTAGACCGGGGTCTATTCTTTATGAAACTCAAAGATTAGTAGATTCAGCGGATCAAGTACAAGGTCAAGCAAGATTAAAACATGTTGGTAATGCGATCAACCAAGTATCGAAAGTATTCAATGACGGGTATAAAGAAATGACAAAAGGTTCTATGGTTCTGTCGTATGTTAATCAAGCGGACGGAACACAAGCAGGTCTTGAATATTGTCGAGTATTCCAAAAAGATACGCCATACTATACTTACGCTGACTTACAAAAATCTGACGGTATTACAACATCAGGTAGAAGAGTGGACTATTCAATTTTAGATAATACATACAACCTAAATATTGCTCCATTAAGAAACCCTGGATCAACTAACATTGTTGATGGAAAGGTTAAGAAGTATATGTTCTCTATTGAGAATTTGGCTTGGAGAACTTCAGATAGACCGGGTTATACTTATGATGATTTACCTGTATGTGAGAAAGGACCTAACGGTGGTAGAATTATGTGGTTCCCACCTTATGATTTAAAATTCTCTGATGACTCAAAACCAGACTTTAACTCTACTTTCTTTATGGGTAGACCTGAACCAATTTATACTTATAAAAACACAAGTAGATCTGGTTCATTAAGTTGGACAATTATCGTGGATAACCCTGCAATGTTAAATACAATCATTGAAAAACAAATGAACGGAGTATCAAAAGACCGAGTTCAAAGTGTTGTTGACTCTTTCTTTGCGGGATGTACTAAATATGATTTATATGATTTGGCTATCAAATTTAACATGATACCAACAAAGGATTTATTTACGTACCAACAAATATTAAACAATCCAAGATTAACAACTGAAGAACAAATACAAGTATTCGAAAGTATCCCACAAGAACAAAGTAGTAATCAACCGAATAAAACAACAGGTGGTGATGGATTACCTGGAACTACGGGAACTGGAACGGAAACCAAAGAAAACACAACACCAACTGGTCCTGATCTAAACAAATATGTTGGGTACGGATTCTACTTTGAAAATGATATACCAAAAGGAAACCCTGGATCTGTTGCGGCATCACCGTTTAACGTTTATTATAATTCTTATATTGGGTTAGAAAATACGACATATCAAACAGAAGCGCCGGCAACCGTATCATCAGGAGGACAACAGTTCCAAAAGGGAGGAATTCCTCAGTTCTTTAGTGATGTAATTACGGGGAACTTCAATTACATACAAAGTGGGTTGATGAAAGAAATTGATGAAATTTTATTAAAAGGAGGTTCAATCACAATTGATATGCTTGGATCCGCGTCAGCACCTGCAAAAGTTTCATATAACCAAAAACTATCTGAAAGAAGAAATGACTCCGTTAAGAAATGGATGTTAGCGTACAAATTATCTAACGGAGATACTATACAAAAATATGCTGACTCCCAAAAGTTTACCATAACCTTTAAAGGTGCGGGTGAACAATTGGTGATACCTAAAACGCAAAAAGAGGCTGATGCCACAACAGGTGACACAACAGACATTTCTGTTACCACATCAACAGGTGGTAGTATTTTATCTGCTCAAGTTAATTGTACTGACGATATCGTTGCATTAAATGCTCAGGGACAAGTCATTCCCGATCAAACAACTCCGAATGAGGCTCAATGGTATAGTATTCCTGCGATGGCTTGTAGACGAGTTGCAATTCAAAAAATCGCATATACACTACCACCTGAAAAGGTTGAGGACAAACCTAACGATATACCGGGAACAGATGGTGGTGAAACGCCAAACCCACAAAACATACTTACAGGAACAACTCAAAGTGTTAAACCTGAACCAAAAATAACTATAGAACAAAAAATAAAAGAAGGTATATCTAAGAAGATTTTAAGAAACTTATTTACGGAATGTGATTATTTCCAAGTTATTAAAGAAACGGATCCTATGATTTACGACACAATTAAAGATAAGATAAAATTCTTTAGTCCGGCTTTCCACTCAATGACACCTGAAGGTTTGAATGCTAGATTAACATTCTTACAGCAGTGTACGAGACCGGGTCAAACAATACCTATTATCGGTCCTGATGGAAGACCAAAATACAATGACGCGTTAAATACGTCATTCGGAGCACCACCAATATTAGTATTAAGGGTTGGTGACTTCTACAATACTAAAATAGTACCAACAAGTTTAGGTATTAGTTATGATCCATTAATGTTAGATATGAACCCAGAAGGTATTGGGGTACAACCAATGTTAGCTAAGATAAGTTTAAGTTTTAACATAATTGGTGGTATGGGTATCAAAGAACCTGTACAAGAATTACAAAATGCGCTTTCATTTAATTACTACGCTAATACTGAGATTTATGATGAGAGAGCAACGCCAACTGAGGATACAAGTAAATTAGATCAATATGTTGTTGAAAAAATAACAGGTGGATTGCCACCCGCAACTACACAACAACAGGCACAAGTGAATAATATACAACCTAAAAAAGGTGGAAGTACTGTTGGGGTTATTGCAAATGCGACCGATATGGATTATGCCCCTGTATTAACTTCACTACAAGACACTTTAAGAGGTTATTTAACAACATACTACGATACATTAGAGAAGATCAATACTGATTACAATTACGGTATATTACAATTGTATTTGAGAGATAGGTCATACACGAAAGGTGTGGTTTCAGAATACACTCAAGATAAAAAAGAAACAACGTTATTTGGTAAAAATAACAAATACCAAGATTTTGTTGAAAATCTAATTAAGAAAGTTAAAAAAGATATTGAAGATGGTGACTCACCAATTATTTACCCAATTCTTAATGATAATGTTGATATAACGGGTAAACAAAAAAGAGAATTGGAGGACAAACTAAAGGCTCTTGTTGACCAACGACAAGGTGCTATATTGGATGTATTGAATGGTGCAACAACTAACATCATACAAAATGCTACTGATTTAAATAATATTTTTAGACAATTAGATGTTGTTTCATCTAAGTTAGATGGTGAGTTAAATAATAATAACAAACCAAAACTATATGACTTAAGTGGTGATACGTTCTTTGCTCCGGCAACTACAGAGGGATCATTATCTAATGTGTTTACCGTGAAAGTACCTGAGGCAATAAAGAAATTTGAAGGTTTATTATCAGAATCGCAAATATTAACTGAAAACTTCAAACCTAATTCCTCCACAATAGAAAATGGTAATGGTTGTACTTTTAATTTAAAAAATACACCATTGTTTGTTACGTGTGCTAACAATAGATTTTACATTGCGATGTCACCACTATTCACAAAATCTGATTTATTAACCTCAACCATTAATGAATTAACAAGTGGTAATGAAATAAAATCAAATCCGGCGTTAGTGAGTAAAATTGATGAAGTATGTAGAAAATATGCTGATTTTTGTAATAAAGATGCTAACCCTAGTTTTAATGAGTTATTTGTTGAAGTAAAGGCGAATCCAATTTATAAAGAGGTCACAACATTCACATTACCTGATAATACAGTTAAGATTTGTCAATACACAACTGATGTAACGCAGGACGTTAATCAGAAAAATCTAAAAATAGAAGCTCTATATTCAAATAATAACTTGAATAATAATAAAGACACCTTCAACGGAAAAGTAACATTTAACTAATATGGCATTACAATATTGGAATAGGTATACAGATTTTCTAATCAACGGACAACAGACCGTTGTGCCTGGTGTTGTATTACCAAATAAAACATCTGACAAGAACTACATTTATAAAGTTGCCCAATCTAGATTGGATAAAGTTTCTCAGCAATTCTACGGAACACCGTATTTTGGTTGGTTGGTTTTACAAGCAAATCCACAATATACAGGAGATGAATTTTCAATACCTGATGGTGCGGTATTGACAATTCCATTTCCGTTAGTAGCTTCATTACAGGATTATAAAAATTCATTAGATAATTACTTTTTTTACTATGGCAGATAACGGGGAAAATATATTAGTTGAGTTTGATTATGACAACATTACCCTTATTGATCCAAACAAGTTAATAGACCAAGAAGGTAATATCACAGAAAGACTAGTCAAACAAGAAGATTTGGTATATTACGCAAATCTTGAGTGTAATGTATTACCAAGAACAAAATTGGCGGTAGGTTCCGCAATGAACGATCAACAGAGAACAATATCTGTTGGTAAGATTAATTTCTTAAATCCTGGTAACAAAACATTTATGGATACCGCATGGTCTGATGAGATCACCGGTAAAGATACATTACAAGGTAAGGGGGTTAATCAAATCAATCAGACTGCGGTTAAAAACCCAAATAAGTCTGATGATTATTATATTACACAAAATTTAAACTCAAACGGAACACCAGGTGCTGTTGATAATGGGTTTTTAGGTATGAGAAGTATTAACGTATCAATTGGTTTAGATTTTTTACCGGTAATTACTGTTGAACTTGAAGATATAAAAGGTAGAGCGTTATTTGAAGGCGGAAACAATTCACCATACTCTGCGTTCTTCCAATTACCATACCCTCAATTTACATTGACATTAAAAGGGTATTATGGGAAAGCAATTAAGTTCCCAATAATGTTACAATCATTCACGTCTAAGTTTGACCCATCAACACATAATTTCATTATCAACTTGAAGTTTTATGGTTACAAATATACATTATTATCTTATGTGAACTTTGGATCGTTAATGGCGGTACCACACATGTATAATAATACGGTAACTCAAACTCCGGTTGTTGTTGAACAAGGTACGAGCTCAAATGCGACCACAGCGACTGCACCAACGGTTGTGAGTAGGGGATATCAAAAGATGAAAGAGATATACTCCAATTATAAATCAAAAGGTTTAATACCGGATGATTTTCCTGAGATAACTCTTAATCAATTAAAATATAGGTTACAAAGATTTATTGATGAGGTGTTAGAACAATTTACCAAAGAAAATATGGGTGTTCTAACAACTATGACTGAATACACAAACCTATTACTTGGATATCAACAAAAAGTATTTTTATTCACAACATCTTGGTTTAATACTTATATGGATATTAAAAATCCAATTATACTTAAAAGTGGACAGAAAGTTTATACCTTTAAAAAAGAATTATCTGCAGAAAAAATAGGAACTGCTTTAACCGAATTGGATGGTTTATTGAAGGACTACAATGCAAAATTAAATGAGAATAAAGTTTTTGGTGTTGGGGGTAGTTATACGATCGGAGCAAAAACCGAACAAACTCAAATCCCTTTTGACATTACAACAAAAACAATAAGGGTTAAGATTAATCCTGATCAGGTTGATTTAAATAAAACGTTCCAAGCACAAGAAAACGCACCAAAAGGTACTTTATCCCCTCCCGGAACACCACAAAGTGGGTTGACAAAATTTGACACCGCATACACTAATTTCGTTCTCAATCAACAAAATATATATGTAACGAACGATGGTGTGTTTAATTATTTTGAGGGTATTAAATCATTCATGGAGATTACTGATGGAATGTCAAAACAAGCGGCAAAGTTCAGAACTCAAATTGAACAACAAATTACAACTAGTTTAGCAGAAAAGTTTAACGCGAGAGGTAGTGGTGGACTTGGATTTGTTCCGTCTGTTAGAAACATACTGGCGGTATTTTACTGTCAGGGTGAAGCATTTTTAAGATTGTTGGATGAGGTTCATAAAAAGGCTTGGGATCAAAGAGAAAATGAATATAGAAGAGCTGCGATATTTGGTAACCAAACAACAGCACCAAGTGTTGACATTAAATCTTCAACACAAAATAATGAACCAATATACCCTTGGCCTCAAGTAATTCAAGAAACCGTTGGTGGCGATGGTAAAGAAAAATTTGAAATAGTTTATCCTGGTGCACAAAATGTGGCATCTTCTTATAGAGCATACAGTCCTGAGATTTGGCCTGAGGTTGAATTTGTTGAACAATTTATTAAAGGTTATATAGAACGTCAAAAAACAGATGATAAGGCTGGTGCGGAATTTAATGAATTAGATAGTCAACCATCAAGAGCGTCATTAAATGCAATTGAGTTCCCAATTACAAATGAGGTATTCCAAAACAAAGAAGAATCAAAATATTTCTTTGAGATTTATGAAAGGTTGATGTTAAATTCATATTATAGTAGATTAAACAGAGTTTCAGGTTACGATCAATCAATATATGAAGCAGAGGCGGATGACGAGGCTGTTAATGTTATTAAGAGTTTAGGTGCGGATAACCCATTCTTATCTAAAAAAATAAAAGAATATCTTTTAGATAGTAATAATTATTTACCATTCTTAAGACACATATCAAATCAAGGGCAAGGTGAAAGTTGGCAAACTTTTGCGAGAGGAACGTTTGTAACACCATACATTAGAAATGATGTTGAAAATCCAAGCGTTATTTACAATTCTGATATTTTAATTTCTACTAAATCACAACCTAATGTTTCTTTATCAAATCCAAGAAACCTTACCAATTTAGAAAAATATTTGACCTCTTCGTCTAGTAGTAATGTGTTTAATTTTACGGATGTGTACCCACTTACTGATTTAAAGTGGGATAGGGATAATTTGGCGAACGGTAAAAGTTTAAATAATGCTAATGAAGCATTTGACACTAAAGATGTGTTGGAGTATAACGATACACATAAAACCATTACGAATTTTGAAAACGACGATAACGCAACTACAAAAAGACCGTATACGTATTTTAACTTTGAAAATTTATCAGTAACACCTGACACAACAAATTTAAAAACTTTCTATAATACAAGATTGTATAAAAATCAATTAGTAACTGAGGGAGATTTAAAGTACACGGGATATACTAATCATTTGACTGATACACAAACAACATCCATGTTGAATACACCATATTTCATAAATGCGGTACAACAAGGTGTGTTTAACTTTAGGTACAAACAAAATGATTTATACCCATATAAGACAGCCGCTTACTTGTTCTTAAATAGTTTGCCTTTGGCGACACTAAGAGAAAAGTATGTGACCAAAAATGGGGAATCAACTACAGATCTTAGTTATATCTTATCTACAATGAAAAAGTTTGGTGCAGTACACAAACTACCATACGCTTGGATTTTAAAGTATGGATCAATTTGGAATAGATATAAAACATATAAAGAAACCGGTGTCGATTATTTGGATAGTGTTTGGAAAAACTTTAATTACCTTGAAAGTTGGGATCCCGCAACTTCAGCAGCAACTAAAAACTATGACTTAGTAATTGATGGAACACCAAGAAATTTGGTATTAGATACAACAACAACGGGACCACAACCATTTACTGATATTAATACAGGGTTCTACCCACAGTTAGTGGATGACTTTAATGTCTTCTTACAAGGGTTAAAATTGTTTAGTGGATCTTCACAGGTGGGGGGTAATTGTACGATACAAAATATTAGTGGTAACTCAACAACATTTGAGGTCACAGGTAGTTGCTCCCCAAATGGATCGACAATAATAATAAATTCAATTACCAATAATTTAATTCAAACAGGTAGTACGATAACGATACAACCTTTAAATATTAATTTATTAGTTACGGGACAAGTGTCAGGAACTATTGGAGGTGCGGGTGTTTATAGTATTACTCCCGGATTTACCTCAAATACAACCACATATAATTTCACGATTGGGTCATTTGCGCAAATATCAAATGTTAGTTTGAATTCATTAACAAATGGATCAGTGCTGTCAGGACCTTCATACCCATATCCATTAACATTAGGGAATCAATTTAGTGGAACACCAAATTCAAATGGTTTGTATGTTGTTAATAATGTAAGTGGATTTTCTTCAAATTTTGTGGTATTAAACTCACCATTACAAATTAATAGTATTGATGCTAATGTTTTATCAAACGGATCCATCATTAATGGTCCGTTATTGAATGGTAATGTCACAATAGGAAATCAAATTTCAGGAACAACAGGTGGTATTGGTTTATACTCTATAGGTACAGGACAAACACCATCAACAGTGTCTGCATTCGTAGTACAAAATAGTTACATTCAAGGTATTCCATCAATCTCAATCCAAAACAATTTGGATAGTGGTAGATTAATTATGATGAATACCACTAACTCAACAATTTATGAAACACCAGGTTTTGACCTGTCAAGTCCATCAAGAACAATGAGAGTTTCGCCTTGGTCTGTTGTGGTATCTTCATCAACGGAACCTAATTTCTGTTATGTTATGCCGTCATTTGGTACAAATATCAACCAAACTAAAGATGAGGCATTTAAAAATGGAACTATGCGTGACGAACTTTCGGGTAATAACGCGATGTTTAACGGATCTGTTAGATTATTCTGGAACGCACCTCAATACGGATGGTTCGATAACTCAAAAGTTGTTAAGAATGATCCCGAAACATATCTTAAAAAGATATTGAACGAACAAAAAGATCAACAAAACTTTATTATAAGTGGTGAAAAAAGCGACTACACCGATTTCCAAGAACTATTTACGACGTTTAATATTAAAACATTAGATTATTTTGAGTCCGAGTTTTTAAACTTTGGTAGATCAATTTATGATTTTGTTGATACTTTACCAACTTCTCAATCTACAACTGACTTAAGTATTTCTAAAAAAGACCCTCAAGGTGCGTCTGTGAATGACACAATTGAAAGTGAGTTGAGTGAACAAACATTTAAGAACTTCCAAACACTAGCAAGACAATTATTTAAGGTTAGTGTACCAACGGGTACGTCGCCAGAAACAAAATTGTCAAGTTTGATAACCAATCAAAATGAAACGTTCCAAAACATCTTATCATCTTTTATGAATTATGATGTTGTGTTTAAATACGGTAATCCATCAGAGTTTAATAAAAGATTGTTTTATACATTCTCAACTAGATTTATTGAAGACCCAATTATTTATGGTTCGTATTTCCCTGGTTCTTTACCAACACAAGGTGGTGGGGTAACATTGGCTCAATCTAAACAACAAAATCCAAAAACTTGGGAAGCGTTAGAATTTTATGTTGGTAAATCAAGTATACCAAAATTGGTTTATACTGATAATGGATCATACATTACGGACTTCTTTGTTGACTTAAATGTTTTATTTAATGAAAAGAACGTTGAAGAATTTGCACCACTTATTAAAATATATGCAACTCAAAAGTTAGCGAACCCCAATTTGAATCTTACTACTTTTTATGGTTTAATGGATGATTATATAACTGAGTCGGACAACTACATTAATAATGTATTGAATGTAATGTTACCGTCAGTTAGAAAACAATTACCAAATGTATTCATTACAGGTGATGACGCCGCGAACAGAGCTCCTTTAGAAGCTGGTTTTACAGAACAAACAAGAACTGAACTTTGGGAAACATTTAAAGCTTTAAACGATAGTTGGATCGCAGGATTTGATTTCGAAAGTAAAACACTATTTGAGGACGTGATGTTGGTTGATAGAGCCAGTCGAAACGTTGGAGATAAAGTCTTAGTGGACATATTCCAAATAATGGATCTAATAGATGGCGCTCAATATAAGAACACCCTACTTGATATGGTAACAACAATATTGGTTCAGAATAATTTCCAACACTTTATGTTACCGGCATACGTTAATTTCTATAATGTACAAGATGCTCAGAAGAACCCAACACCAAGACCTGACGGAAGTTTAGAGTTTGGTAACACATTATTTGGTACGTTCCTTAACGTTGATTATAGAAATAGTTCACCGAAGTTCCTTTGTTATTATGCTAATAAACCAAGTGAACACTTGGATATGAAAGATAATATTGATTATAGATATAGAGATGATGCGTTTGACTTAAGAAGGGCAAGTGATAATCCTCTTATTGAAAACCAAATTGATAAACAAGATTGGGCTAAATCAAATAAAGTTGTTGGATTTAATGTTGATATGACAAGACAAAACCAACAAATCTTTAAATCTTTTAGTGTTGCTCAAGATCCGGGTAAACCAACATCAGAGTCACTTGAAATGTTAAACCAAATGGCGAACTTAGGTCAGAACAGAAGATCCACAACACAATCAGTTTCACTTTATAACTTATATAAAAATAGAAGTTATACTTGTTCTGTTGATATGATGGGGGATGCTTTAATACAACCTATGATGTATTTTAATATTAGAAATATACCAATGTTCTCCGGACCCTACATGATTACTAAGGTAAGTCATAGTGTAAGTGAGAATGGATTTGAAACCCATTTTGAGGGAACAAGACAACCATTCTATAGTTTACCACGAATTGACAATTTTGTACAAACATTGAATGTGCAGATTTTGTCTACAATCCAAAGTAAAATTCAAGAAAGAGAAACAAAATTAAGAGAAGGGTCCGACAATATACAATTCCAAAGAAATAATGTTTTAGCAAATATTCAATCACAAGAAACATTAACCAAGAATCAGGATTGTCAAACTAACGTTAATCCTAACTATTTCCAATATACTGCAATTGATAATCCTACCGAAACAAGTCAAACAACAAAAGAATTGTTTAATACAATTGTGGATGTCTTAAAAAGTAATAATGTTGGTGATATTACAGGTACTACATTCCAACAATATGCGGTAATATTATTTACATTTATATATGTTGATACCGGTAATTCATCAAAAATAACAGGTTATGAAAATAATTACTCAACAATTAATTTAAAAGAATTTTATGGGCCTTCTTTTGCTACCTATATTAATAAGAAATTTTACTGCGTGAAAAGAGGTAATGATAAAAATTTACCTGTTGCTAGTTTTACTTCATTTAGAAGTTTTATTGAGTTCGCATTTAATCGAATTGTTAACATATTAGGTAGTATACAATCGGATGCTAAATCAGGATTAACGGTTGTTAAGGCTTTATCAAAACAATACGTTCTTAATTACCCAATTAATCAACCACTCAATGTTTACGATAGTTTGGTTGAAACAAATCAAATACAGTTAATTGAGGCAGAATTTAAGAAAGCAAACGATGTTTACCAATCAATACAAACTTTCACAACTAATTGATATTTATAATAAAAAACAACTATGAACACAAAATTAATATTAGATAACTACTTGGGTAAAAATACAAGAGTTTCTGAAAAAGATATGGGTGATGGCACAAAACAAGTTTGTGACCTTGACACTGGTGATTGTTATACAGTTAGAATGAAAGACGGTCTAATTGAAAGAGTTGACAACACAATGAAAACATTTAAAAAAATACAAGTAGAAACCAATAGAGGTATAAAAACATTATTAAACGGATAAAATGACTTTAGATCAAAAAATATTAAAAGAAATATCAAGATATAACTCAATTAACAAGTACATAATGGAACAAGAAGTACCTGCCGATCCGGCGCTGGATCCTGCGGCTGGTGCTGTTCCACCATTACCTGAAGATCCGGCAGCGGCACCTGTAGATCCTGCAGCACCTGTAGATCCTGCGGCACCGGCACCACCAGTAGCACCTGAAGGTGAGGCAATACCTGTTGATGTTGCGACAGATCCTGATGTTGAGGTAGTTGGTGATGAAGGTGAGGGTGAAACTGAGGAGTTAGATATTACTGACTTAGTTGATACTCAAAAAACTATGTCTGATAAACAAGAAGAATATTTTGAAAACTTGTTTAATCAGATTAAAAATATGGAAGATAAATTATCTGAAATGGATAGTCTAGTTTCTAAGTTAGATAGTTTAGAAACTAAGATTGAAAAATATAGACCTAAAACGGCTCAAGAAAAATTAGAATTAAGATCACTTGATTCTGGTCCATTTAAACAAAATTTGGCTGACTTCTTTAAAGATAAAGAAGATGAAATGGAAAAAACAGGTAAGAATGAGTACGTTCTAACAAGAGACGACGTAGAAAACTTTAGTCCATCCGAAATTGAACAAACATTCAACGAACCAATGGAAGACGAAGACGACATTTTATTAAACAGATATAATTCATAAGTTTTAAGGTCGAAAATCTCGACCTTAAACTTTTTTTGGCGACACTATTTGACTATAACTTTTTATACAACTATAATTTTAACATAAACCTTTAATTTTTATTTACACATGGCGACAAATGTTTTAGACGCAGTACTTGCACAGTACGAACAATCAACACAGAGCAGCACTAATAGCGGCTCAAAAATGTCTTCTGAAGACCGAATGAAAAAATATTTCGCGGCAATCTTAAAAGACAACGAAAAACAAGGACAGAAACGAGTACGTATTCTTCCTACAACAGACGGATCTTCACCGTTCAAAGAAGTATGGTTTCACGAGATTAATGTGGACGGTAAATGGCAAAAATTTTATGATCCAGGAAAAAACGACAATGAGCGTTCACCTTTGACTGAAGTTTATGAAGAACTTATGTCAACAGGTAAAGAGGCAGACAAACAATTGGCAACACAATACAGATCACGTAAATTTTATATCGTAAAAGTTATTGATCGTGACAACGAACAAGATGGTGTTAAATTTTGGAGATTTAAACACAATTACAAACAAGAAGGAATCCTTGATAAAATTATTCCAATTTGGAAAGCTAAAGGAGATGTAACCGATCCTGATAAAGGACGTGACTTGATCCTTGAGTTAACTAAAGCAAAAACCCCAAAAGGAGCATTCTACACAGTAATCCAAACTGTAATGTATGATGACCCATCCCCAATTTCAGAAGACGAAACACAGATGTCAGAGTGGGTTGGTGATGAATTGACTTGGGAGGATGTATATTCTAAAAAAGCAGTTGAATATCTTGAGGCAATCGCTCGTGGTGAAACTCCACGTTGGGACTCTGAAAAAGGTGGGTATGTTTATTCTAACAACGAAACTTCAGAAGTTTCTATGGGAGGAACACCGGTACCAAAATCAATCAATGAGGTTGCTGACCCGCAGATTGAGGATGAGACTGATGAAGATCTACCATTCTAATTTATTAACAAATTATATGAACGGGAGCAGTTTATTGTTCCCGTTTTTTTGTTTATATTTTATATAGAAAAACAAAAAATATGGCACTGAAAAAAAACGATTTTAGTGCGTTGAAGAAAAAATTCTCTTCAGACGCAAAATATAAACCACAAAGATTTTTTGATCTTGGTTCCGAATTCTTGGATGCGGTAGGTTTACCTGGTCCCGCAATTGGACACCTTAATATGTTATTGGGTCACTCCGATACTGGTAAAACAACAGCACTTATTAAAACTGCGGTTGATGCTCAAAAGAAAGGGATTCTTCCTGTTTTCATTATTACCGAACAAAAATGGTCCTTTGAACACTCAAAAATAATGGGGTTTGAATGTGAAGAAGTAGTCGATGAAGAAACAGGTGAATTAACTTGGGACGGATTCTTCTTGTTTAATAACAATTTCAGTTATATTGAACAAATTACAGATTACATTAATGAACTATTGGATGCACAAGAAAAAGGTGAATTAGATTATTCACTTTGTATTATGTGGGATTCAGTTGGATCAGTTCCTTGTAAAATGACTTACGAAGGTAAAGGAGGTAAACAACATAACGCTTCCACATTGGCGGATAAAATTGGTATGGGTATTAACCAACGTATTTCAGGATCTCGTAAAGCGGATTCTAAATACGAGAATACTTTAATCATTGTTAATCAACCTTGGGTTGAATTACCTGACAATCCATTTGGACAACCAAAAATTAAAGCTAAAGGTGGTGAGGCAATTTGGTTGAACTCTTCTTTGGTATTCTTATTTGGGAATCAAAAAGGTGCGGGTACAACAAAGATTACCGCAACAAAAGACAAACGAACAGTTAAGTTTGCTTCAAGAACAAAAGTGTCGGTTATGAAAAACCACATCAATGGACTTGGATTTGAAGATGGTAAAATCATTGTAACCCCACACGGATTTTTACCGGGTAAAGATACCACAGAAGAAAAGGCATCAATAGAAAAGTATAAGAAAGAATATGCTGACTATTGGAAAGACATAATCGGAGTTGATGGTGACTTTGATTTGAAAACAGAAAAAGAAGAAGTAGAGTAGTAACATTTAAAGTAAAACAAAATGTCAAAAACCTTATTGGTTGACGGTAACAATTTATTAAAAATAGGATTTCACGGGGCTCGTGATCTTTTTAACAAAGGTGAACACGTAGGAGGTATTTGGCACTTTTTAAATACGTTACGTAAATTCTTAGAAGAAACAAACTTCAATAAAGTAGTTGTATTTTGGGATAGTAAAACAAGCTCATCACAGAGAAGAATACTATACCCAAAATATAAACTCAATCGTAATCCTTTGGAAAACGAAAGTAAGGAAGAATCCTTCACCAATCAAAAACAAAGAGTTAAACAATATCTTGAAGAGATGTTTGTGAGACAATTAGAGACGGAAAATTCAGAAGCCGATGATCTTATCGCACACTACTGTAAAGTATCGTTAGAAGAAGAAAAAACGATATTCTCAAGTGATAGAGATTTAACTCAGTTGATATCTGAAAAGGTATCTATTTATTCCCCCCAAGCAAAACGTTATTATAAGTTCGGAGACAAAATTAAACTTAAAGATTATGAGTTTCCGCACAATAATATTAAAACTGTTAAGATCTTAACGGGGGATAGTTCAGACAACATCGATGGTATCTTTTATCTTGGTGAGAAAACTTTAGTTAAGTTTTTTCCTGAGATACTTGATTCAGAGGTTTCTTTTACCGATATTTTAATAAAAGGTGAGGAATTACTGAAAGAAAATAAAGACGTTGTTGTCTTACAGAATTTACTCAGTGGGAAAACAAAGGAGGGGATATTCGGTGATGAATTCTTTGTAATAAATGAAAAGATTGTTGATTTATCTGAACCTTTGATTTCTGACGAAGGAAAAGAATTAGTTGAAATGTACCAATCAGAGTCGATGGATCCCGACGGGAGAGGACATAGAAACTTAATTAGAATGATGATGGAAGACGGGTTCTTCAAGTATCTCCCAAAAGGAGATGATAATTGGGTTAATTTTTTAAAACCATTCTTGAAATTATCAAGAAAAGAAAAAACAAAATTTAGAAACAAAAAGTAAAAACAAAATTATGAGAGA
>Ga0164293_10002601_pt1 | contig 15307 bp, 15 predicted proteins | sample GEODES118metaG_FD_111487 | JGI IMG/M metagenome (GOLD analysis project Ga0164293, IMG submission 111487) | Eutrophic lake water microbial communities from Lake Mendota, Wisconsin, USA - GEODES118 metaG | ecosystem: Environmental > Aquatic > Freshwater > Lake | place: USA: Lake Mendota...
CTTGTTCCTGGATGGGTGTTGGTTCGGTGTACCCGAGCTCTTTGATAGACTGCAGCACCTCATTCCGCAATCCCAACGCTTCAAATGTCATTGATTTCTTCTAAAATTAGGTGCAAAGGTAGGCATAATATAATGGAACTTACTATTATTTTAAAATGAAGCCAAAAATGATAGAGTCAAATCCGAAAGAATTTCTAATTTTGGCCAAAATAAAATATATGGACTTACAAGGAATCATTTCCATCTCTGGTCGCCCAGGATTATTCAAAATCGTTACGCAAGGTAAAAGCAATGTGATTGTGGAATCGTTGATTGACAAAAAAAGATTTCCTGCGTTTGCATCGGAAAAGATAAGTTCCATAGAAGACATAAGCATATTCACGTATGAGGAAGATGTTAAATTAACGGATGTCTTTTCGACCATGCTAGGTCAAAATGATGGAAAAGAGGCCATTAACCATAAAGTTGAAGAAGCTGTTTTAAGAAAAACTTTTGAGGGTGTTCTCCCAAATTATGACATTGACCGAGTTTACCTTTCAGACATTCGCAAGGTATTTCAATGGTATAATTTACTATTGAAGGAAGGGTTGATGAAAAAAGAAGAGGCAGCTACTGAAGTGGCTGATAAACCAGCTAAAGAGGAAAAAGAACCTAAGAAAGCGAAGGCAGAAACAACTAAGAAACCAGCTAAAACAGCTGCAATTAAGGAACCTAAAGCGGCAAAACCCGCAGCGACAAAAAAGGCACCTGTTATTAAGACAGGGAGTTCTAGAGGGAAATAAACCGAAGGCTGGTCCTAATATTTTTATACCGCGGACTATCTTTATTTTCAGCAATATTCAACTAGTCCTTTTTAAAGATACTACCAACTTCCTTACCTATCTTGGTTAATGTATCCACACCGATACCGATCGCATTTCCTGAAATATCCTCGTATTCTTTAAACAAGTTCTCTTTCTCTTGACCAGGAATAACAAGCACCCAATCATTATCCTCATAGACTTTCTGTACTTTCGCAACGAATGAATCCACTTCCGTGAAATAAGAAACAGAACCGGTTCTTGCGCCCACAACCAAAACAAAATCATTATCATTTCTTGTGGCATAAAGAAAGAAATCATCCACTTCTTCAAGTTCTTTGAAGGAATAACTTGCATCAATTTTGTTCGCTACAGCCACTTTCACAAAACGCTCATACGTTTGAGCATGCATATATGCAACAATGGGAATTTTAAGTTCATGCGCTAATCGAAGTACACGTTCAACCCATGACACAAAAGCAGGCTCCAATTCTGCCAACAATGGTGCTACAACAACAATTTTCTCATAATTAACTGAAGGTCGTTCTACTTGACAGAAAAAAATGGTTTTGTCGCATGAATCCATGAGGTGGGCACGATCATCTCCTACAATTCGTTTAATTAAATTGATCTTATTGCTATCATTTACCATAACTACATCGGCAAACAGTTCTTTTGACACCCTTGAAATTCCGGATGAAATGTTCAAATCGATGGTTGCAATGGTATTTAATTTAGTTTCGTACCCTGAAAAATGCTTAACAATTTCTTCTAAATTTTTACGCGATTTATGAATGATTCGTTCAGCAAAGCTAGAGGTTGGCAGCACACTGACAATTGAAATTGGATTTATAACTTTAGGATCAGAAACTTGTAAGGCAAATTCAAGTAATTTTTCATTTCCGGAAAGTTCATTCATCGCAACAACTAAATGCTTGTTACGAAGTTTACTTTCATAAATTTCATCTTCTCCCTGATCAGCAATTTGAATCAACAGTTCTTTTCCCGCGTGTTCGGTAACAAAAGACGCCGTCATACAGGTAAATAATATGAGTAAAATGGTTCCGTTGACTATATTTATACTTAGAATATTATCCTGATATCCAACCATAATAATGGCCAAGGTAGCCGCTGCGTGAGATGTACTTAAACCAAAAATAACTTTTCTCTCTACCTTGGACATCTTAAATAAAAGCTGCGTAGCCAGGGCTGCCAACCATTTACTGAAAATGGCAAACGTTGTTAATACAGCGGCTATTATTAAGGGCCAAGATCCTTGAAAAAGTGCGCGGTAATCAACCACCATTCCAACAAAAATCAAGAAACTGGGAATGAAGAGTGAATTACCAATGAAATCGATTCGATTCATTAGTACCGAATTATGCGGAATAAACCGATTTAGAACCAACCCCGCGACGAAGGCACCAATGATGTGTTCAACCCCTGCTACTTCGGCTAAAAATGCAGAAAAGAACACAACGGATAGCACAAAGATATACTGAGATGATTTTTCACTATCCAACTTTTTTAAAAACCATCGTGTAATGCGCGGCACTACAATAAACATAATGATAGAAAAGAAGGCTAAAGAAGTGAGTAATCGAACCCAAAAAGTCACATCTAACTGTCCTTTAGATGCACTTGAAATGATTGCCAAAATAATCAATACTGCAGTATCCGTTAGAATAGTTCCGCCAACCGTAATCGCTACCGAACTATGCTTAGAAAGCCCGAACTTACTCATGATTGGATAGGCTACCAAGGTATGTGTAGCAAACATACTTGAGGTAAGTAAACTCGCCAGTGGGGAAAGATGCAAACCGTAATAACAAAGTGGATATCCAAGTAGAATTGGAATAAAAAAGGTAAATAAGCCGAAAAATACACTTTTTTTATAGTACCGTCGAAACTGATTCAAATCAAGCTCGAGCCCTGCCATGAACATGATATAAAGTAATCCGATAGTAGAAAACAGCTTAATCCAACCTTCCGCAGCCAATGAATTTTCACCAATAACTCCTAAGCCCTTCGGACCAATAATAATCCCTGATAATATCAATCCAATGATACCTGGTATTCTAATCCGACGCAAGAGTATCGGTGACAAAAGAATAATGAACAGCATCAAAGAGAAAACCAATACAGGATTAGTAAGTGGGAATTGAAATTCTGAAAGGAGATGCTCTAAGAAGTAATTCATTAAAGCAAAAGTAGGTGATTGGGATTGTATTCCATAAAAATCAGTGCATATTCTTTATTTGATTTGCCAAACGCTCCACTTGTATTCTTCTGGAAAACTGCTCGGTATTAATTGATTCACAACGAATGTCGCCATGATTTATAAATTCATCCCAAACATTCTCAATTTCTAGAATTAAATGCATCTTATCAGTAATTAATATACCTGAATTAGTTTCATGAATAATCTCGGCTTGCACATTTTTTTTATCTCCCTCATGTCCTTGTGAGAAACAAAACCAGATTCGTCTTTTCGCTGCCAAGTAATCAAATATTTTGGTACCAAGAATCGTGTAATCATTGAACAATAATAACACATGGTGATTCCTTAACGAATACTGATACTCATGATTGGGAACAGCATCATGAAAATGTAACTTATCTGATAACAAACTGAATTTAGTTTTAAATGAATGCTTCTGCTCATCCGATAAATTGACCCCAAAAAAATTAATTTCCAATCTGATATTAACATTCAATTTAATTGCTTCACACAAACCCTCTAAGAATTCATTGATTGGATGCCATGGATAAATTCTTCCTCCAAATGCGATGCGCAAGATGTTAGATTCATGGGATTCGCTCTCATGTCCTTTAACTAATTCATCATCATACCCATTTGGGAAAATGACTATATTTTTTAGGTTAGTTATTTCTTTTATTTGATTTGCAGTGAAATCTGATACTGTGTGAATTGACTTAGCGGTGGCAACAATGTTCTTTTCAAACAACTTATTTATCACATAAAGAACTTTTGATTGTTGTCTTGTATTATTATTGGACCAGGGATCCCGATAATCTGCAATCCAAGGGATTTTGTAGTAAGCGCCTAATTTACGAGCATAGTGAAACAAGACAAACGGTTCTCCTGTGGCAATAATAACATCAACCTTATGTTGCGATAAATAGGATTTTGCTGCTTTGTAAATCTCTTTTTTGGGTCCAACCAAGAAAAAAAACTGCAGCACTTCATAGTATGCTGATATCACTTTTCTTAACCATTTATACCGTTTCTCCCCGAATCGAAGTAAGAGCCGATTGCTTAAGTTAGGTTTGTATGGGGTACGAATAATAGTCCCCTGAGGTGATTCTTCAATCACACACTCTTTACTCCAACCTGGGGCAATAAAATCCAGATGATTCCCATAGGTATTTCCCCACTGCCGAGTAATAACTATGGGTTCTACATCAAACTCCTTGAAATACTTGAACCAGCTATGCGGACGTAAGCCACCAACTGAAACGTAAGGCGGAAAATCATAGGCAAGGATTAAGACGCGAATCATGAATCAAAGGTACAAATTCCCATCGTGTAGTTGCCGATAGATTCCATTCAATTGATTCATAATAACCGGGGCAGCAAAGCGATTTTTTGCTGACTGACGGATTGTTTCCGGATCATACATATGGAATGTTTGAATCAGCTGCATCAGCCCCTTAGCGAAGGCCTCTGAACTTAATTCCGTTACGATACCTGTTTCTTGGGTAACGATATCAGTTACCCCTCCCGAATCGGTAACCACCACAGGTTTTCCCATCGCTTGCGCTTCAGCTATAGTTAATCCGAAGGTTTCTACTTTACTCGTTGAAAGAATCACATGATGCGCTGCCATTTGTTCTTTTACCTCTACCCGATTCAGTATTGGCAACCAATGTACGTTTTCCAAGTTCAGGGATTCACAAAGAGCGCGAAGATGCTGTTCCAAAGGCCCATTACCAGCAATTGACAGTTTGACGGTTGGAAATTCCTTTTGCACAAGTCCAAACGCCTCAAGTAATAGTTGGTGATTTTTAATGGGAATAAAATTTCCAATAACCAAGAACCTCAAGGAGGTAACTTTTGAGAAAGGACCTATCGGGGAAGAAAAGAAAGAAGGGTTCACGATATTTGGAATGACCACAAAGGTATCTTTAGACTTCAATGCAATGTTAGACAAGGTGTGTTTCAGCGCAAAATGACTTACGAATAGCACCTTATGACAATGCGAATAAGCCTTTCTGGTAATAGCGATGTCTTGTTTGGTGTATTGTTTTGGGTTAAAGATAAGTCCGGAGGTGTGTTCTGTATGAACATGTGGAAGGTTATATTTTTTAGAGAGCTTATGTCCAATGACACCCCCCATAAACATCGCATGACTGTGAATGATTGAAAAATCTTTTGGATCGAGTTGAAACTTTTTCATTGCAATGCGCAACCGTTGGAAACAATATGCATAAGAGATTACGCGGAAAAAAGGCATTGGTGGAGCAACACCAACACGTAACACACGAATACCATCTTCATCGGAGAAGGTCTGATGTGATTGTTTAGTAATCGCATTCGCAAAGGTTCCGAGCATAAACGGATGAATCACGGTGACTTGGTGTCCGAAATCTCTCAACATATGCGCTTGTTCTTGCACAAAACTACCGGCTGTTGGATTCTCCTTGGATGGATACCAAGAGGCAATCAAAAGGATATTCAAAGAATTATCGCGCATGAAGACCAATGTTGAGATAGTTTAATGCAATTTTAGGGTATTCCGTGAAAAGATAGAACGACGGACGATGTCGCCATGCCTTGTCCCAAAGTTCAGATGCTACACGAAACTGCTGATTTTGCCTTGCTTGGTAAAGATACATTCGGTACTTTGAGTCGATGTATTGATCGAAAAAAACTGACGGTAATTTACCTTCAAAGCGCGATGCATGGTTGATTTTAAGGTCTAGAATTGCACTAACGTATTGATTCACCTCGTTAATTTGTATTTTTTTCATTCCCTGAACGACCGTTCCATCGTTATGTACATGTTGAATAACTGTAAATTGTTCAATTTGATATACCGGATATTGGGCAGCGATGCGCAACCAAAGATGGGTGTCTTCCCAAATTCTGAACTTTGCATCAAAACGATTTTCTTCCAAGATATCTCTATGAACACATACAGAATTCATCAATATAAATTTTGAAGCTATTTCTTCAAGAATATTCTTTTTACAATCCAGCATGCTGTGTTTATGTTGCATTCCGTTTTCACGAATCAGATTGCCTGTAACCAACATTTTTGGGGTTTCATTAGATTCTATTTCTTTATGAATTATTTTTAAATGTTGTTTTAAATACTCATCATCACTGTCTAAAAAGCAAAGCCAAGCGCCTTGAGCTTGATTAATTCCATTATTTCTTGCGGCACTTCGTTCCGAATTCTCTTGGTAGAAATACTTAATTCGCTGATCCTTAAAGGAATTCACTACTTGTTTGGTATGGTCGGTTGAACCATCATCAATGACAATCAATTCCCAATCTTGATAATCTTGCTTAATAACACTTCCGATGCTTTGCGACAAAAACGAAGCTCTATTATAGGTTGGAAGAATAATAGAAAAGAATGGTACACTCATTTTGGATATCCAAAAATAGTACATTTCAGGTGGTAGGCCACATTTCGATAAAACGCCATAGGTTGAAATGGATTCCTACGAATCGTCTTCCAAACTGCCTGCCAACCTTTCTTGGATCGTCCATTCCAAAAAAAACGAAAGGGATCGAACCATGCGGCATTCCATAAATGGACAGCATACGTATTTTCAGTTTTAAAACTAATTGGGTCCTCAGAATCGGCTTGCTCAAAGGGCATCGGACAAAAATAGTCGTAACTGTAAATGTTATTTTCAGCGACCTGTTGTGTAAAATTCATATTTTCATCAAGTCCAAGGGCGATAAATACAGTTCGAATGTTCAAGGGAATTTCCTCGAATAAAAATTTATTCTCTTTATTCAAATATAATTCAAGGCACGCCTTAATCGTTGGATGATTTTTTACAGCACCTATTACTACGGGCTCCACCATCCCGTTGGACGCCCTACCCCAAAATGCACTAGCATCCAATAAGTCGTCAAACGATTTAATTACTAGCATATCTGTATCCAAATATATCCCACCATATTCATATAAAATCCTGAGTCGCGCATAATCTGAAAGTAATGGCCATTTCTTTTCTTTTATTGCGTTTCTTGCAAATTCACATTCAATAGGCGTATTCGTTAAATCCCATTTAATGACCTCATAGTTAGGTAATACCTTTTTCCAAGAATCCATGCATCGCTGGATGTTATCTGGAAAAGGGTCGTTACTAAACCAGAAATAATGTATTTTTTTGGGGATCACGAAAATATGCTTTTTAACGAATAGAAAAATTCTTTGAATGAACGAGATACTAATTTAGCATAAAGCCTAACATAAAGCCGATTAAAGGGCAAAGAAGGTAAAATGTAATTGAATTTCCAAAGATTAGCATATGAATAACGGCTTAACCACCAAGTGATTATCCAATCATAGTTGGACATAAGCGGTTTGACATTCATGTACTTATTGGTTTCATATATGACGCGACTCGCTTCCTTCAAGCGATCAACATCCTTTGTCAAATCAACTATACTTCGTGTCGATGCGTCATGTGAGCGCCAATTACAGAGCGTTTCTGGAATAAATATAACCTTACCTTTTAATACTAGCCTATTCCAAAAAAACCAATCGCCCGCATAGCGAAATGTTTGTATTTTATCCAAATCAGTGCCGTCAACAGCTTCCTTTCTAAACACTACGGAAGAGGCATTCGAAATAAAATTACGGTACCGATTAAACTGCTCTATAAAATCAAGACCTTCCCATGATTTCTTCTGAAAACCAATATCCAATAAAGGGTCATGAATCCATGTATTATTTCCATAAACAACCTTAGATGCTTCATTAATGATTTTACAATCGGTAAAAACCACAACGACCTCTGGATCATCAAAATACGGGATGATTTTCTCTAAAAACTTAGCATCAGCAAGGTCATCCGATTCAGCTATCCAAATCAAATCGCCTTTCGCTATTTCGATACCCTTAACCCACTGTTTAAAAGGACTGCCACTGTTGCGCTCATTGTACACTATGTGCGCAATTTTACCTACTTCTTTGAATCCTTCGATTATCACCTTACTATCGTCGCAGGAACAATCATCCAAAATAATTATTTCATTCCGTTCATAGGTTTGATTTAATACACTTAACATACGCTCATTCAGAAAGCGAGCGTGGTTATAGTTTGGTACTATGATTGAAATTAAATGATTATTCATAGATAATCACCCTCTCTATTATTCAACACACTTTCGTCAATTAATAGCCGATTCCAATTACTCTTAATTTCAAGCCAATCAGTAAACTTTAAGCATTGCATGGTGTTGGACTTATAGAAATTGAATCGTTTTTCTATTCGCCATTCATATTTAAACCAAAACAAATCGAACATTTCCGCGTCAACAATACAAAATCTATCTGAATAAACCCTCCATGAGTCCTCTAAAGTCCATTTCAAATCATAACCTTTTTTATTCAGGTAATTGGTGCAAAGATAAGTTTCTGCGAGACGGACTTTAGCATAATTCAACACAGAAAGATTTTCATATTCATCCTTTTGTATGAAACGTATATCATATTTGGAATCCCAATATTCAATCATATCAGAAATATGACCAAACATCAACATATCACCAACACCGTAGGGTCTATACTTCAATGTAGTAAAACTACACGCAATTATTCGAGCCGCTTGTTCTGTATCATTCAACACAGGGAAAGTATGCTGCAGAGTGATTAAAGAATTGGTTAAATTCTTATACATTCTCTGATCCGCTCTAGTTTTATATACAAACTCCGCCCCCAATTCTTTAGCCTTAATTACACCAGCTTTTGAACTTGCAATTTGTAGGTTTATATTGAGAGGACCATTATTATTCGGTTTACTTGATAATACAATAGTCACTTTTTCTAATTCTAACAGTTTAAGAATTCGTGTATCTGTATCTTCCCAAGTAGAAATTATTATAAGATGATTTTGAAAAGTTTTCTTATAAAAGCGTATTGTTTCAATCGTGAAATCCTCTTCAATCAACAATGGCCCTTGAATTACTATTGCTATTAACGCATTAGAATCATTCAAATTTTTATCGTATGAGTAGTCCTTACTATTCTTAGGCCTTAAATGATAGGTGGTAAATGCATTTCCATAAACATCTAATTTTTGAAACAAATTGTATTTTACTCTATTTGAAACAGTAGGAGGACTAATTCGAATTAGCAAATTAGTCAACGATGTCAATATATTTATTATAACTGATTTCAAGTTATTGAGACATGTATTTTGTATTGAACTCAACAAAATCCGAACATACTGCATAAGCAATTTCAATATTATCAAAAGCTGCCATTTCAGGCATAACTGCAATAGACCAAGGAGTCAGTTGTTTTCCAGGATAAGTCCAAAAATAGCCATTTGAAGTTAAGGTCACATCATCTATATTATGAAAAAAATAAGGGTTAATAATAGAACTGTTCTTCAAGCAAGACATGGCATCGATGTTTTTACAATGAATCCATAAACCTGCTGTGCTTAAGAATTCTTCCGAAACCAAATATAGTGGTTCATCGTGACCAAGAAAGTAGTTACTATCAATAACCCAACAATCAACTTCCACATCGTACCCCATATTTAAAGCTTGTAGAATATAATCAGGATGGTTCTCCCTCTCTTTATTGGGTCCATTAACATTACCTCTATGCGCAATTAACTTCATTTATTTTTTTTATAATTGTTCAAAAAATAATTGAGATCTTCAGGAGTTCCAAGTCCCCACATTTTGTCAATAGCATGCGTTTTAATAATCTTACCATCTGCAATGGCCTCATTATAAACAGGAGCAACGTAAAACTCATTGTTAACTCGTATATCTTTGGCTATCATTTGGTTTGCATACTTCACATAATCAGATCCTTTTGACCAATAATAAATTCCAACAGTAGCTTTTTCACTGATCACTTCTTTCTCCTTTACTTCGAGAACATTACCAAAATCATCACATTTTACATAACTCCATTTAGGATGTTTATTTTGAAAAGTAATTATACTTCCATCAAGTCCGTCTGTATTCAATGAGTGATAGAATGCTCCGGATTTCCATTCTATAAATTGATCTGAATTTGCAATAAGGAGCGGTGAATCATTGTTAATTATTCCTTCAGCCAAAAGAGTAGTACAACAAGCCCCTTCAGTAATTGTTTCAACAATAACTATCTTACAATTCGGGGTGATTGCATTTAAAAAGGACTGCAGATTGTATTTATCATAATGCTCCTTTCGCACGAGAAAGATGTAATTTGCATCTAGATTCAAATTTTCAATTACTAATTGGATCATCGGCTTTCCATCAACTTCGATTAAAGGCTTAGGAAAGGTGTACCCAACCGAAGTAAACCTACTACCGGCGCCAGCCATAGGTATTATAACATTCATTTTGTCATCATGCCAAGTGATATCTTTAATAGGCCTGTTGATTTCCTTATAAATTTTTTCCAAGTTTACCTCAGATGGATTTTTTACAGCGCAAATTCTCGCGCCAGATGATATAGCAGCTGTTCTACCAATGTAGGAATCTTCCACTATTAAAGTTTCATTTGGAAAAACCCCCTCTTTAATCATACATGTCATGTAGATTTCAGGGTGAGGTTTAGGATAATTAACATCTTCATTCGATAAATATCCTTTAATCTTATGTTTAATTCCAAGCCTTTCAATAGATGCTTCAACCGTTTTTTTAATTGAGTTTGATGCGACATAGACATTAATTTCATCCATTGTAAGTTGATCTATAATTTCATTAATCTTACTGTCATACTCGATACTTTCGTTCAATCTCAACTCGGTCAGCTCTTGTTTTCTAGACCAAATTTTGTCGTAAAATTCAAGTGGCAATCCTTTATCCTTACTTAGAAGCATTAGCTTTTTTTTGGTTGACAATCCGTCATATTTTGACATATGTTCTTTATGTGAAATAACGTATTCTGCAGAAACTTCATTCAACGCTTGATTTAAAACTTCAAAATGCAATTCACGTGTATCTATTAAAACACCATCTAAATCAAAAATCACTAGTTTAACCATGCTCTGCAATGTATTTGTCATTCTTTACACTTTTTGTTTTTACCACTGCTGTTATAGTATCTTCTATACAGATAAAATTTGTCACCTCATTGCGTTTGACTTCAATTATATCACCCTCTGTAAAAATCAAATTGTTCATTTGAACTTTTCCAACAATAACAACCGTATATTCATCAGCTTCCTTATGATAATGAGATTCTTCCGCATCTCCTTTTAGGTACTTTTTTACGCCTACCTCAAATTCACTTGTCTTAAAAACTGATGGAGTAAAATCCCCAACAAACCAACCTTTGACCATTTCATTCAAGACACCAACTTTTTTCATTTCACCAATTTAGAAGTTTATTAATGTTTAAACCTAGTCGAAAATGAGCAGACAGGCACAACCGATAGTAAAATTTAAGTATATTAATTTGAATTCTTTTATAAAGTCCAATAGAATTATAATCAACTGTCCATCTCAACAACCGAACTTTACTTTCCAAAATTATTTTTGAAAAATTAAAGTTTGTATAGGAGTCTGCAAAAGAAAGAAATTTTCTAGTTTCTATAAAATAGTAATATCCACTAAAAAGACGATTATTGGTTAATCCACCGTCATGCTTTCTATACACGCCCATTGTTCTCGATAAATATTTAATATTTCCCCCTAAAGCCAATAATAAAAATAAAAATGTGTCGCCATTTTTGAATTTTAATAACATATCCAATGGTGTAGTAAGTAAACTGTTCCTAAAGACTAATGAAGCTGTTCCGTCAAGACTGAAATTTAATACATCTTGAACACTGCAATTCCGATCGAAATTTGAACCATTATACTTTTCAGATTTTTGATTCTCATCTTGAAAATTTAATTTAAGTTGATGCATGATCGCTGAATAATCAGCTTGATTCTCTAAAAAATCTATTTGAATATTCAATTTACTCGAATCAATCCAATAATCGTCGCCTTCACAAAGAGCAATGTATTTCCCTTTTGCTTGTTCAAGAGCCCAAATAAAATTAGGCATCATGCCCTTATTGTGCTTATGTCGCGTATACTTTATCCAATGCCCCTTCGGGTGTGTTTCTATGTATTTACTAACAATTAAAGACGTTTTATCTGGCGAACTATCATCTGCAATTATTAATTCTACTTCAAAATCACATTCCTGCATCAAAACACCATCAATTGCTTCCGCAATAAATGCTTCGTGTTTGTAGGTAATCATGATAACACTTACCAAAGGTGTATTTTGAGATGATTCTGTCACTTCGCCGGTACCCCTTTAACTGTAACTCCCGCAGGAACATCTTTCGTTACCACTGCACCAGCACCTATGATGGCTTGATCGCTAATGTTTAGGCCGGGAAGGATTACAGCACCTGTTCCTATATAACATCCATCTCCAATTTTCACGTTCCCTGAGACATGAACACCCGGACAAATTTCTGAAAAAGCACCAATTTGAACATCGTGGCCTATGGTGCAATTCAAATTAATTAATACTCCTTTTTTTAGATGTACGTTTGTGGTCAAAATACTTCCAGTCATTATGCATACTCCTTCCTCTATACTATTGTTATAGAATCCCAAATGCGCCTTTGGACTTATCAATGTTTCTAACTGCCCCCCCAAAGTAGTGAATTGATCGGATAGTTGTTCACGCAATTTCGGATTTCCAATCCCTAAGGCAATATTTTTTGATTTACTAGATAAATGAGCTTTTATTTCTGCTTCACTTTTTAAAATAGGAAACTTCCCAAAAAGAAGATTTGGTAAATCAGTCGAAATATTGTCAAAAAACACCAAATTTTCTGTACGCCCCAATTGGTGACATATTTCGAGTAATTCCTTGGCAAAGCCTCCCGCTCCTATAATTATCATGTCTTCTAACTTAAAAATTATTAATAATAGAGGTAATGCGCTTCACTTCATGTTCACTCAAACCATAAAATAAGGGTAAACATAGTATCCGGGAAGATACCGAAGATGCAATCTCACAGCTGCTTTGTGGAACATACTGTAAATTGGTGAGCGACGGATAAAAATATCGTCGCGGAAAAACCTCGATATCATGTAAGGATTTTTCTATTTCCAATAAGTGATTTTCAGATTCAAACAACACCGGGTAATATGCTGAATTCCAATCTGTTTCTGTTCTAATTTTAATTCGTGAAAGCCGATCCGTTTTTAGGTTGTCATCGTAGTACGCCACTACTTTACTTCGTTCTTTTAAAATCTCCTGCATGTACGGTAAAACTGCCAAGCCCATGGCTGCCTGTAATTCACTCATCTTCCCGTTGATTCCGAGTCCATGAAATGCCAAGGGTCCGTCGTGACCAAAATTATGACTATAATATAGCTGATGAAACAAGGCGGGATCCTTACAGAAAATCGCTCCTCCTTCTCCGGTATGGAACAATTTGGTTGCATGAAAACTACAGGTAGTGACATCCCCATATTCAAAAATACTTTTTCCCTTGTAGTTAACCCCGAACGCATGAGCACCGTCATAAATCACCTTAAGACTGTGCTTCTTGGCAATTCGTTCAATTTCTTCTATGTTACATGGATTCCCGAATACGTGAGTCGCTAGTATACAAGTGGTTTTTTCAGTAATCGCCTGTTCGATTTTTGTCTCATCAATGGTTAGATATTCCGGGTGAATATCAACAAACACGGGCGTGCAACCCTCCCAAACAATCGCGGACGTGGTGGCCACATAGGAGAAAGGTGTGGTAATTACGTCCCCACCCTGAGCCAAGCATTTAAGCGCAATTTGCAAGGGAATGGTTCCATTGTTCATGAGAAGGATTTTGGCTTGTTCGAGCTGGAGATACTCCGTGAGTTCATCCTCCAATTCTAAAACTAACGCTCCGCGATTCGTTAACCAACCGTTGTTGTAGGCGCGCTGCACTTGAGACGTGTATTCCTCCAAGGGGGGCAAAAACGATTTAGTAACGGGAATCATGGCTTAATTTTAAAATCAACTTTCGGCCGAACAAATCCCGGGTATTTACCATGCCAATTGGTGTTTTCTCGTTCTTCTTCTACCTCAAACGTTAATACCTCTTCAAAGTTAAAAAGCGGCTTTGCCGTATCTTGCACTAGCATAAAAGATACATAGAATACTCCAGTATTTAATAATTCTTTTGGAATAACGCATCGCGCATGATGAAGACCTACACCAAGTGTAGGTGGGGGCAATTGGGTAATCACATTGAACACGCATTCTCCTGTGGCTGCATATAGATGAAGGCTAAGGTTTGCGACTAAATCCTCCACATAATTCCAGAAGCTAATATTTATTTCGAGGGAACTTTTTACCGTAATTATCGGTTTACCGTCTTCACGAATTGGTTTAAGCGCTATTGATTTTAAGCGTGTAAATTCATTCCCAGGCGCTTCAAGTTCTGTGTAGGTATGTCCCCAGTCTGCTTTATTTCGGTTATTTAGATAAGTTTCTATTACTTGAGAAGGACTCCCCTCTGAAACAATCGTACCATGCTCCAAGAGAAGGGCTCGAGAACACAGGTTCTTAACAGCTTCCATGTTGTGACTCACAAAAAGCACCGTTCTTCCATTGCTGGCCACATCTTTCATTTTCCCGATGCATTTTTTTTGAAAATCTACATCCCCCACAGCCAACACTTCATCCACAATTAAAATCTCGGGTTCAAGATGTGCAGCCACAGCAAAAGCCAAGCGCACATACATTCCTGATGAGTAGCGTTTGACAGGTGTATCAATATACTTTTCAACGCCACTGAAGGAAACAATTTCATCAAATTTTCTAGCAATCTCTTTTTTTGTCATCCCCAAAATAGCTCCATTCAAGTAAATGTTTTCCTTTCCTGTAAGCTCGGGATTAAATCCTGTTCCAACCTCTAACAAAGAGGCCACGCGTCCGTTTAGCGTTATTTGTCCTTTCGTTGGCGAAGTCACCTTAGAAAGGATTTTTAACAAGGAGCTCTTCCCTGCCCCATTCCGTCCGATAATTCCCAATACTTCCCCTTGATTTACAGCGAAATTAAGGTCTTCCAGTGCCCATACAAAATCACCTTTCCCTTGCGTGGTTCGATCGTTTGTTTCTGTGATAATCTCATACGGATCAGCCTTTCCCCTTACCTTATGCCACCAACGATTTACATCCTGAATTAAGGACCCAGTACCAACTTGTCCCAGTCGATATTGCTTATATAAATGTTCTACCTTAATGACCTCCATGTGTTCCAACTATACCGTATCCATAAAGGACTGTTCGATGCGATTAAATACCAAAATACCTAAGACCAAAACCACCAAGGTAAAACCGGCC
>Ga0164293_10002602_pt1 | contig 15306 bp, 8 predicted proteins | sample GEODES118metaG_FD_111487 | JGI IMG/M metagenome (GOLD analysis project Ga0164293, IMG submission 111487) | Eutrophic lake water microbial communities from Lake Mendota, Wisconsin, USA - GEODES118 metaG | ecosystem: Environmental > Aquatic > Freshwater > Lake | place: USA: Lake Mendota, Wisconsin...
CCCACTTCTTGCTCATGCCAAGGTCGTCTCCTGCGAACGCGCCAACGAAATCCTCCAAATGGAAATCAAACGCCAAATCTCCACCAGAAACTCTTCCACTGGCAAAGTCCCCAACAACCTCTTCGAACAATCCCAACACCATTCAGCCATACGCCCATCTCCAACCAAAGCGCTCCTTGATCTCCATCTCTGCCTGCGAACAACTAGAAAAGTCGCTCCAGATCACTCGATTGAATTCGAAGGCTTAACTTAAAAAATAGCACCAACCCTCAAAGAGAACGTTGTAGTCATTTACCACTTACAATCAAAATTCTGGTTTCTTGAAGAACCTTCCAATCTTAATATGGCCCAATATCCTCGGAAATTTTTCCATGTAAATTATCCCACTTCACTTTTGAAGGGGCTTCATTTTCCACTTTTGAAGTGTCGCCTACATAAAAAATACTTGACAGGGAATGGCTTTCTGAAATTTTATTCTTTTTTTAAATCTGCATGACCTCCCCCAATCCGTTTAAATCTCAGCCTTCTGCGAACCTCTTTTTTTTCGGCATTTCAGCTCCACGCGGACTCCCCTTCTCCCCGACGCCCTCATTTTCACCACATCAAATCAAGCCACTGGCTCTTCGAGCCGCAGCCGTCCCAAAAGCAAATTCCTGATGGACCGGATTTACCTGTTCGTTGGCTTGGCGCTGCTGATTTGGTTCTTCGCGCCAAAGGTACATGCTGGAGGCGGGCCGTGCACTTATCTGGTGCTGTACGACTCCCGCGATCCCAACTCGATCGCTATCGCTAACTACTATCAGCAGGCTCGTGGCATTCCCGAGCGCGGCATGGTGCCTTACGATTTCTTCCCGCCCGGCCGCACAAGTTTCAGCGCCAGCAACATGAGAGACCTCATCCTGCACTTGCGCAATGTGATTAAGGACCGGGGCTTGGCTGGCCGCGTCAACGGCATCGCAGTTGCCGGCACGGTGCCTTTGTTTCCTGCCGGACCGTTCCTAGGAAAATCATTCCAAAGTCGTTTACTGATGGGCCCCACCCGCACAGAAGTAAATCTTGAAGCCAGTTACCTCGCCCCAGGCTCGGAGGCGTTCTACCCCACCAATAAGGTCGCAACTGCAGAAATCCGCGACGACAAGGCCTACACCTCTCTGCCACTCGGGAACGTCACCGCCGATTTCTTCTGGCCAGTTTCCTTCGTTGGCTTTACCGGCGCGGGCGGCAACACGCCGCAAGAAGTTTTTGCGCTGATCGACCGCTCAAAAGCCGCCGATGGCCTGCGTGCGGACGGTACGATCTACTGGCCAACCAACGATAATATTCGTTCGACCACCCGCGAAGACCAAATCCCCGAAGCCGCACGCGAATGGGACAGCTTGGGCATAAACTACGCTACCGTGCCCGACACCACCTTCGTGCAAGGGCGCCCAGACATCCTCGGTCAGATCGTCGGCAACAGTGATGCCGACTTCGGAATCGCGGGCAACCGCTTCGTCCCTGGCGCCTGGGCCGATCACTTAACCAGCTTCGGGGGCAAGCTCAACGACCTCGGTTCACAGACGCGCTGCAGTGCCTGGATTCGTGCCGGCGCCTATGGTTCGTCGGGCAGTGTCAGTGAACCGTATGCGATTGATTATAAGTTTCCCAACTACAGTATATACAGCCACTTCAGACGTGGAGCTTCGCTTGCCGAAGCGTTCTGGCTCTCCATCGAATGGGCGGCGGAAATCGTTTGCGTTGGCGATCCGCTGATGCAGCCTTGGGCCCAATTCCCGCAGGTTACCCTCGACTGCGCCACGAACCTTTCCGGCACCGTGTTCATCGGCACCAGCGCGACGACCGCCAGTCCCGACGGTCTTGAGACGACATTCGAACTTGCCATTGACGGCCGCATCATCCGCCCCGACGACACCGTTGCCGCCACTTGGACGGGCAACGGGTTCACGCTCGACACCGCCACGCTCACCGACGGTTGGCACGATCTGCGGGTGATTGCTTACAACAACAACGCGGTCCGCACGCAAGGCGAAGCGCGTCGGGCTGTCTTTGTCAACAACTCTGGCCAGAGTGTAACGTTGACCGGCCCCACCACGATCGAGCGCACCGGTAGCAACTCCTACACCGTGGCCCTAGCCGGTATCGGCGGCGCCACCAGCGTGACGATCCAGGCGAATGGCCGCACATTCGCCACACTGCCTGTTGGAGGGGGCACCATCAACCTTGCGGGCAGCCTTTTCGGCTACCAAGGCCGCACCACGATGCACGCCGTGGCCACGCTCGGCAATGGCCAGCAAGTTTGGAGCGCTCCACTCGACGTGGACGTCGTCTGGAACCCCCAGCCGCCCACCAACGCCGTGCCCGGCGCCTCGGTCGCCCATGTTCGCTACTTCAGCGACACGACCAGCGCCGGTTTCGACTGGAACACGACACCACCCACCGCAACTACCAACTATGCCGGCGTCTCGGCGAAGGGCGATACCAGCTACCGCTCGTTGATCTTTAACAACACCGCGCCCTTCAACCTCACCAATTTCAATACCCGCCCGGGCTTTGAGGCGACCCACTACTTCCTCGCGCCCACCGACGGTCTGTATGAGTTCCTTGCCGACAACACCAGCAAAGCCATTGCAGACCTGACCCTGGAGGTTAACGGCAAGCCTCTGCAGCACAGCACCCAGAATTCCGACGGCAACATCAAATCCGTTCCGATAAAACTCGCCGCTGGCTTGCACACGTTGCGTTGGAGATTCAAAGCCACCGCTTCCACCTACTCTGTGGAATGCTGGTACCGTGGCGGGCCGACCCCCGGCAACCTCAACGCAAACAATGGCAATATCCTCTGGAATCGCCTCAACAGCATCGTCGCCTTCGGCCCTGCCCCGGATGGCAACATCCCTCCGCAAATTACCTCCGGCCCGACGCTCTCCACCAGTCCCATCACTGGCAAGACGGCCACCGTCAGCGTCACCGCCACCGATCCCGACGTCGGCCCATCGGTCTTGCATTACATGTGGTCCAAGATTGACGGCCCGGGCACCGTCACCTTCTCTGCCAATGACAGCAGCGCGGGAACAACAACCCTGAACTTTTCCCGCTCGGGCACTTACCGGCTCCGCGTCAACGCCTCAGATGGAGCTGCGACAGCAATCGGTGAATTTACCGCCGTCCTCTCCGCGACGCCGGCGAAAGTGCTGCTTAATAAAACAAGCGCCGAAACGCGCCGCAGTTTCACCGTGCCTTTCAGCGCCTACTTGCTGGACCAATTTGGCTCCTATCTGGCCGATTCTCCTCTTGTCTGGACGGCCACAGGCGGCACGATCACCACCAACGGCCTTTACACCGCCCCCGACATTCCCGGCACCTATCAGGTGACCGCCAGCGCCCCTGCGCTCGGCTTTAGCGCCTCCGCTTCGGTTAACGTCGTCAGCAACTACCCGCCATCGCCGGCCTTTCCTAGCGTCACGCTTAGCGATCTACAGACCTACATCCTCTGCCGGGCATTAAATGTCACGGATGACTTGGGCCCCGAAAATCTCACCTATACTTGGGACATCATCGGCACGCCGCCCGGGCCGGTTACCTTTGACGAAAACGGCACCAGAACCGCCGGCGATGTCAAAGCTTACTACACCAAGCCCGGCATCTATACGATCCGTGTCGTGATCTCCGACTCCGACGGAGCATCGGTCTCCCGCAGTCAATCAATCAACGTTGGCCCGGAAATCACCGACGTCAGAATCTCCGGGGGTAACAACAACTCCTCGCTCGATCCATACGAGTCTGTGGATGTCTTCATCCAACTCCGCAATGGCAGCGCCCTCGCCCTCAGCAATATCAGCGCGACCCTCTCGACGACCACGCCGGGCGTGACGGTCCAGCAATCCAATTCAACGTATCCTGATCTGTCCGCTTCCGGGGGCAGTGCCTACAACCTCGTCGGGTTCCGGATCAGCACCGGCGCCAATTTCAACCCCGCCGCGGGTGCCAACCTGACTCTCTCGCTCAACACGAGCGCCGGCTTTGTGGATCTCGTTGCCACCCCGTTTTCCGGACCAGCCTATGCCATCACCGAATCCTCCGGTGCCGCGATTGAGCCCGGCAAGACCAACAAGCTGGGTAACCAACTCACCTTTGTGACCTTGCCGTTTGCCTACAGCTTCTACGGCGAGAGTTACTCCAACGTCTATGTCGACTCCAATGGTATAGTTTGGTTCGGTGAAAACGGCTGGAACGACCCGAACATCAGCGATTTTCCGGCCAACAACACGGATCAATTCATCGCCGTGGCTTGGCACAGCAGGAATACTCTTACGACCATAGCCAACGCCGGAGATGGTGTCTTCACTTCCGTGACCGGCGCCGCACCCAACCGCGTCTTCAACATTGAATGGCGAGCCAGACGCCTTGCCAATACCAACGACATCGTCAACTGCGAACTTCGCCTCTACGAAAACCAAGCGCGCTTCGACATCATCTACGGCAATGTCAGCAACCTAGGTGTCGAAGCAGCCTTCGGAGTTCAGGATACTCCAACCAACTACACGCGCTACTCATACTTGCAGCCGGTCCTGACCGAAGGCCTCCGACTCACCTACGTCTTCGGCGAGTATACGGTGACCTACGACGCAAACGGCGCTAATTCAGGCACCCCGCCGGGCCCTCAGACCAAGAACTACGGCGTGCCGCTCACGCTGGCCGGAAACCCCGGCAATATGGCCAGGAGCGGTTACACCTTTGCTGGCTGGAACACCGCAGCGGACGGCACTGGTATAAGCTACGCCGCAGACGCAACCTTCACTATCGATGCCGGGCTCACACTCTACGCGCAGTGGGCTGCGAACGATGATCCTCTTTACTCCGACTGGTTGAGCAACTACCCGTCCATCAGCGATGCCGACCGTGCGCCGAATCTCGACTTCGACAATGACGGCCTGCCCAACGGCATCGAGTTTGTCATCGGCTCCAACCCGCAAACCCCCAACGGTCCAGACACCCCGGGCTACCCGGCCCTTACGACATCCGGCAGCAACCTCGTCTACACTTTCAGGCGAAGCCCTGCCTCGAAAGCCTACGAACTCCGCGTGGCGACCAGCACAGATCTGACGAATTGGACCACATCTTATCCCATCCCGACCACAGACGGCACCGATGGACCGGTCACCGTCTCCGGCGAAAATGTCACCGTCACCCTGCCCATGGCACCCGATTCGAAGAAGTTCTTGCGCCTTGAGGCGCTCATACGTTAAGGCCCTTAAAGTCCCTCCTAACCTGACTTACCTGCCTCTCGACCGGAGGGGCTTATAAAGAGTAAGCGTTACACGGAATTCCACCTGCTGTAGGTAGTGGAGATGTCGTAGTCTGGAGGCTATGGAGCCACTGGCATCCTTATTATCAGCGGGGAAAATTCTCAAGCAGGAAAGTCTGGGGCGTGTGCTCTCACCGCTCGCCACGCGGCAGGAAATACTTGCAGCTTTTGATGTCTCGGGAATGAGTGCGGCAAGGTTTGCCGCTATGATTGGCATCAACTATTCGACCCTTTGCAGTTGGGTTCAGTAGCGCAATCGAAAGCAGCGCACCCCAGTATTCAGACGTGGCAGGATGCCTCACGGTTTTTTGAGACTACCATTTTCGAATCTTTGAAATCCAGAAAATCGCAATCCCGGAAGCCACAGCCAGGAAATTGATAACAAAAAATGGCCACATGGCCTCGTCCATGGGCAAAGGCAGCTTCACATTCATCGAAAAAACACCAATGACAAGATTTGCCAGCATGATAGCTATCGTCCATATGGTGAATTGTTTGATAAGAATGTTCAGGTTATGGCTCACAATGGAGGCTCGGGCGTCCATCAGACCCGCAATAACTTCTGAGTAAATTTCCGAGCGGCGCAGGCACTGCTGGTTCTCGATGATGATGTCCTCGAGGATGCGTGTTTGATCGTGATCCAGACCAAGGCGGCTGGAGGCTTTCATTTTATCGAAGAGCGCGGCATTCGAGTGTATCGCATTCAGGATGTACACGAGGCTTTTTTCCAGAGCGAACATGTTCAGGAGATATCGGGTTTCCATCGAGCTAATGATCCTCCGCTCGAGAGAGTCCGAAAGCATGTTGATGGCCTTCAAGTGCCCCTCGAAATGGCTGATGCTCTGATAGAGGAGGCGGAGAATCACATCCTGCACCGAGAAAATACGCAGCGGGGCTCGCCCTTCGAAAAGCGGTGCATCATCAGGCATGACCACCACAATTCTGTCTTCGTAAATGAACACGCCAGTCGAAGTGAGTTTGAGTAAAAAATTGTCGTCGGCTGAAAAACTTTTTGGGCGTTTGAAGATGATTGCCGCATGGTCGGTTTCAAATTCCAAACGCGAAAGCTCATCTGGATCCAGTGAAGAATGCAAAGTATGGTAGTCAATGTTGTAGAATTCCATCAAATCCGCCTCGTCTTCGATGGTCGGGCTATTGAAAACAATGATCTGTGCATCTTGCGGGTCGCAGCGCACCACGGTACCGGCATCTTCCGCGACGCGGTAGTAGCTCCGCATGCCACCAGCTTTGGCGATGGGCATTTCCGGCGCATCGACGATATTAGCCGCTTCGATGGATGCTGAGCTCGACATGAATGCACTCTCTGTCAATTCCATGCTCCGCGTCCATGCGTTTTTTACTTAATTGCATCCAGCGAATTCCTTGCAAACACTCGTTTGCCATGCAGGCGTCGTAGGGTATTATTTTTTGATGAGTAGGATTCGATTTCGTATTATTCCACCTGTTGATCGTTCAACAGAGGGTGTTTTTATCTCTGGCAGTAGTGAAGCTTTAGGATCTTGGGATCCGGCCAAGGCGCTTCGCCTGAAATGGCAACCTCCGTTTCACATTGGGGAAGTCGAATCTCCCACCGGCTTGCATTTTGAATATAAAATAACGCGTGGGTCCTGGGAGCGGGAGGCGGTGGATGCGCATGGCAATGTGCCTGGCAATCTATCGCATGAGGTCTGGCTCGATGCGACCCTGCAGCACACTGTTGCGGATTGGAAAGACCGGTTCAGTGGCAGGCTCACACGCGATGTCATGGGGTCCCGGCTTTTGGCACAGGATCGCGAACTCCTCATCTGGTTGCCTGCTGGCTACTCGCGTGAATCGGAGCACCGCTTTCCTCTCATTATCCTCCACGACGGAGATGCCATTTTTGATCCCGCTTTGAGCCAGCCTTCAGGCATCGACTTGGCCGCCGACGAGTGGGCTTCGTTGCTTGCCCGTCGTGGAATGATACCGGAATCCATCGTCGTTGGTGTGCGCCATCCGGAGGGGTTTTCGCCGGAGGATATTACGCTGCGAGACTACGAACTCTCTCCCGAGCATGGTGGTGCGGGCTACTCGCACTTTGTCGCTCAAGAATTGGTCTCTCATATGGATCAACACTACCGCACAATAGCCACACCTGCGTCACGCATCCTCGGCGGGGTCGGCCTCGGTGCGCTCAATGCTTTTTACACCGCATTGCGTCATCCCGGTGTGTTCGGCGGCATCGCCTGCCTATCCACCTCGTTCGAAGATGTCTCTCAGTCCCTCCCCGCAACCTGCGCCGCACTCCGCCTTCTGGAAGAAACGCCGGCTCTCGACAAAAAACTGCGCATGCACTTCGACTACGGCGACCAAGAGATCGATGAATGCTACGAAGGTTACCACAGCCTCCTCGCCTCATTGCTGCGCGCCAAAGGCTGGATCGATGGCCGGGAATTCCAAATCCAACGCATTCCAGGCGCAGGGCACACCTCCATCTCCTGGCGCGCCCGCCTAGGTAACGCCATCAGCTTCGCAGCCAGGTCGTAAAAATCCCCCCTTATATTTCCATACCAGCCCCTCTCATTTTCGAACCAAAATTTGGAAGATAATTCAAATTTTTGGTTCGCCTGACGTACGGGTGGAGAGGAGTTTTAAAATTTCCAGGAAGACCGGGCTGAAGTCGCTTGGGGTGATCTGTGCCCATCGGCGGATTTTTTCCAACGGAAAAAAAGCTCCCGTTTCAACTTCCATCGGTGCCGGCTTAAATGGGCCTTCGTGATGGCCTTGGTAGGCTTGGATGAATTCCCAGCCGTTTGATTCGTTGGGTGTGATGCGGGCGAGGGGAGTGAGGTGCGGGGCCTCGATACCGAGTTCCTCCTGCAGTTCGCGGCGGGCTGCGGTGAGATAGTCTTCGCCGGAATCGACATGCCCGGCAGCGGAGGAGTCCCAGAGGCCGGGGTTGCGGTCTTTCCAGATGGAGCGCTTTTGGAGGTAAAGCTCTCCCGAGGTGTTGAAAAGAAGCATGTGGGTAGCTCGGTGCAACAAGTTATTCACATGAATGATATCGCGGAACTCGGAGCGCACGACCTGGTCTTGCTCGTCCACGACATCAAAGCGCTCGGCGCCATGCTGGGCGGTGGTGGGTGCGGCTGTGAAAGCTAAGGACTCCCACTGGCAGGGGCTAAGTTGCTCGGCCCGGACGGTGGGTGGCACGCCTAGGGCGGCGGTGATTTTTTCCCAGTCATTTTTAAACTCGGGAAGCAGGTTGCGGAGCTGCTTGCGGCGCTCGGAAAATCCACGTCGCACGAGGGATTCAAAAATCGAATCATCGATGGCACGGACTCTCGATCTCGGCTTGCGGCGGAGGGTGATGACGGCGGAGTCCACCTTGGGCCGTGGAAAAAAAACAGAGGCCGGGAGTTTGCGTTCGAGCCGGATGTCCCAGCGACGCCCGGTGCAGAGTGTCATGGCGCCGTAATCACTCGTGTCATGCGCGGCTCCGAGGCGTTGCGCCAGTTCGAGCTGCAGCGTGAGAACGAGTGCTGATGCTGGCGAGAGGGCGGATGTGTATTTCGCGATGAGGGGTGTGGAAATGTAATAGGGCAGGTTGCCGATGATCTTGACTGGGCCGTGGCCCCAGAGTTCGCGAAGATCGAATTCCAACGCATCAGCGTGGAACACGCGGTTTGTTCCATGCTCAAATTTCGCCTTGAGGTGGGAGATGAGGCGGCTGTCTTTTTCGATGAGTGTGAGGCGCGTTTCGGGAGTCACAAGAAACTCGGTGAGCGCGCCGAGCCCTGGACCGATCTCCACGATGTGATCGCCGGGCTGAATGCCGAGAAGGGCGACGATCGAACGGGCTAGATTTTGGTCGTGGAGAAAGTTCTGACCCAGGCTGCGGGTGGGGTGGGTTTCCAATTCCGCAAGCAATCGCTGGATGTCGCTCAATGTCATGTCGCCTTCATAACCTTTTTCCCGTTCATTCACAAAGAGGATGTGAACAACCCTCTGGGAAGGGTGTAAGTTTTTCCCAAGTTATTCACATTTTTTCCCGCTTGAGCAAATGCCCCTGCGGGTGTGATGTATGCTGCATTGAGCGGTTTGAGTTTATTCCATGGCCAGCGGACAAAAAAACACATCCTATCCTCCCTTTCGCTCGGCGCTGGTGCAGACATTTTTTGTGCTCGCTGCGATGGTTGCCGTGTTTCTGGCCGGTAGCGCCAGGCAGGGGGCAACGGGAATTTTTTTCGTCGTTGCCGGATTGCTGATGCTTGTTTTCGCCCCGAACCGCATTGTTCCTCTGCGATATTGGCTGCTTTGCGCAGGAATTCTGGGCGCATCTGCGTTGAGCCTTCTGCCGCAGGCTTGGTTCCCAACGCCGGAATGGCGCCTCGGCTTGCTGCAGTATCAGGCTTTTCCATCCTTGCCTTGGATTACCTTGGCTCCGCGTGAGACGATTTACTGGATGGTCCTGCTGGCTGGCGCACTGCTGACCGGTTTGTTCTCGCTCGGGCACCCTGTTCGCTCCGGAGTGAAGATTTACATCGCCCTCTTGGGTTTAATGGCCTGCGCAGGCTATGCCGCTCTTGCTATTTATGTGAAGACGACCGGTTGGGAGTATCCATTTTTCGACAAACGTGGGTGGTCACCGCCGGAATTTGGTTTTTTTCCCAATAGGAATCATACGGCCGCATTGCTGGTGACAGGCAGTATTTTGGCTTTGGGAGTCATTCGCGAGGCTTGGTCGGGGCGTCGTTCAGTCGTCTTCCTTCTAGCGGTGAGTTCTCTTGGTTTGTGTGTTTACTCACTTCTATTTTATTCCATCTCGCGCGGTGGGGTCATTTTTTTGGTGATCGGAGTTTTATTGTGGTTGATCGCGCTGGGCAGAACTCACCGGACGCTGCCAGTCTTGGTTTCGTCGCTGGCTATCACCGGCGCGCTGGTCTGGACTTTTCTCATATCCGAGGGCCAGGCGCGCAATCGGATTTTGGAATTTTTGGGCATGGAAAAGGGCTCAAACCCGGCGCTTCTTGCTGGCGACCTGAGGTCAAAAATTTTTCTGGATACGCTGAATATTATTCGAGACTACCCACTGACAGGAACCGGGCTTGGGACATTTGGCTATGTTTTTCCTTTCTACATGGAGGAGAGCATCGATGAGGCGATGCCGATTCATCCAGAGAGTGACTGGCTCATGCTGGCCGCAGAAGCGGGAATTCCCGCGCTTCTCTTCTCATTGGCGCTGCTGGCTTTTCTCATAAGGGATATTTTTCGCCTGCGAGAGACTGGTTCCTGGCCTTTGCGCTGGGGAGTCGTTGCCGCCGCGCTGGCAGCCTTCCTGCATGGCTTTGTGGATGTCCCTCTTCATCGCATTGAGTTGGGATGGTGGGTGCTTGTGCTGGCGGGCTTGGCATTTGGAAATCCCTCGCCGACTCAAAACGAACAAAACCGCGCCTGGCTTCTACAGCGCTTGGTTTTTGGCATCTGCGGGTCGGTTCTTCTTTCCTGCGGGGTGATACTGATTCGTTCCCAGTGGTTTCACGGACACCCTTTCCCGCCATACCGTGGCAAGAACGTGGTCGAGGAAATCCGTAAACTCAACGCTGAGGGGAGGGCGCAGGAGGCCGTCACTCTCGGACATTCGGAACTTGTCTTGAGCCCTATGGAGCGCGGGCTTTACAGGGAACTTGGCTATAGTGAAATCATGAGCAAGGGTGATCCGAGAGTGGCGGATGCCGCTTTCGCAGCGGAGCGGGCGCTGAATCCTGTCAGTGCCAAGATTCCCTACGACCAAGGACTTCTATGGATTCGCACCGACCTTACCCGCACGTCTCTTCTGTGGGGCGAAGCACTCCAGAAGCACATCCGCATCGCGCAGGGGGGGGGATATGCGAATTCCGTGGACTACTACCGAAGCCTTCTTTCCCAAGCACGGGCTTATCCGCCGCTTTTTCATGACCTCGGTCAATATGCGACACTCTCGCCGGATTTGCAGATAGCTTGGATGGCTAGTTCTCCAAAAGCCAGCATTGATGATGCAGCTAAAAATCCCGCATTTCTGAATATGCTCACTCCACAACAGCGGCGGGAATTTTTGATTTCATGGTTCAATCGCGGCGGGAAGGCGGAATTAGACGAGTTTCTTCGCGCCAATCCCGATTGGGAGGATGCAGCGTGGCCCGTTCGTTTGCGCCGTATGGTGGCGCAAAAGGAATACTCCGCTGCCATCGACGCAGTGGGAAGGCGCTACAATATAGATCTCTCGCTGCCTGTTCTTACTGCGGATGCTCTCAAAGCCGTTGAGCCCCCGCGCGATCTCGAGTCCCGGGTCGCTTATTTCGTCGCAAGGGGAAACCCAGTGACCGCCCGCCGGGAGGTCGCGGAATCTGCTCAATCAAATCAAGTGGAAGGCCTGCGGTTGCTTTGCATTCTGGCACTCCAAGCGGGGGATTCCGCCGCAGCATGGTCTGCGATGGATTCCTATCTGCGCGAGACGAAGCGGGGAAGTCTCCCTTAGAGGTAAGAAAAAATTCAAATCGCGGGAGTTTCTGGTTCGTCGGCGCTGTCCTCTTCGATTTCCTTACGGATGGCTTTTGAGATGAATGGGCGCACAAACCCGTATATGAGGAACGAAACAAAAAGAACTGCTGGCATCCACTGATAATTCATCGCAGAAAATGCTAGAAGGAAAATAAGACCCAAAAAAGCGGGTATTGAACGCTGGGTACGCCAATTCAAGCTTTTAAAACTCGGGTACCGTACATGGCTGAACATCATGAAAGAGAGAAAAATCAACAATGGTGGCAGGGCGTTTTTCCAGGGGCCAATTGTGCGGTCATCTGCTTGTAGCCAGAGCATGAAAAGGGTGAGGGATGCGATGAGACCAGCTGCGGCGGGTATAGGGAAGCCGTGGAAATCCTTGTCGGGTTTATCCGCGTTTGCTGCGGCGATGCAGTTAAAACGTGCTAGGCGCAGTGCGCCGCAGAGCAGGAAGAAAAAAGCGATGAGCCAACCAATGCGTTGAAAATCACGGAGCACGATCTGGTAAACAAGCAGCGCCGGTGCGATGCCGAAGGAAATGGTGTCAGCAAGAGAGTCGAATTCGCGACCGAATGGACTCTCATGACCGCCCAGTCGGGCTAGGCGGCCATCAAGTAGGTCGAAGACACAGGCCCCCAAAATGAATGCAATGGCCTCGTGGTATAGCGTTCCGGCAGAGTTACCGTTTGCAACCAGAGTCGCCGCTTCGATGATTCGCAATGTCGCCGCAAATCCACAGAAGAGGTTTCCCGCCGTCATGAGGTTCGGCAGAAGATAGATTTTAGGCTCGTTGGGAGATGGCATGGAATATTGGTTCAGCTGAGCGGTTTCAGTCTTGCGACGGGCGTTTCCCCTCCGCGCACCCGGTCACCGATCTTTACCAGCACCTCGGCGTTCATTGGCAGGAAAATCTCGGTGCGTGAACCAAAGCGAATCATGCCAAATCTCTCCCCGCGTTTCAACTTGTCGCCGACCACAGCCCATGGACAGATGCGCCGTGCGATCGCTCCGGTGATCTGCTTGACCATGACAGTGGCTGTGGGGGCAGATATGACCCAAGAGCGGCTCTGATTCAGGATTGAGGATTGCGGGTCGCGCGCATCCAGAAACCCTCCGGGCTTTGGTTCCGAGTGGGTGATTTCTCCAGCGATAGGAGCTCGATTCACATGAACATCAAACACTGAAAGGAAAATGCCGATGCGGCGCACTCTGGTTTTCAGGAATTCACCCTCTTCCACTTCGTCAATCGTTGTGACAACTCCATCCGCGGCAGACACAGCTGTGTTCTCATCTCCTACAGGCACTCTTTCCGGGTCACGAAAAAAATACAATGTGAACAAAAGCAATCCCGCAAAAAGGATTGATAACATCGGCAACAGGATCAGAGAGATCAGCCATCCAGCAGCCAACATTCCCAGTATCCATGTGGCTTCATAAAGTGCGCGGTTTTTCATCTGGTCAAGCTAGCAATCGGCTCGTATTTGCCAAGCTCCTCCTCGCTTTCCGAGCTCCAAGCGTTTTCCACGCGTTTCCAAGGAGAGTTCAAAGATCGCGGTGAGTGTCACTAAATGTTGATTTTACCTTGGAACTATCGGACTTTGCGTAAGATTTTTCAGTCATGCGGGTGTAGTTCAATGGTAGAACGGCAGCTTCCCAAGCTGCATACGAGGGTTCGATTCCCTTCACCCGCTCGCTTTTTCTCACTTGGCACCAACATTTAGTATAATCAAATGAAGCTATTGGGGTTTCACCTCACTTCAAAGTGACATGTTGGCTAGAGCGTGATATGTCCTGCTGTTTCTTGCCACATATTTCCGTTTCGATTGTTTGCGCCTCACAGGGGAGTCATCCACCGCTAACCAGCCTCACCGTGCGAGAGGACTATAATGGCAATTTCCGGGGTTCTGAGATAGTATTGGTCCCACTAGGGTATTTACTCCATATGTTCTCATTGAGGTTTGCATCGACTCAGCGGCAGCGGGCGTATTAATAGTTTACAGCACCTAACCCATGATTAAATCATCTGTTTCTTCGACCCGTTCTGGACTATGTCCGGCTCACCTGTGGATTTTCTCATCCATAGGAAAAAAAACTATAGTTGCCTTCACTGGCATTTTGCTGGTGCTTTTCGTTATTGGCCACCTAATTGGCAATCTCACCGTCTTCCTCGGTCCGGATGCCCTGAATGCCTACGCCGAGAAACTTCACAGTCTCGGCCCGATCCTTTGGGTAGTGCGTCTTGGATTGCTGGCCGTGGTGGGTCTGCATATTTATTTCACGATGCTTCTCTGGAAAGAAAACCAGAAGGCTCGTCCAAAAAAATACATCGCTTCCAATGCCATTGGTACGACCGTCTTCGCCCGCACGATGCGTCTGAGCGGGCTCATCGTTCTGGCATTTGTCGTCTTCCATCTTGCCCACTTCACGGCCCGGGTGGTGGATCCTTCTTTCCAGACTATGACCACCACGCTCGATGGAAACCAGGTCCACAACGTCTATGGGATGGTCGTGAAAGGCTTCAGCAATGTGCCGGTTGTAGCCATCTATGTTGTCGGCCTCTTCCTGCTTACTTTCCACCTGAGCCATGGACTCAGCAGCCTCCTACAGACTGTGGGAATCACCAATACCAGCATTCGTAAAAACTATGAACTCGCCGGGCGCACGCTCGCTTGGCTGTTGTTCCTTGGTTATGTCTCTATTCCGATATCAATCCTTGTCTTCGGACTTGGAAAAGGAGCCGCACAATGACACTCGACCCCAACATCCCCGCCGGTCCTCTTGATAAGAAGTGGACCAATTACAAAAACAACGCGAAGCTCGTAAGTCCTGCAAATAAGCGGAAATTCGAGCTCATCATTGTCGGATCCGGTCTCGCCGGCGCCTCTGCAGCGGCAACCCTCGCTGAGCAGGGATACAAAGTGAAATGCTTCTGCTACCAGGACAGCCCCCGCCGCGCCCACTCGATTGCGGCGCAAGGTGGCATCAATGCCGCAAAAAATTACCAGAATGACGGTGACAGCGTTTACCGCCTTTTCTACGACACGATCAAAGGCGGCGATTTTCGTGCCCGCGAGGCCAATGTGCACCGCCTTGCCGAAGTGAGCACCTCCATCATAGACCAGTGCGTCGCCCAAGGTGTGCCCTTCGCCCGCGAGTATGGCGGTCTGCTCGACAACCGCTCTTTCGGCGGTGCTCAAGTGTCGCGCACCTTCTACGCCCGCGGACAGACTGGCCAGCAGCTTCTTCTCGGAGCCTATGCCGGCCTCAGCCACCAGATTGCTTTGGGCGCAGTGAAAATGTTTCCGCGCACGGAAATGCTCGACCTCGTGTTGGTCGATGGCCATGCGAAGGGAATCATCGTCCGCGATCTGAATACCGGCGAAATCACCAGTCACGCGGCCGATGCCGTCCTGCTCTGCACCGGCGGCTACGGCAATGTTTTCTACCTCTCAACAAACGCCCGGGGCTGCAATGTCACAGCC
>Ga0164293_10002604_pt1 | contig 15305 bp, 12 predicted proteins | sample GEODES118metaG_FD_111487 | JGI IMG/M metagenome (GOLD analysis project Ga0164293, IMG submission 111487) | Eutrophic lake water microbial communities from Lake Mendota, Wisconsin, USA - GEODES118 metaG | ecosystem: Environmental > Aquatic > Freshwater > Lake | place: USA: Lake Mendota...
ACGCCATGTTCGCCCGTCAGGCAGCCGCCGACCTCGACACACAGCTTCAGGATGTCCGCCCCCAGCGCCTCGCACAGTTCAAGATCGCCTGGCTTGTTGGCATCGAACAGGATCAGCGGGTGCATGTTGCCATCGCCCGCGTGAAAGACATTGGCCACGTCAAGGCCATAGCTGCGGCTCATCTCGCCGATGCGGCGCAGCACAAAGGGCAGCGCCGAGACGGGGATCGTGCCATCCAGGCACATATAGTCATTGATCTGGCCCATCGCCCCGAAGGCCGATTTGCGGCCCAGCCAGATTCGCCTTGATTCGTCTTCGCTGCGGCTTTCGCGGAACTCGACCGGATCGTGGCGCAGGGCGATGGCGCGGATCAGGGCAAGCTGTTCGTCAATCTCGGCATCGGATCCTTCCACCTCGACGATCAGCAGCGCCTCGCAATCGGGATAGCCCGCCTTGGCGAAGGCTTCGCAGGCGCGGATGCAGGGGCGGTCCATGAATTCGATGGCAACCGGCAGGACGCCCGCCTTGATGATGTCAGACACGCAAGTGCCCGCCACCTCGTTCGACGAAAAGCCGATCAGCACGGGACGCGCACCTTCGGGTTTGGGCAGGATGCGCAGGGTGGCTTCAGTCACGACGCCAAGCTGGCCTTCCGACCCGCAGATCACCCCCAGCAGGTCCAGCCCGCCGGGGTCAAGATGCGCGCCGCCGATCTGCAGTACAGAGCCGTCCATCAGCACCACGGTCACGCCCAGCAGGTTGTTGGTGGTCACCCCGTATTTCAGGCAATGCGCCCCGCCCGAGTTCATCGCGATATTGCCGGCAATGGCACAGGCCAGCTGGCTGGACGGATCGGGGGCGTAGAAGAAGCCGTCGGTCTCGACCGCGCCGGTGACGCTCAGGTTGGTGCGGCCCGACTGCACGCGGATGAACCGGTTGGCATAATCGGTTTCCAGTACGCCATTCATCCGGGCGACGCCCAGGATCACGCAATCCGCCGTCGGCAATGCCCCCCCGGCCAGCGAGGTGCCAGAGCCGCGCGGCACCACGGGCACACCTTCTTCGTGACACAGCCGCAAGATGGCGCTGACCTCGGCCGTGGTGCGCGGCAACACGGCGGCCAGCGGCGGGCAGCGGTAGGCCGTCAGCCCGTCACATTCATAAGCCCGCGTTTCAGCCGGCGCGTCGATCACGGCATCGCGGGGCAGGATGGCCAGTAATCTGTCCACGATCCGTGCCTTTCGCGACAGGATCAAAGGGTTTGGCAGCGGCATATCCATGGGGGTCTCCTATTGGTAAAGAAATATAACCAATCTGATGCGCTGGCAAGCCATTCACCAAAGCTGTACCGTGGCCGGCATGACATGGCACACCCTTGGCAGTCCCTATGGCACGCCTGATCTGCTGGCACTCGGTATGCTGGCCGTCTCCTGGTTCGCCATCGGCTGGATCATCGAACATCCACCCAAGGCGCGCCCGTCCGTCAGCACGCTGATGGTCGAGTTCCGGAAGGACTGGATGCGGCAGTTTGTGACGCGCCAGCCCCGGATTTTCGATGCCACGATGATCGACAGCCTGCGTCAGGGAACGGCCTTCTTTGCCTCTGCCTGCATGATCGCGCTGGGCGGTGGCGTGGCGCTGATGGGCAATCCTGCCGGGCTGATGAATGTGACACAGGATTTCGCGCCGGCGGGCAGTTCTGACGGTATCGAGTTTCGGATCATCCCGCTTCTGCTGTTTCTGGCAGATGCACTTCTGAAATTCATCTGGTCGCACCGGCTGTTCGGGTATTGTGCCATCATGATGGCCGCAGTTCCCAATGATCCGGCCGATCCGCTGGCCTATCACCGCGCCGCCCAGGCGGCAGAGATCAACATCACCGCCGCGCGCAACTTCAACCGCGGGCTGCGGTCTGTCTATTTTGCGCTGGCGTCCCTGGCCTGGCTGTTCGGGGCCGTCCCGCTGCTGGTGGCGACGGCCCTGTGCCTGGCCGTGCTGATCCGGCGCGAATTCGCCTCTGAATCGCGGGCGGTGCTGTTGCGCAAACCCTGAGGATCAGCGTCGGCAGGGCAATCGCCTGAAGCTTGTTTTGGGGCCCAGGCCGGGATCTGCGCGGTTCCTCGGTCGGCACATTGCCCAATTGTTCCCGCATGTCCCGCGCATCGCTTTCCGGCCCCTGTCCTGCCCCTGATGATGTGCGCCATCGGGGCAGGGGACCAGGTGGCGGGTGCGACGGCGGCGGTGGGCGGGCATGAAAATGTGTGAACGCAAAGTAAACGCACGCCGGCAACCCATTGATTCCCAAAGACCCGGATTCTGTCCCACAGTGGGCAGCGCCATTTCCCCGCCCCGATGCCCCTCGGCCCGGGCCTCCCCGTCTGCCGGAAGGCCGCCGCAAAGCGCAATGGCTCCCTCCGCACACTTCTCAAGAAGGGTCAGCCGATGAGGTACAGGCAATTGCCCTGTCAGCGCCGCCCCTCGCGCAACCAGGCCGCCAGCGTCAGCATCGATGCAATCAGCAGCCAGGCCCAGGCCGGCAGCAACGGGGCGATGCTGACATCCTGGGTGATGAAGGCATTGCGGGGCGTAATCCCGATCCAGCCCCGCCCGGCGGCGACGCGCCCCTCGCGCACCACGCGGATATCGGGTGCGCCATCGGCCAGCCGAAGCATGCCGCCCCGTCCGGCCTCGACCACGGGGGCCAGGACCATATCGCTGGCCAGGGTCTGCTCGAACTCGCGCGGCGCGGATGGGCCGACAGCCACGACGGCAGTCAGGTCGCCCTGCGCCAGACGGTACAGGCCCATTTCAGGCGCCTCCCAAACCAACTCATGCCGTCCCGGGGCCTTTTGTGGCATCGGCAGGATTGTCTCGGTGCCGTCAGGCGCGGTGATCGTCAGATCACCCGGAGGATCGCCGATGGTGCGGCGCGTGAAGGTCAGGGTCTGGCCCTGTGCGGTCGCGGTCAGCGCCTCTTCCTCAAGCTCGGGTTCCTTCAGCATCCAGTGGGCAAGCCGGCGCAAAAGTTCAAGCTGCGGCCCGCCGCCCTCGTACCCCCGCCCCCAAAGCCAGGCGTGATCCGAGGCCAGCATCGCCACGCGGCCTTCACCCACCCGGTCCAGCACCAGCAGCGGCTGCCCACCCGCCCCTTCCATCACCACCTGCCCGCGCGTTGCCTGAACATCGACCATGCGGAACCAGCGGCCCCAGACCGGGCCTTCCGCCCTGTCGGCGGTAGCGGATGCAGACGCTTCCCCGCCGTCATCCGCCGGCATAAAGCCATCCAGCCCGGCGGTCACCGGGTGGCGGTGGCCAAGCTCGGTCATCGTCGGGACAAACCCCTCTTCGATCACGCGCCCCGACGGCACGACAGGCAGAATATCGGCAAGGGGGGACCGGAACAGGCTGTCGGCCGTGCCGAATTCCGGCCCTGCCGCCATCAGAACCGTGCCGCCGTTGCGCACATACTCGGCCACATTTTCCAGATAAGAGGTCGGCAGGATGCCGCGCTGGCGATAGCGGTCGAAGATGATCAGGTCGAATTCCTTGATCTTCTCGACAAACAACTCGCGGGTCGGAAAGGCGATCAGCGACAGTTCGGTCACCGGCACGCCATCCTGCTTTTCCGGCGGGCGCAGGATGGTGAAATGCACCAGATCGACCGAGGCATCGGATTTCAGCAGGTTGCGCCAGACGCGTTCGCCCGCATGCGGCTCTCCTGACACCAGCAGCACGCGCAACCGGTCTCGCACGCCGTTGATCTGGACGACCGCAGCATTGTTGCGGTCGGTCAACTCGGTATCGACGGCAGCCACCTGAAACTGCAGCACGTTCATCCCGCCATGCGGCAGCCGCAGCGGCAGTTCCAGATCCTCGCCCGTGGGTACGCTGAACTGCTGCGGCGGCACCCCATCGATGGAAATCGCCAGCTCTGCCGTATCGCCAAGGCCGGACGGAACCGCGCCCTCATCGTCGATGCGCAGGGTCAGCATCACATCCTCGCCCAGAATGGCAAAGGCCGGCGCGTTGCGTATGGTCAGCCTGCGGTCCCAGTCGCTGTCCTGTCCGGTCAGCAGCACATGCACCGGGGCAGGCATGGCGGGGGCGGCAGACAGGTCATGCGCCTGCCCGTCGGTGATCAGGATCGCCCCGGCCACACGGGCGCGCGGTTCCCCGGCCAGGGCTTCTGCCAGCGCGGTCATCAGCAACGTGCCTTCATCTCCCGGGGCATCGCCCAGCCGGACCACGCGCAGTTCGGTATTGGGCAGTGCGGCAACTTCCGCCTGGACCGCTGCCAATGCCGCTGCCGTCTGAGAGGGACGGTCGCCGATGCGCTGGCTGGCGCTGTCGTCGACCACGGCCAGAACGATGTCCGACAGCGGCGCGCGGTCTTCTTCCTGCAGAGACGGGTTGGCTATGGCCAAAAGCAGCACTGCCGCCGTCAAACCGCGCAGCCACCAGCCTGCAAGACCGCGCCACAGCGCCACCATAATGCCCAGAACGGCCAGACCCGTGGCCGCATAAAGGACCAGCCAGGGCAGCAGCGGATCGAAGACAAGCGTGCCGGTCATTGGCCAAGCCTTTCCAGCAGCGCAGGCACATGGACCTGGTCGGATTTGTAGTTGCCGGTCAGCACATGCATGATCAGGTTCACGCCGAAGCGATAGGCAATCTCGCGCTGGCGTTCCCCGGCAAAGCCACGGCCCACGGGATAAAGTGGCACGCCCGCCTCGTCGACAGCCCAGGCCGAGGCCCAGTCATTGCCCCCGATGACCACCGGCGTCACCCCGTCATTCAGGTTGCGGAACGGCATGCCTTCGACCTGCTCGGCATCAGGGGCCGATGCCTCGACCCAGATCGACCGGCCGGCGTAGCGGCCGGGGAAATCCTGCAACAGGTAGAAGGTACGGGTCAGGACATGGTCCGCAGGAATGGGTTCCAGCGGCGGCACATCAAGCTGCGCGGCCAGGTCCTGCAACCGCTTCCCCTCCGGCGTGGTCCCGCCGAATCCGGCCACATCCGCGTCGCGCGTATCGAACAGGATCATCCCGCCGGTACGCAGATAGCGGTTCAGCGCCGCATAGGCCTTTGCCGAGGGCAGCGGCTGCGTGGCCGTCACCGGCCAGTACAGAAAGGGAAAGAACGCCAGTTCATCGCGGTCAAGATCGACGCCGATCGGGGCCTCAGGTTCAATCGATGTGCGCTCTGCCAGCTTCTGGCCAAGGCCGCGCAGACCGGCCCCGGCCAGGGCATCAACCTGGGGATCACCCGTCAGCACATGGGCCAGGACCACCGCCGTCGTCGCCTGCAACGCAAGCGCGTCGTCCTGTGCCCCGGTCTGCTGCGCCTGCGCGGGGGGGGATATGGCCAGCAGGCACAGCGCCAGCACCGCAACAGTCGCCCCGGCGGCCCGCAGCCGCCCCGTCAGCCAGAGCGAGGCCAGAATATCCACCAGCAACACCGCCAGCGCCGCGGCAAGGAAGGCCCCCTTCAGCGCCTGTTCGCGGTCCACCGCCAGACCTTCAACCGGAATGCGGTCAGGCCAGACAGCCGGTGCAAGGACCGTTTCCGGGCCGATGACATTCAGCGCAACGCGGCGGTCCGCCCCGGCATAAAGCCCGGGCGGAAGCCCGGCGCGCGGGCCATCGCCAATGCCCTCAGCCAGGACCTCGCCCGCAACGCCTGCAACTTCGCCCGCATCCGCAACGGTGCCATAGGCGTCCAAAACGGCCTCGGGCACCCAGATCTGCCCCACCAGATCACCCGCCTCGGGTGCAGCGGGGCGGGTGGAAACGGCCAGCCGTTCCAGCATCTGCACGAAAAGGCCGGACAGCGGCAGGGTGGACCATTCGGCATTTGCCGTGACATGGACCAGCACCACCTGTCCCTGCCCTACCGCCTTGCGGGTGACCAGCGGCGTTCCGTCGACCAGGGCCGCAATCGTCCGGTCTGCCAGATCGGGGTCCGGCTGGGCCAGCACCTGGGATCTGACCGTCACATCTGCCGGAACCGCAAGCCCGTGAAAGGGCGAGCCTTCGGGAAAGGGGGCAAGCGCCTTCGGCTCGCCCCAGCTCATCGCGCCGCCCACGGACCGTCCGCCCTCGCGCAGACGCACCGGCATCAAGGGGTCTTCCGAATCGCGGCTGACATCGCTTGCGGCCAGACGCGGCCCGGCAAAGCGCAGCAGCAGGCCCCCTTTTTCCAGCCAATCCAGCAGCCCGTCAGACTCTGACACGGACAAACGCCCGACATCGGCCAGAACGATGACATCCGGCGAGGCCAGCAGCACATCATCAAGCGTGCCGTCGATCAGATCGGCCACCGGCTCCAGCGCCTGTTCCAGGTAATGGGTCGGCGACAGCAGCTGCAGCCCTTCGCGGGTGCCGCCGCCGGCGATCAGGGCCACCTTGCGGCGCTTCAGGCTGTCATCGGTCAGACTGACAGCCCCGGCAGACCGCACACCGACAATCTCGAACCGGGTCAGGCGGTTGCGCAGCTCTGGCGGAAGCGACAGGTCTGTCACTGCTTCTGTCTCGCCCGGCTTGAACGCCACCGCGACACGGGCCAGTTCCCGCTCTGCCCCCGATGGATCGGGGCCAAGCGCCGAAACCTCGAACTCTGCGTCCGCCCCCGGTGCAGGGCGCAGGGCGTGCACCTTGACCACGCCATCCTCGAACACCGCCGGCCGCAGGGTGACGACCGGGCGGGGGCTTTCGAACACGCTGACGCTGCCCTGCGCTTCCAAAGCGGCAAGCAGATCGGCCCGCCCCGGATGATCCAGACCGTCGGACAGCCAGAAGCTGTCGAACCCGTCCTGCGGCAGGACCGCCGCCCATCCTGCAAGGTCGGCAGGCGCCCAAGGCTGCGGGTCCAGCGCACCGACGCGGCCCGTCCAGGCGTTCGCTGCCTGAAACGCAGGGGCCTGCGGGGCATCCGTCAGCCGAAGAAGCGCCACGGTGCGCCCGGCGCGCCCGGCATCTTCGAACAGGTCCGAGGCCCGGTCGGTCCGCCGTGACCAGTCGCGCGCATCGGCCCATCCGCCATCCATCAAGATCAGCAAGGGGCCTGTCCCCGGCTGGCGGACCTGCGGGTTCAGGACCGGACCGGCAAAGGCCACGATTGCGGCCGCAACCGCCAGCATCCGCAGCAGCAGCAGCCACCACGGCGTCTTGTCGGTCTCGGCCTTGTCATCGGTCAGCCCCAGCAGCAGGGCCACGCCGGGGAACCGGCGGCGGATCGGTGCCGGAGGCACCGCGCGCAGCAGCAACCACAGGATCGGCAACGCAATCAGGCCCAGCAGCAGCCAGGGTGAAGTAAAGCCTATGGGACCCAGAACCCACATCAGCGCCCCCGTTCCATGGCGCGGTACAGCCACAGCAGGGCCGCCTGCGCGGACTCGCCCGTGTGGTGGGTCAGGTAATGCCAGCCCGAGGCCCGGCCAAGCGCCGCCAGGCGGTCTTTGCGTTCGGCCAGCCGCGCCAGATAGCGCACCTTCAGATCGCCCGCGCGCAGCGTCTCATGGCGCAGCGTGCCACCCATCGATTCAAAAATGGTCCGGCCGTCGAAGGGAAAACTTTCCTCGGCCGGGTCCAACACCTGTACCAGCGCTCCCCGCACGCCTTTATCCGAGGCGCGGGCCATCGCCTGTTCAACGCCCGTCAGATCCCCCAGAAAATCCGACAGGAACACGGCCCGGCCATGCGCGACCATGCCGGAGGCGACCGGTGCGCCATAGTCCGCCGCCCCGTCATCCGCCAGTGCCAGTGCCAGCCGGTCCACCTGCCCGCGCCCGGACCGGGGGGGGGCGGCATCGCCGGCAAGGCCCACGCGTTCGCCGCCGCGCAGCAGCAGCATGGCAAGTGCCAGCGCCAGCAGCCGCGCGCGGTCCGCCTTTGGCGGACGGGCCTTGTCCCCGGTGAAGGCCATCGAGCGCGCGGTATCGACCCAAAGCGTCACCGACTGCGCCGCCTGCCATTCGCGTTCCCGCACGGAATGCGCATCCGCCCGCGCGGAGCGGCGCCAGTCGATCATCCGCGCCGAATCGCCGGCATGGGCCGGACGGTACTGCCAGAATTCATCGCCCATCCCGGCACGCCGCCGTCCGTGCTCGCCCAGAATCACCGTGGCCGACAGATGTTCGGCTGCGGCAAGCAGGGGCGGCAACGACTGGCCAAGGGTTTCGGCCCGCGCGCGCAGGGACAGGTCTTCGGTCACGCAGCGGCCTCAAGGCCCGGCAGCCGGGCAACGACACCGTCAATCACCGCCCCAAGGCTTTCGCCCCGCGCCCGCGCGGCAAAGCTGAGCGACATACGGTGGATCATCACCGGGCGGGCCAGGGCGCGCACGTCATCGGCATTGGGCACAAGCCGCCCGCCCAGCAGCGCCCGCGCCCGCACGGTCAGCATCAACGCCTGCGCCGCGCGCGGACCGGGACCCCAGCTGAGCACATCGGCCAGTGCTGCGCCTTCGGTTTCCTGCGGGCGGCAGGCGCGGACAAGGTCCAGGATCATTTCGACCACCTGATCCCCAACCGGCATCCGGCGCAGCACGGCCTGCGCGGCCAGCAATTCCCCGGCAGTGAAAACCTGGTGCACCTGCGCCTCTTCCGCACCCGTTGTCGCAATCAGAATGTCCCGTTCTGTGGCACGGTCGGGGTAGTCGACGTCGACCTGAACCAGAAACCGGTCAAGCTGGGCTTCGGGCAGCGGATAGGTGCCTTCCTGTTCAATCGGGTTCTGCGTGGCCAGCACATGGAACGGGCGGCCCAGCGGGCGGTGCTGGCCGGCGATGGTGACCTCGCGTTCCTGCATCGCCTGCAGCAGCGCCGACTGGGTGCGCGGGCTGGCGCGGTTGATCTCATCCGCCATCAGCAACTGGCAGAAGATCGGGCCTTCGATGAAGCGGAAATTGCGGCCGCCGTCAGCGGTTGTGTCCAACACCTCGGACCCCAGGATATCGGCCGGCATCAGGTCCGGCGTGAACTGGATGCGGTTGCCCTTCAGCCCCATGACGGTCGACAGCGTGTCGACAAGCCGGGTCTTTCCCAGGCCCGGCAGTCCGACCAGCAGGGCATGCCCGCCGCAGAGCATGGCCGCCAGAACCAGATCCACCACCTTTTCCTGACCGATGAACCGGCGGTTGATGCTGACCTTCGCCTGCGCCAGCCGCTGGCCCAAAGCCTCGATTTCGGCGACCAGATCTTGAGGCTCGGCCATGACAATCTTCCTTGCAAAGTTATATGCCTATCTGAGCAAACTATCCCGCCGCGTACAAATGGGAAAAGGACAAAGCGGACAAATGATTGTGAGACCTTCCGCTGACACGATTCTTGCCTCGGTCCAGGCGGCCGCGAAGAAGGGCCCGCCCCCGGTGCATCTGTGGAACCCGCCGTTTTGCGGCGACCTGGACATCCGCATTGCACGGGATGGCACCTGGTTCTATCTGGGCACGCCCATCGGGCGTCCCGGAATGGTGCGGCTGTTCTCGTCGATCCTGAAGAAGGAAGACGACCGCTATTTCCTTGTGACGCCTGCGGAAAAGGTGGGCATCCGGGTGGATGACGCCCCCTTCGTCGCGGTGGATTTCGAAGCGGAAGGGGTGGGGCGCGATCAGGTCCTGACCTTTGTCACGCAGGTCGGGGACCGCGCCGTTGCCGGGCCCGATCACCCGCTCCGGGTCGCGCGCGACGTGCAGGGCGCACCTGCGCCCTATATCCTGATCCGCAGCAACCTGGAGGCGCTGATCGACCGCAAATCCTTCTACCGGCTGGCCGAACTGGGCTGCCATGAGGACCATGGCTCCGAAAGCTGGTTCGGCGTCTGGTCTTCGGGCCGGTTCTTTCCGATGATCCGCTCGGCAGAGCTTGCACGGGACGCGGTTTGACACTGGTTGCGGACCCTGCGCCCCTTGCCGTGGCGGCGGGGATGTCTATCATACCCGCCGAACGCACAGCCCGCCCGGTAGAAAGTATCCCCATGACCCCTGATGCCCCGGAAACCGAAGTGGTGACCACCTGGAAAGTCGCCTGCGACGGCGGCGAAGGGGCGCTGGGCCACCCGCGCGTCTGGCTGAGCATCCCCGAGGACAAGGGCTGGGTCGAATGCGGCTATTGCGACAAGCGCTATGTCCATGAAAGTGCGGCTGCTTCGGACCGGTGACTTTGCTGTGGCTGCGGCGGGGTGCGGTTGGCCTTGGCGGGCTGGTTCTGGCCGTTGCGCTGTATCTGCTTGCGGCCCTGGCAGGTGCAGTCTTGCCCAATGGCGCGCCGGTTCCGCCGGAGGGGACCGATGTCTACCGCGTGGGTATCGTTCTGGGTCCGATCCATGCCGACCTTCTGATCCCCCTTTCCCCCGACGTGCGGGCGGATTTTGCCTTTGCTGAAGCTGCGGGCGTGCCGGTGACCGACCCCCGCGCGGAATGGCTGGTTGTGGGGTGGGGCGCGCAAGAGTTCTATACAACGGTCGGACGCTATTCAGACGTGACCGCGCGTGCCGTTTGGCGCGGCGTCACCGGAGATGCCTCGGTGATGCGCGTTGAGGTTGCCGGCAGGATCACTGATTTCACCGGCATCGACCTGCTGGCGCTGACCCCGGCCCAGTTTGACAGGCTCAGGGCGGCAATCCTTGACAGCTTTGCCCGTGGACCGGACGGCAATCCCGTGCCCCTGGCACATCCGGGGTTTTCAGGGACGGACGAATTCTTCACGGCGAAAGACCGCTTCCACATCTTTCGCACCTGCAATGTCTGGCTGTCTGACCTGCTGGCCCTGGCAGGCGTGCCATTCGGGCGCTGGACCCCAACGCCTCAGGCCGTGCGCTTGGCATTCTGGCGGTTCGGGCCATAGGCCCGGCAGGGCAGGCCCATCAGACTTGGGGCAGATGGCCACCCTCGGGGTCGGTTCGGCTGATCGGTATCTCCTGCGTTCCACAGGGCAGAACTGCCTGGGGAGTGTCGCTTTCGCGCCGCAGGAAATCCGCCACATGCAAGCCGGACCAGGATTTGACCGCGACGCCCGTATTGGCCACGCCCTGCCCAATGGCTGTTCCGGTGTAGTGATCCTGATACTCGGTGATGACAGTAACCGTCATCCCGTCGTCACAGGTAACCCAGGCTTCGCCACGGCCCTGCCCGTTCTCGGATGTCCATGTTCCCGAACAGCTCACACCGTCACTGACCAGCCCTGCGACGGTCCCCGTCCCGCGCCCGAAAGCGCGGCGTTCAAACCAGCGGCCTTCGGTGCCGAAACAGGCAAGGACGCGGCTGCAACTTGTCTGGTCATCGGTCAGGTCACACAGCGGTTCCGCCCAGGCTGACGTGGCAAGCGGGAAAACAAGCACGGCAGCGGGTAGAAGACAGCGCGCGAACATGCGAAGACACCAGAAGGACAAGGAAACGGAGGCAAAGATGGCGCAATCCTTCGGCAAGGGCAACCACCTGCATCTGATCGACGGATCAGCCTTCATCTTTCGCGCCTATCACGCGCTGCCCCCCTTGACGCGCAAATCGGACGGCCTGCCCATCGGCGCGGTGGCAGGGTTTTGCAACATGCTGTTCCGCTATGTCGAGAACAACAGGAAGGGCGATACGCCCACCCATGTCGCCGTGATCTTTGATCATTCGTCGAAGACCTTCCGCAACGAGCTTTACCCCCTTTACAAGGCCAACCGTCCCGATCTGCCGGAAGAGCTGCGCCCGCAGTTTCCGCTGACGCGCGAGGCGACGCGCGCCTTCAATGTGGCCTGCATTGAAACCGAAGGATTCGAGGCGGATGACATCATCGCCACGCTGGCCTGCCGCGCGCGCGACGCGGGCGGGCGGGTGACGATCCTGTCGTCGGACAAGGACCTGATGCAGCTGGTCGGCGACGGCGTGGAAATGCTGGACCCGATGAAGAACAAGACCATTGGCATCGCCGAGGTGGAAGAAAAATTCGGCGTGCGGCCCAACCGCGTGGTGGATGTGCAGGCGCTGGCGGGGGATTCGGTGGACAACGTGCCGGGCGCGCCGGGCATCGGCATCAAGACCGCAGCCCTGCTTATCCAGGAATTTGGCGATCTGGAAACGCTGCTGGCCCGGGCGGGCGAGATCAGGCAGGACAAACGCCGCCAGACGCTGATCGACAATGCTGACCAGATTCGCCTGTCAAAACGGCTGGTGCAGCTGGATTGCGACACGCCGCTGGACTTCACCCTTGACGCGCTTGAGGTGAAAGAGCCGGAGCCGGAGGCGCTGATGGGCTTTCTGGACGCAATGGAATTCCGCACCCTGACGCGGCGCGTGGCGGAAAGCCTGAAGGTGGCGGTGCCGGCCGTGACCGTGATCCCGCATGCACCCGACGATGCGGCCCCGGTGATCCACATCGCGCCTCAGCCCTTCAGCCATGCCGATTACGAGGCGGTCCGCGACACGGCGGCGCTGGCGGCCTGGATCGCGCTGATCCGCGAGCGCGGCCATGTGGCGATCGATACGGAAACCACCAGCCTGGACGAGATGCGGGCAGACCTTGTGGGTATCTCGCTTTGCGTCGAGCCGGGCCATGCCTGCTACATTCCGCTACAACACAGACAGGGCGGTGGCGATCTGTTCGGCTCGGTCGATCTGGTGGCGGGGCAACTGCCCTTGGATACCGTCCTGTCGGTGCTGAAACCGGTGCTGGAAGACGACTCGATCCTGAAGATCGGGCAGAACATGAAATACGACGCCAAGATCCTGGCGCGGCACGGCATTGCGGTGGCCCCCATCGATGACACCATGCTCATGAGCTATGCCATGCATGCCGGCCTGCACGGGCATGGCATGGATGCGCTGTCCGAACAGTATCTGGGCCATGTGCCGATCCCGATCAAGTCGCTGCTCGGCTCTGGCAAGGGCATGATCACCTTCGACCGGGTGCCGGTGGACGAGGCGGTGAAATACGCCGCCGAAGACGCCGACGTGACGCTGCGCCTGTGGAAGACCTTCAAGCCGCAGCTTCACAAGGCGCAGGTGACCACGGTCTATGAAACTTTGGAACGCCCGCTGGTGCCGGTCCTGGCCGCGATGGAAATGGCCGGCATCCAGGTGGACCGCGATACGCTGTCGCGCATGTCGAATGCCTTTGCGCAGAAAATGGCGGGGCTGGAGGCGGAAATCCACTCTCTCGCCGGCGAAAGCTTCAACGTGGGCAGCCCCAAGCAGTTGGGCGAGATCCTGTTCGACAAGTTCAGCCTGCCCGGCGGCGTCAAGGGCAAGACCGGGGCCTATGCCACCGGGGCCGATGTGCTGGAAGACCTCGCCGCCGAAGGGCACGACCTGCCCGCGCGGGTGCTGGACTGGCGGCAGGTGTCCAAGCTGAAGTCGACCTATACCGATGCGCTGCAGGACCATATCAACCCTGAAACCGGGCGCGTCCACACCTCTTATTCCCTCACCGGGGCGGTCACCGGACGCCTCGCCTCGACCGATCCGAACCTGCAGAACATTCCCGTGCGCACCGAGGAAGGACGGCGCATCCGAGAAGCTTTTGTGGCCCCGAAGGGCAAGGTGCTGGTCAGCCTGGATTACAGCCAGATCGAATTGCGCATCCTGGCCCATATCGCCGACATCCCGGCGCTGAAACAGGCGTTCAAGGAGGGGCTCGACATTCATGCCATGACCGCATCCGAGATGTTCAACGTGCCGATCGAGGGGATGGATCCGATGATCCGCCGCCAGGCCAAGGCGATCAACTTCGGCGTGATCTATGGTATCTCGGGCTTCGGCCTTGCGCGCAACCTTCGTATTCCGCGTGCCGATGCCCAAGGGTTCATCGACCGCTATTTCGAACGCTTTCCGGGCATCAAGGAATACATGGAAGAGACCGTCGCCTTTGCGCGGAAGACAGGCTACGTGCAAACCCTGTTCGGGCGGCGGATCAATACGCCCGAGATCAACGCCAAAGGGCCGACCGCCGGCTTTGCCCGCCGCGCCGCGATCAATGCGCCGATCCAGGGCACGGCGGCAGATGTGATCCGCCGCGCGATGATCCGGATGCCGCACGCGATTGCCGGCCTGCCGGCCACCATGCTGCTGCAGGTGCATGACGAGTTGCTCTTCGAAGTGGATGAAGACGCAGTGGACCAGGTGGTGGCCCGGGTGAAAGAGATCATGGAAGGGGCCGCCGACCCCGCCGTGCATCTGTCGGTGCCGCTGACGGTCGAAGCAGGGAAAGGCGCAACCTGGGCTGCGGCCCATTAGCATGGTGCAGATGATCGCCGACTGGCCTGGGCTGCGGTCGCTCGCCCTGTCGCTGAACCTGCCCGGGGTTGAGGAGACGACCGCCTGGGGCAACCCCTTGCATCAAGGCATATGGCAAGATGTGGTGCGGGTGGTCACCTTGTGCCGATGCTGCCGTCTTCAAGGCCGACAGGGGCGAACGCGAGATGCTGATCCTGGCCGATCCCACGACGTTCTTCGTGCACCCGCATTATGCGCCCCATAATCTGGTGCTGGTCCTGGCCGGCCGGATCGACGAAGGCTGGGCAAGCACCCGGCTGATCCGGCAGTGGCGCGATGGGGCGCCGAAACGCTGGCTCAAGGCCTGGGACGCAGCGCAAGGGGAAGCCTGATGTCCCGCGCCGCCGAAGATGCGCCGATCCTGACCGTACGAAGCCGGGCCGGCCTGCGGGGCTGGCTGGAACAGCACCATGCGGGGCCAGGGCCGGTCTGGCTTGCATCTTGCAAGAAACACCACCCCGACTAAATGCCCCATGAGCCGCAGGTGGAAGAACTGCTGTGCTGGGGCTGGATCGATTCTGTCACCCGCGCGCTGGACGCCGACCGCTCGATGATCCTGATCGCGCCGCGCCGCGTCACCTCGGCCTGGTCGGCGATCAACAAGGCGCATGTCGACCGCGCCCGCGCCAGCGGGGCGATGACCCCGGCGGGCGAAGCCAGGATTGCTGTGGCCATTGCGAACGGCCAGTGGACCTTTCTGGATGATGTGAAACGGCTGGAACTGCCGCCCGATCTTGCCGCCGCGCTGGAGTCTGGCGGGCGGGCAGCGTGGGACGCCTGTCCAAGATCGGTCAAACGTGGCTGCCTTGAATGGATCAAGACGGCAAAGACCGCGCCGACACGCGCCTCGCGCATTGCCGAAGTGGCAAAGGATGCCGCCTCAGCTCTGCGGCCCCGCCTGTTCCGACGCTGAGGCGCGGTCAATCCGCAGCTGGTAGCAATTGTTGCGCGCAGAACGCAGATGCAGATAGGCGACGCGCGGGTCGCTCAGCCGGGCCTCGGCCTCTGCCCTGATCCGGCCTGTCGGCACGACGGCACCGGTGCCGTACACA
>Ga0164293_10002608_pt1 | contig 15288 bp, 10 predicted proteins | sample GEODES118metaG_FD_111487 | JGI IMG/M metagenome (GOLD analysis project Ga0164293, IMG submission 111487) | Eutrophic lake water microbial communities from Lake Mendota, Wisconsin, USA - GEODES118 metaG | ecosystem: Environmental > Aquatic > Freshwater > Lake | place: USA: Lake Mendota...
ATGAAACATGACCAGCTTTACCGAATCATTGAACCCCATGCGCCCGTTGGATTAAAATACTTCACCTTTTTAAACGGACAATTACCAAGCATTAAAGCATTTAAGTCTGGCATTGGAACGAAGGCATTGAAAACAGTGCTTGACGCACATTTTCCTGAACATCCGATTGAATACATTGAGCATTCGAGATTAGATTCAGATGCTGATTTTGTAACGCATTTTGTGCACATTCAAATGTTGGCTGTTCTGAAAGAAGGGTGGGTTATGGAGGTTTCGTCTCAGATGATTATCATGTATCACAACGAAAAGGTAAGCGCTTCAGAAATCGAAGCCTTGTGGCAGGCCGTTGTTGCCGCTACTGATAAGGAGAACGAACGCCTGGAGTTTTTTATGATTAAGCGAAATACATTTCATGAATTTGAGTTGGTGGAGTTTAAAATCAAGAAAAGAGGGGTTAGCTTGGAGGACCATTATAACGATGACCTTGGAACTATTCACGCCCCCTTAGCGTCGTTTCTGGAAGAAAAAAATTCGAATGGGGTGGTGTTATTTCATGGCAATCCGGGCACGGGAAAAACCTCCTACATTCGCCATTTAATTTCACATGTGAATCGGCGGTTTATTTATATTCCGAACAGTTTATTTTCGCATTTAATGGACCCTGAGTTCATATCATTCATTAGTTCGCATCCAGAGAGTATAGTTATTCTGGAGGATTGTGAAGAATTGCTTCGATCCCGCATTCAACAAACGAACGATACGGGTCTTTCCAACTTGTTGAATTTAGGAGATGGCTTGTTGGGGGATGCCTTGAAGCTTAAAATCATTTGCACCTTTAATTGCGAATTAGGAAAAATAGACGAAGCCATGCTTCGCAAAGGGAGGTTAGCCTTCAGGTATTCCTTTGAGCCTTTAGCCATTGAAAAAACGAATAAATTATTATCTCAATTAGGGCATGCGCATGTTGCCGAATCCCCCATGACCTTAAGCGATATTTTCAATTTTGAACATGAAAATAATGGGGGAGACCAGGGTCGGACCGTGATTGGGTTTTAATGGGGTGGATTGAGAATCAACAACGAGAGTATTCGTAAATTAATGATGATCAAAAGACTTGAGTACAATGGGTTCTTTTGGAATGGTAAATTTTCCTCGTTCAATGAAAAACACCTCCGCAAATTCTTTCTTTTGTTCGGGAGTCCATTGTTCTGCTGCTTTTTCTAAGGAGTTGCCCTCCTGAAAAACAATTTCCGGTTCTTCGATTGAGTTGGCTTTGGGTTGAACGGGTTCAACCGTTTGAGACTTTCCAGAAAAAACCAGGGATAAGAAGCATAGGGTAAAAAGTTGATTTTTCATAGCATGCGTTTTCTTTAAGAACTCATACAATCGCAATCGTTACGACAATGAACAATTTGGATTTAAATGCTATCTTTAGATTTATGAATCAAACGAAACCGAACCTTACGTTTACCTGTTCGAAAAAATTCAGTGATATGACTCCGGATGCTACGGGTAGGTTTTGTACCGACTGTAAGATTTCAGTCAAGGATTTCAGGTCCTTAAATGCTGAGGAAATTGAACATGAGATTACAAAAGACGCTACTGCGCATCGCTGTGGTAATTTTTATGCGGAACAATTAGATAAACCCTTTGGGAATTGGAAGGATAAGATAATCTCTTGGTACCAAACGGTTCAAACATCGAGCTATCGGTACCGTGTATTAAAGCCCATGATGTTGTTCCTGGTATCCTCGCTACTCATATTAACGGGATGTCGGAGTCGTCAACTCGCGGGCGCTTATGCCTATGATACGGATTCGTCAGATCAAGGGGTAAAGCATAAAAAGGAGCTTAAGCAGGAGAAAACTAAGACGACAAAGAATTATCGATAGATGGAGTCGGAGGGGAGGAACTAATTTTAAATTAAAATGAGATGAGTAGTCTAAGCAAGTTAAAATTCAATTCTTTGAATATGAAGGTTAATTCCTATCGCATAAAACTTGTATTAGTACCTATCTTCTTTTGGATTACATTCTTTGACTTTTCCCAATCGGAGTCAATAGTAATTAACCCTTCTTTAATCTATATGCATGTCCATGATGTAGTAGACACTGCAGTTTCTTCTTATACTCCTTTTGGGTGTGCCACAAAATCCTATAAATTCGATGTTGATCAAAATAATGTTACTGACTTTACGCTAACCACTTCATGTTACATGGGGGGATATGGAGGTGATAAAAAAATAACATTAAGTTCATCTGACAGCAGTTACTTTGCGATTGATACGAATGTAATTGATACAATTGGATCCATTGTTGCGGGCCAAATTGTATATAATCCGGCGTATTTTTCGTTGGTTAAAGCATTTGAGTGGAATGATTCCATTAAAATGGAACAATGCAATCAGCAAGCGGTAAAGAATATTGTGGATTACTCTTATGGTAATTATCCCAGTTTTATCAGTTATCATTCCATGGATTCATGGATATCCGGAGACCATTACATTGGGTTTAGAAAGCAAATTAATGGCATCAATCACTTGGGCTGGATAAAGTTATCGGTGTCAAATTACAATCAATTCGTTGTTAAGGAATACGCCTTAAGTTTTTTGGATTCCCCGATTAAAATATATCCCAATCCTGTAGTTGACAATGTAACAATACAATGTGGTTATTTGGAAAACTCGGATTTTAAGGTATACAATCTTTTAGGGGAAATTGTCCTTCAAAGCAAATTAGTAAAAGGTTTGAATCAGGTTGATTTAAGTGAATTGCGTCATGGTGTGTATTCTCTTCAAGTTTCAGGGTTGGATTATTTGATTCAAAAACAAATTGTTAAGTTGTGATTTTTAAGTTTTAAGAGACTTTGTGATCGATAATCTGTTTGTGAGGGTTAGCTGCGCTGAACCCTTACAACAATGTGCAATGGATCAAAAAGCTTCATCGTAAAGCGATGTTGTCTTTTTTTGCTTTCACAAATTTGAGGACGAGACCTTATTTGTGCTCACAAAAAAATCCACTCCAAAGGAGTAGCTTTTTGATCAGAGTGGGCGCAAATCAGTGGATTTCGAACTCGTTCCTCGATGGAATGGATAGTTTGAATGCGGTGTTTGGGGGGTAGTTGGTTGGTTTACTCTTCTTTGATTATTCTGGTTAATTCTTCCTTGACCTCCGATGAAATTTCCGACGGATCATCAAAGGTTAGTTGCATGAGCGCCATCGAAAGACGAAGCGTTGAACGCGTATGGGATTGCGACCGATAAAGCCATATTAGTACGCCCAAGGCGATTACAGCCAACATTAGGGCAGGTACAATACCCCACAGCAAATAGCTCCCAACAACAACGCTGAGTGTAACGGTACATGCAACCATAAACCGAACGTTTAATTGCCGGTACTTTCGCTGATACCCCCGATATTCTTGATATTCCTCGGGACGATCCTCTTTAAAACGGCGTAGGGCTTCGTTCATAGTGGAATTGAAATTAATTAGTGATGAATAATACCAAAACTACGCAGATAAATTAATATATTGGAGCCGTGAACATTGAACCCACTTACCTCCGCTATATCTACGATGGTCTGATTAAAGGAAGCATTCATCCGCAGAATGCTGCTGAGTTGCCCGAAGGTTTGATTGGTATGTACGAAGAAGCCTTCGACGAGCGCGCTTCGGTGGTGGAACGCCAAAAACTGCTTCAACGCTTTGCCATTTGGGCTTTATTAAAGAAAGAAGTGAGCGCAGCATTCGTTGCAGAAGTCTTAGAAGAACCTGAAGATGACATTCAAGAATTCATCTCCACTTACAGCGCTTGGTTCAATAGCCCAGAAAGCGGCAAGTACCAATTGTATCACGAGCGCTTGAAAGTGTACTTGTTGCAGAAGTTTAGTGAGAGGGAAATCAAGGATTTAAATCTGAAAATCATTAATTTACTCGAATTACACATTCGTCTTGATGAATGCGATATAAAAAAATATGCACTAGAGTTCCAAGTATATCACCTAATGATACATTATCTTATTTCGGGTGAGTTAAAACCTCTCTTGGATTTTGTTGACGATAAATCTATTTGGTCTCAGCAAATTTCTCAAAGCAATGGCCATTTTTGGACATTAAATACGATTCAAATCGGACTTAATGCTTCTTTATTCGCAAATCAGACAAGTTCTATAATCAGAAATACAGTTCATTATCTTTCCGTCGAGTTTGATCTCCTTAATGACGTTGAACGTCTTCGTTTAGATTTTGAAAGTAAAGATATTGACCAAGCAAAAGCGAAGATAAGTTATTTGGAAAAGGTCGATTTACGCAAATTACAGTCGAGTATTTTATATTTAGTAACCTATTCACTGACAAAATCGGATCAAGCAGAAAAATTATCAATTCTTAGAGGACTTTCGAAGGTATTAATGCACTTTGAAAATCCGCAGGCCTTGGCTTTGATTCCAGATAGTTTGCGTTTTGAAATTGCCAGTTTTTGTTTTGACAATGATATCGAATTTAAATTTCTTTTTCCGGCGCAAACAATAAATTATCAGAGTGTTCAGACTGCCTATGGGCAAGCAGTGCAGTTGGACATGCGACATTCAAAATTCATCGAATATTTATATGAACAAAAAGAATTTAGCTTGTCTGAACCGTTAAAAAATGCCATTTTATTTAGTGCTCTGAAATCTAAAAATATAGACATTGTTGACAAAGTAATTGAATTTGGCATCAAAGAATACTATTCAAATACCGCAGAATTACTAGCAATGCACTATTTTAAAGAGCAGCAAACTGCTCTTTTTATTAAGGTGATTTCGGACAATGATTCCATTTTAGAAGAGTTAATCACTCTTGCTATTCGAATGTTGATGAAATGCAAAATGGAGCAATCCCGAAATTTTATTCAAGAATTACCCGATCCATTTTACAGAATGGTCATGATTAGTCAATTAGCTGAGGCAGCGTTATATTTAAATCAACCTGATGATTTTGATATTTTCTTAGGGTTGTTAAAGGATAGCACTCAATTTCCAGAGGAAGATTCCAATGAAATTATTTCGATGTTAGAATTTAAAAGAACAGTTTCTTTGAATAATTATACTTTTGATTTTAATGAAAAACTAACGCTAACGCAAATAAATCAAGCTATAACGGGCATCTCCATGGCTAAAAATACAGATCAAGAAATTTTATTGTTTTTTCAACGATCTGGTGTTTCTCTTTTTAGTTTGAATGACCGCAATATCAATCTTGTCTCGAGAATCCTTGGGACCCAAGGTGATATCCAAACATATTTATCCGAACGAAAGCGTGAAATAAAAAGGAAAGAAAATCAACTGTATACTGGTGCGTTTGATTGGGAAGATAATAGCTTGTATTATTTCTTAAAAGGAATGTCTGATTTTGAATTCATGAATGAAATTGACAGGATTTTAACATTTCATACAAGTAAAGAAAATTTGGGCGTTCATTATCGCCTCAAATCAAAACAGATAAGAAAAAAGTATCTTTTCTTTCTTTATTATAATTTCAAAAAATTGAAGGAAAGAATGAAAGTTTTTGTTCTTCGCATGATGATTGTAAATGAATATTCGTCCGTTACAATTTTAGAGCAGCAAGAAGAGCTTTTTAGCCATTATGTTGACTTTAGTTTTACTGAGAATAGTCTTTTTGAATGGATTACCACTAAGACTTTAGAAGATTTAAATACGGCTAAATTATCTTGGGATAAACATTGGCATCTTGCCAATATAAGCATGGAGTTATTTGAATTAGGAGATAAGAAAAACAGTTTCCATCTTTTACAAGCGGCGTTGCCAACGCATTGGGATATGCATTTTTATAAAGCAATTAAAGAGTGGGAGAAAATGACCTCCAAATTCTTAACTTATTTTAATGAAACCAATGACATCGAGCGTGCGCTTTTATTGGTAAATAAATCATACGAACCAATCATTACTTTGCATCAGATTTCTCTACAATTTTCTATTCAACAACAGGAATTGAAAGAAAACATCATGAATAAAATGAGTTCTTTGGTGGCAGCTTTGAATACGGATACTTCTGATCGGATAACCAGAGAAATTAAGCATAGGACTTACTACAGCTCCAAGATATTAGAAGCAGAACTTAATTATAACTTAGGTTTTAAAAAAGAAGGTTTTATGGTCTACAAGGAAGTATGTAATGAACTTTCCATCGTAAGGAATCCTGTTGACTTACAAATTATTTTGCAGAAATTATGTTTGTCGTTAATGAAGTACAAAGTACCAGAGCTCTACGCTGAAATAACCACACGATTAGATGTTATTGATACCGTAGTGATACCGTCTCAAATAAAAGGTTGGTATTGCGCACTAAGCATGTTAAGAGAGGAGCTTCTTTATGATAATTTAATTTCACTCGTTCAAATTGTTGAATTAAAATTATCGCGTTTGAAACCTGAACCGATAGTCTGTAAAATTCCTTATCCTCAAATTAATAAAACAAAAACATCTCTTTATTATCTTCTTCCATTTGGTAATTATCAAAATTCATTATACAACGCATCAAAAGAAACGATGCTAAATACTTTAATTCGGTATATAGCTCAAGAGTGCTTCCAAAAAGAGGATATAAATTATGCAAGCCTTGATAATATTTCTTTATTTGTTGATTTTCAGGATTGGATTCAATTAAGAGAGCAATTTCAACCAAGATAACCATGCCCCACCTCGAACCCACCTACCTACGCTACATCTACGATGGTCTCATCAAAGGAAGCATCCACCCAGAGAATGCTGCTGAGTTGCCAGATGGTCTCATTGGTATGTACGAAGAAGCTTTTGACGAGCGTACTTCAGTAATCGAACGCCAAAAACTACTGCAGCGTTTTACTATTTGGGCACTCTTAAAGAAAGAGGTTAGTGCAGCTTTTGTTGCAGAAGTCTTAGGAGAAACTGAAGACGACATTCAAGACTTTATTTCTGCCTTCAGCGCTTGGTTCAACAGCCCAGAAAGTGGCAAATACCAGTTGTATCACGAGCGCTTAAAAGTGTATCTGTTGCAGAAGTTGAGTGAGGGGGAGATTCATATGCTGCATGATAAACTCATTACTCGTTTAGAAAGTGCAATTGAAGACCAAAAAGCGGATGAGTTTGAGTGGTATGGGTTGGAGTTTTTGGCAGGGCATTTGTCCCTTCATTTCCATTTAAATCGTAATCCAGGATTAATCGAAAAAGTAAAGAAACTTGCTGAAAATGGTTTTATCGAACGACAAATTAATTATTCAGGTAGATATAACTGGACTTTTGATTTTTATCATCAAGCTATTGCCTCTTTTGAATTATGCGATGATCGGTTCAAATATTACTACTATTATAAACTTCTGAAGTACCAATTAGAGGAGGAAAGCAGAGTAGAACAAATTATTCGTGAAATTGAAGTTTTCCCTGCAGAGATTATTATCGAAAGTATAGAAAACCTTGGCAATGAGTCATTATTCGAAAAACAACAACAATTTGCAGCCTATTTCAATGCCATTTTCAATCTTCTAAACGCTAAAAATTTAGATATTGAGAAGTTGACAGTAGTTAATTCTAAATTAGAACAATGTACTATTGAACTACTAAACGAATCTAACAATAGTAAAATCTCTTTTTTCCCTTATCCTTTAGCCTTATTGTTAGGAGCCAAACTAAGTTCATTAAAGTTAGATATCGATTACCTATTCGAGCATCATGAAATCTATCGATATATTGGTGATACAATTACACAATTTGATGAAAAACATTTATTTGAGTATTTGAATTTAAACCCAAAAGATTATTTTGAATTCATCGATACGCTATCATCAAAGATTGAAAAAACATTAGCTTCAAATGGCAAAAACGTTATTTTGGAAGAGGAATCATACGATCCTGATTTGCGGGTTAGTTTATATTGGGATTTAAAAATCAAACAACTGGATTCGTTATTGTATAGCTCTTTTGAACTCAAGCATTACAATGAGTTTTACCATCTATTCAACAAGTTAAACTCATTCGAAATAGAGAATTATCTATCGCACTTTCCATCAAATCTTGACGGCGCCTTAGCTAAAAGTCTCTACCGTAAACTGGAAGGACAAAGACAATTTAAAGGATGTTATTTAGCGATACATCATTTCGATGAACTTAACTGTGAAGATGAGCTCGCATCCATCGATTTAATCTTAAGTGAGAATATATTTTCCCCAGAAGCCATTTGGTTTCTCCTTTTGAGTGCTTTAAATATTGATCCAAAAAAGTTAAACTCTTATTTTGATTTGTATATCGATTTTGTAGCCAAGAATAGATTTGATTACAACGTAATGGATGATCTTTTTTCTAATTGTTTTCAGTTATATGCTTCAAATCGATTCAGCGAAATTATAAAAGTGAATGAGATGCTTTTTTCTGAAAAATATGAGGAAGAGATTAATTCCCTTCCATATTCCAATAGCCTATATCTTCTTCGTTTTTTTGAAAATCATGGTGGTGTTGGACAATTGAATTTTAAAGAGATGATTGACTTAAAAAAATTTGATTTGAGTTTTTTGGCCGAGAATGATAAGCAGGTGATAAGAAAAATTATAGTCAATAAAAATTTGGAAGATGAACGGGAATTATTTTTAAAAAATCGAGATTCACATAATGATCCTCACGATTATTACACAACGTTCGAATTATCTGTTTGTGAATTGGCAATTAAACTTGGATTCTATGATTTCGTTTTTAAATTAATACCAAAAATACATTTTGAATTTCGTTTTGAACTTTTATTTGCATTTTCTAATTCAAAAATTGATAAAGAACTAGCAAAAAGCATTGATGCAGTAATTTGTTTAGACGATAGGAAATTTGGTCTTGATAGTGAACTAAGTGCTGAAAAACTCAAATTGAGGTTGCTAACTAAAACACTCTTTTTAGGACATCAACAATTTTCACAACCAGTCAATTTATTTGACAAAAAAGAAAACAAGGTAGAACTCTCTTCATTTAATCAGGAAAATTATATTCTAAATTTCGGGAAGGTTCACTTGGAAAACAATGAAATTCAAAGGGCTTTAGATCTTTTGCCAGTCCTAATGAATTATACGATTCCTTCACTATCATTTGAAATTGCATTTACCATTCTCAAAATAAATAGAAATTGGGAAGAATTTGATTCGATTTCCAACGAAATGCTGGCTTTTATGGAGGAACAGCATGATAGAGACTATGGTAGTTTCAACCTAAAAATTGACTCAAAAATCAGGAAATCGAAACTTGAGACCATATTAAGTATTGCCCATGAAATTAATACCGAACCTTCGCTTGTTATAAGTACATTAATGTTATTCTTTGATTTACAAAAATTACCATACAATTTAACCTTAGATGAAATATCAAATTTTAAAGGTGTAAATCAAGGTTATTTAAGATCATTAATGCATGAACTAATATCGAACAAAGAAATTAACAGAAACCCTGTCGAACAAATTTACCTAGTGACAATGCTACCCACTGACAAGTCTTTTGAAGAATATACAAGTTCAACCTTGAAACATCTATTTGCTTCAGTAGAACCAATCAAAAGCAAATTTGAAGATTTATTGAAAATATACGAAAATGCAGAAGTTTTAATTAAATTTTATCCGAATTTGATCGATGATTTTTTACTGCCAATTGCACAATCCAGGGAAAATGACTTGGATAAGGTTTTACTTTTAGGGTTATTACCGCAATCGCCTATAGTAAGGGATTCAATTAATCTTCTTCTCAAGCATATACCATCGAACATCGTAATTAATGAAACTGATGGAAAATTAATTTCATATTTTCTTCAATTCAAAACAAAGCTTAAAGATCTATCAATAGTTCCTATTTTGGAAAATATTGCCTACAACCACAAGCTCGGCATTTACTCTTATTGGGATGATGATGAAGGTATGTTCGTTGAGTTTCCTCATGTTAAGAGTATAATCGGGAAATCCACCTTGGTTCGAAAAGAGGTGGCCCAATTTAACTCTGAAAACTATACAGAAAATGGCATTTGGCATTCTGATAATGAACATGTAGCGATAGTGGATAATAAAGGATTAGTTACCGCCATTGGAATTGGAAAGGCAAATATTACATTGACTGTCAATGGTGTTTATTCTTCAATCAGCAATTCAAATTATAAACCCATTGAAGTAATAGAACAGGTTACTGAAACCGTTGCGGAACGATTGATACAGAATGAACTAGGCAAACCGGTCGATCAGATAAATTTTTCTCCCATTCTTTACAACACGATGAAGGACAAAAAAAAGTTCCGTGAAATGATAGAACAACATGCTGTGTATAAGACTTATTTCCCAGAAATGGATGAAAACTATTTAGAATTAGCCCATGAACTTTTTGACCTTTCTTGGATGAATTTTAATCGAGAAACCAACTAACCATGCCCCACCTCGAACCCACATACCTCCGTTACATATACGATGGCCTCATTAAAGGAAGCATCCATCCGGAGAATGCCGCCGAATTACCAGACGGCCTCATTGGCATGTACGAAGAAGCCTTCGATGAGCGAACTTCCGTGGTTGAACGCCAAAAACTGCTGCAACGCTTTGCCATTTGGGCTTTGTTGAAGAAGGAAGTGAGTGCAGCTTTTGTTGCTGAGGTATTGGGCGAAACGGAAGACGATATCCAAGATTTCATTTCCACCTACAGTGCTTGGTTCAACAGCCCAGAAAGCGGAAAGTATCAGTTATATCATGAGCGTTTGAAAGTGTATTTGTTGCAGAAGTTGAGTGAGGGGGAATTAAAATATTTGAATAGTTTAATAATCGATAAAATCTATTGTCAAAAAGGCCATGAATTTGAAAAATATAAAATAGAGTTTTTGGTATTTCATTTATTAATCAATGAAGAGTTTTTTCAAGCATATCATTTTTTAATTGATTATCAGACATTTTTAGAGGCAGAAAAACACTTTCAATCAGATATTATTCTTCAACGTCAATTTGACTTATACATTCGGAAGTTTGCTCAATTAGAAAAACAAACAGAAGTTTTAGAATTGATTAGAATACAATTTAAACAACTTGACGTTAGTCTCACAAAGGTGATAGATAACCCAATGATTGTATTGGATTCTAATCGATTAATTGAGACAATTGAAGCTTCAAAGAGATTGACATTAAGACAAAGAATATCTTTTTGGCAAGAGGTATTGGTAAAATTGATTCAAAATACCGATTATTTACATGATGTCAATGAAGTCCTTACAACGTTTAATGATAACATAGAACATTTTGCAATTATCGAGCGCGACAACAGTCACCAATTTATTTTTGATGGAATTTCGCGAAGTAATTTATTTCTATTATTGAATTATCTCTTGGATAATAATGTTGAAGTTAAATGGCTAATTGAACGATCTAATTGGTTACCAGATTATTCTTTATCTCGCGATGCTATTTTAGATGATGAAGAATATTTTTCTGACTTTAAAATGATTAATGTTAACAACCAACAGAAAATTATTGAACATTTTAAAGAGTCATTAAAAACAAAAATATTTGGTGATTTGTATAGAAGTGAAAACTGGTGTTTAAAATTCATTTCAAGACTTGCTGATATTAATCTTGAAAATCAAACTCGAAAAATAACATTTGATGAAATTTGTGTTTCTAAAGTTTCACATCAACGAAAGGAAAAAGTTACATATCGTTATTCTCAAAAATACATGTTGTCCTTTCTTCCATTTGGAATAAATGACAAAAATTGTAAAAATCTATTAACTGATGGCATTGATGATTATAAATGTCTCAAAATATTAATAGAGGAACTTGAAAATGAGCTGATTTTCGATAATGAAAATTTAAAATTTTTGTTCATTGATTGTCTTTATGAGATTTGTTTTATTACTGAAGGAGAGTTTGCAGATTATACAATCGAAGACGCGCTCTTGGAAGAGATGATTTTGTTGTTTTTAAAAATATACGTACATATTGGAGTCGACAAATTTATAAAAGCAATCGTTTTCTTTTCAGCGAATTTCCAAATATCAATATGGAATGAATATACCGGTGAGACTGGTCCATTGAATCTCAATGAAACAATTTTGGAAATTTTTGTTCCTTTTCTTATTAAATATGATAATAATGATTACAATATCAATTCTGTACTTAATTGTCAACTTATTGAAAAATGTGAAATTATATTATGTTTTTGCGATATTTTAGGAGAAAAAGCAATCAATACATTTAATATTCCTAAATTTAATCTTAAAGATTTAACGAATTACTTCTACAAAGAGCCGGAATACTTATTTCATATTTCAGCGTGTTTAAATATAGATTTAAGTCTTGTTTATCAAAATATAACAATTGAAAACAAACTTAATTTGAAAAGCGCATTACTTTTTGTCTATAATTCTTTTTTAACCAAACAAATTTTAGAAAAAATAGAGGAAAATACTCTTTATAACATTAATATAGGGGATAGGAGTTTTATCGAGGATCTATTGCCGAAAGTGATTATTAATTTGGTAAATTCTGAATATGAGTCAAAAGTATTGTTATCACAATTACTCAATTTATTAATCAACTCGGAAAAATACTACGATATAACAGATTTAATAAACAGCTGTAGCAACAAATCTTTCTTTTTTATGAAGTTTAGGAATGATTTTAAATATGCAAATCAATTCATATTTGAATATGAATAAAGAAATCCACCCATTTTTAGATCTAGGTATAGTGCCAAAAGCCACCAAATTAATACTCGGTTCATTTCCTGTTTACTCCATCACACTTCCTGATAATGAAGCAAAAAATATTATACGCAAAAGTGATGGCACTGTTCAATTCTTTTATGGAAGTTGCAAAAGCAGTTTTTGGGCTCTTTATCATTTATATATTGATAATTATTTACAAATTCCAATTACTTCAGAGGAAGCATTAAAAAGCTTATTAAAAAATGAAATTTCAATTTCCGATATGATTTTAGAATGTGAGCGTAAAGGAAGAAGTGCCTTGGATTCAGATTTATCAAAGCGAGTTTACAATATTGAAATGATGAATGAATTCTTAAATTCAGGAGTTACCAAAATATTGTGCACATCCAAAGGAGTGATGGAAATGTTTCATGATCATGTTGTAAAGAATTCAAAAACATTAATTTATCAAGAGTCTGAGTCAATAAAATGGCAATCTCAAATCATTTCAAAACTAAAAGGAGATGAATCGCAAATCAAAAAGCTAATTTGTAAGCAGTATCTTTTCAAAGGAAAAACAGTTAGATTAATTTCAATTCCTTCACCTGGTTCACCGCAAAGGCAATTGAGACAATTTGGTTTTGCAGGTGATGATTGGAGAGAATATGCCGACAAGTATTTTGAGTTTTCATTTAAATGGTTAAAAATAGATTAAGTTATGGAACATAAAAAAAGTTGTAACTGCTGTGATTGTATATGGCAGAGGTTAATTGAAAATCAAGGGACAGCATTTACCTTAATACGAGGCAAAAATGTTTCATATAAGATATTGGGGCAAAATGTTGCCTGGATTTCGATGGAGAATACTCAGAGGATATTGTTTAAACAAAGGCGTTTGAGTATTTGTAATTCGATACCAGCACGTCAAAATAATTTAGGACCTTCCTGGTATCCGGGTACAGCGACGTCATACAAATGGGCTTTATTGAATGATCCTAGAATCTGGTTATCATGATCCTCAAAACCCCACCCAACCTCCCACCACGCCTAATTAAAAAAATCGAGGCGCTCGAAGAAGAAAAAGACGACGCATACGCTGCTGACGAACTTGTTGAATTAGGTGAAGAAATCCTGGCACTATTGGCTGCGATGGGAATTGCTGTTTATTTGCAGCAAGCGAAGCAGAAAGAAGTGTTTAATGACTTTTTGATTTCTTTGTTTTTGTCGAGTGGGCATGCCTATAATGCAGGGCCGTTGTATCGTTGGGCTGCGAATATGATCAAAGATGCTGATGGGGCAGAGGCTGCGCTTTTGAAGCCCTTTTTCTGGCAAGAGAAGGATGGTAAAGAGGTGTTGAATGAAGACATTCATCATTTGGCGAGTTTGAGAAATGCCGTGATGCACGGATTTTTTGTGTTGCCACCCGAGCGAAATAGGGAAGAGGCACAGAAGATGGAGGCTATTTTGGCGAAAATGAATCAAGCCGGTTTGTTTGAAAAGCAGTTTGGAGCGTTTCATTTTTTGGATGCGCAAGGATTCAACGGGCATTGGAATATTACAGATGCGCAGGCTTGGGGTGCTTTTGATGTGCAATTTGCGTTTGGTCAGTTGGCTGCAAGGGTAGCGCATGAGTATGCGCCAAGTTTTAGAACAGAAGAGCAGCAATTTGCATCTGATCCTTTTGAGGAGAATACAGAGGTTTCCGATGAAGTTGCTTCTTTGCTGCAAAATGGGAAGGGCGCATTGGTGGCTTGGTATTCGCCAGGAGCTGATCAAGGAGCAGTGGCTTACAAGCAATTTGTTCAGCAATTAGACACGTCTGTTTATCATCCTGTTTATTATACATTACATCCAAACGGAGCTACGTTTACGGCCTCTTTTTTAGAGCAAGAATTGGCCAAGAGTTTGTTTGAGTTGAGTAATGATGAGAAAGCACTGAAAGACCCTTGGAAGTTTTTGAAGGCTCAGAAAGGGAAACTGTCCAAAAAGATTGTGGTTGTGCTTCATGATGTGCATATTGCGCTTTTCAGCCCGAATCACCTGACTAACTTATTCAATGCGTTTTACGATGCCGAGATTCCTGTTTTCGCCACAGCTTGGCATTACCCATATTTGAAACGTTATTTCAATAATTCAATTGTTTTGTCGGCAACTAGAAACTCAATTCAGGATAGCCTTATTCAATTTTCTTTGCATAATTACTTGCGCTTCAAAGGCCCTAGCGAAGAACAAGAGGCAGAGCGTTCGGCATTTAAACAACTCAAGGAAATTGCTTCAAAACTTCAAGTTGAAATAGAGGAGAAGCAAAGTGTGGTTGCGCGTCGTTTTGCCGATGACAATAAGTATCCGATAGAATTTGTGCACGAAGCATTCGGAATACTCTCTCCTTTTTACAGCCTTGACAAGGAGCCATTCATTCAAGATGAAGTAGATGAACTTTATGGCTTCCCAAAAACCATCGAAGAAAGCTCTAGAATTTTCCTAACTTTAGGAAGACGAGATGTGAAATTAGAGTATCAGCATAGGGTGCTTCTTAAAAATATTCAAAAATGAACCCAGTACATCAATACCACCAGCGTTATTTAGAACTCAAGTCTGAGAAATCAATAAGTG
>Ga0164293_10002611_pt1 | contig 15273 bp, 14 predicted proteins | sample GEODES118metaG_FD_111487 | JGI IMG/M metagenome (GOLD analysis project Ga0164293, IMG submission 111487) | Eutrophic lake water microbial communities from Lake Mendota, Wisconsin, USA - GEODES118 metaG | ecosystem: Environmental > Aquatic > Freshwater > Lake | place: USA: Lake Mendota...
ACGGCTGCTTCAACCAAGACGGCTAAGTTGCGCCCCGCTGCCACTTGCAGCATCACTTTGCGGATTGGACAGCCCAACATATCTTGGGTCATGTCTTGCAAGGGCAGACGTTCAAACTTGTCTTGCGCAGTGGCCCGTACAAGATGCACGATGAGCTTGAGTTTCATCTTGCGCCGTACCGACGTCTCACCAAAAATTGTCCGAATATTAAGCATCCCCAAGCCACGGACTTCAAGCATATTACGCAAGAGCTCTGGGCAATGCCCTTCAACAACATGGGGTGCTGTGCGAGAAAGATCCACGGCATCGTCGGCGACTAAACCATGACCGCGTGAAATAAGTTCGAGCGCGAGTTCGCTTTTCCCCAAGCCAGACTCGCCTGTAATCAATACGCCCACCCCGAGTACGTCCATGAACACCCCATGCACGGTGGTTGTCGGCGCTAAGCGCCGACCAAGGTAAATGCGCAGCAAGTCGATGACTTCGGCCGCGTGGACAGATGTTGTCAGTAGCGGAATCTGATTACGCTCACAACCTTGAATGAGATCTTCCGTTGGCGGCAAGCTGTCTGCAATGAGGATCGCAGGTACGCCACCCGCTAGAAGCTCATCGAGGTGGTGGATACGGCGCTTGAGGTCAAACCGCGTGTAGTAATCCATCTCTTGGGTGCCGAATACCTGAATCCGTGAGGGGTGGATGAGGTTTAAGTGTCCGATCAAGTCCGCTGCAGCCATCCCGTTATCCGGGATGAGACGATCAGCCGCTGTTTGTCCGGCAACCCAAGTAAATGGAATGTCTTCGGTATTGTCGTGAACCAGGTCCTGCACCGTCAGCATGGTGACTCCGTTTTGGAAGAAGTGGGCCCGCTCGAGAAAATTTAGCGTAGATCTTCAGTCAACAAAGCATGCACGATCTTTGGGTCGGTTTCCATCGCCAACCGTGATCTGAGCGCTTCGTTGGAAAATAGGCGAGCCACTTCGGCAAGTATATCGAGATGTTGTTGCGTTGAGGCTTCTGGTGTGAGCAGAACGAGTAACTGATCGACAGGTTGTCGGTCAGGCGCATCAAAAGGTATCGGCTTTGCAAGCCTAAGAAATGCGGCGATGCCCGTTTTGAGGCCCTTAACCCGGCCATGTGGCATGGCAATCCCGGAGCCCAAGCCCGTGGAGCCGAGTCGTTCGCGCGCGAAAAGACTCTCGTACACAGCGGCGCGCTCTACTCCTTGGTTATTTTCAAGTAGTAGAGCGGCTTGCTCGAATACCCGCTTTTTACTGGTTGCGGGCATGTCAAGCACAACATTGCTTAGTGACAAAAGGCGCGACAAGTGTTTCATGTGGGGGATTATAGGTTGGCCGCACTGCTGCTTGTTCGATTGCCCCTTCGCTGGCTGACGACCCTATAAATACGAACGCCCGCCAGAGAGGTGGCGGGCGTGGGTTTGCCGCAGGTTAACGCTAGGCGTTTACGCCGTTTCGAAAATCTGTCGCTTGGGGGCGAGGTGATGATGATCTTGTGTGCGGGATTTGTACTGCAGTACTTTACGGTCGACTTTGTCTATCAATAAATCAATCGAGGCATAAAGGTTTTGCTCTGACGCTGCGCAATGAATATCCTTGCCGCGGACATGCAAGGTGATCTCTGCGTGGTGCTTGAGGGGTTCTACTGATAACATGACTTGCGTGCCAATAACGTGATCAAAATGCCGCAAAACGCGGGCCATTTTGGTTTGGATGTATTCCCGGATGGCTGGGGTGACGTCAAGATGGTGACCGGTGATGTTCAGGTTCATTGCGTACTCTCCAAAAAGGAACGGCAGTTGTGCGAATGCACGGGGTGTGGGCGGCGAAAGACTCCTTTGTGTGTGATCAATGTTTAAAGTGTAGTGACTTGCGTGCGGAAATCAAGGGCAAAAGTACCCATAGATTGACCTACATCAGCAAAACTTGGTGTGCACCGCAACATAAGGGCCGTTGCCGGCCTCGGCGGGCGTCACATCTTAAAGTGTTCGCCCAAATAGACGCGACGTACAGAGGCATCGTTAATGATCGCATCGGGTACGCCGCTAGTGAGTACTTTGCCCTCACTGATGATGTAGGCCCTGTCACAGATACCTAGGGTTTCTCGCACGTTGTGATCGGTGATGAGCACACCGATTCCGCGACTTTTCAGAAAGCGCACGATACGCTGAATTTCGATTACGGCGATAGGGTCTACGCCAGCAAAGGGTTCATCGAGCAGAATAAACCGGGGGCGTGTCGCAAGCGCACGAGAGATCTCGACGCGCCGGCGCTCGCCGCCGGAGAGTGAGAGGGCGCTATTTTTCCGAATATGTGTAATTTGTAGCTCTTCAAGCAAAGCATTGAGCTGTTGTTCGATCGTGCTCACCGAAAACTTTTTGCCGTCATTATCGATTTGTAATTCGAGCACTGCACGAATGTTTTGTTCGACAGTTAATCTTCGGAAGACCGAGGCATCCTGCGGTAAGTAGGACAAGCCCATGCGCGCGCGACGATGGATGGGCATACTGCTGATAGATGTGTCATCGATTTCGATGCGACCAGCATCGGCTGCGATTAAGCCCACAATCATGTAGAAGCTCGTGGTCTTCCCCGCGCCGTTGGGACCAAGTAGACCGACCACTTCACCACTATTCACCGAGATGGATACGTCTTGCACCACCATCCGCCCACCGTAGGACTTACGCAGCCCGGTTGCTGTGAGTTTTCCGGGCGCATGAACGGGAGCGGGATTAGACGACGTTGAGGCTTGCGATGTTTGCATGGGTGATGCTTTAAGGGCGAGCTGCGCCAGCGGGTTTCGCAGCAGGTGCGGGGGTTAGGTTGCCTTGCTTGGCTTTGCACTCCGCGACGGCGGCTTCCGCACGTGCTTTAGGCTGTGCGACTGAGCGCACGCGGCCATCCGCGTTGGCAGAGTTTGGCCCCGAAAATGCTTGATACACATCAGTCTTTTGGTTGTAGCGAACTTGTTGACCACTGACCGTATCAAAGTGTTTGCCGCAGATATAGCGCGACACAACTGCCTTACCGATTAGGTCAAACGTTTCATTTTTGCCATCGTATTCGGCGCGCTGACCAACGCCTTCAAGCACTTCAAAGTTTTCAGGGCGTAATTGACGGATTAAAACCAGTTTGTCGCTCTTCATGGTGGCGTCACCGAACTGGTTACCGTCTTTGTCCTCGCGCATCTGTAGCACATCGGCATTCATGGTGAGAAAGCCTCGCGTCATCACGACTTTTCCGGTGAAGGTGCTTTCACGCTTTGTGTCGTCGTAATGCAGCGTGTCTGAAAGTATCGTCGTGCTTGGTTCTTCAGGCGTTACCGTGGTGGGTGGCGTTTGTTGTGCCTGGCCGAGCGACCCATGCAGGCATAGCATCGCGAAGATAGTTTGAAGAGCTGTGCGCAGAGAGCAAAATTTAATCATGGCTTGGGTATCAATACTTTTGTGGGCGACGCTGCTGCCTGATCCTTCGGCGCAATGTCGACATCAGTCGATTTAAACACGTCTAACTGCTGCGTGGCGTTGTTAAAGCGCATCCCGATACCACTCATCCGTGAGCGGCCGCTAGTGGCGATGGCGGGTAGGTCGGTGTAACTGAGGTCTTCCTTAATAAGCAAGGTGAGCTCGTCGCTACGAAAGTTAAGAGGTTGACGCTCGCCATCCCCGAGCCGCAAAATCACGGCGTCGCCACGCATGATGATGCGATTTCCCTCATCGTACACAACGGCCATGCGTGAAGTTGCCACGGTCAGTGGATTTTCAGGCTTGAGCCCAAAGGCGCGGGGCGAAATCAATTCGTAGGACTTGTCATCAGGGAAATGCTCCATCAGGTCACCCTCGAGGCGATGGATCACGAACCCTTTTTCATCCGTACGCAGCAGAACAATCTTTTTTGCCCAAGCGTCAGGCTCATGCGTGATACGACTAGGGGGGTCAATCTCGACCGCACGTTGCGAGTAGTCGGCCGCCCACCAAGTCCCCAACACAAGTGTGAGCAGGATAAAGAGAGATACGACTATCGAGGCGCGTTCTTTCATGCGTGTCTACTGTATCGAGCCTGGCCCAAGCCGCCCAGGTTGAAAAAACGGTCCGAGTCGATGCTGCGCCGCCAAGATGATGTCACAGCACTCGCGCGCTGCCCCATGACCGCCCGCCTTGATTGCCACCCAGTGCGCAGTCTGCTGTACGTAGGCCGGCGCGTCGGGCACAGAAGCTGCGAAGCCAGTGCGTTGCATTGCGGGAAGGTCAATGAGGTCATCACCCATAAAGCCAGTTTGTTCCAAGGACACGCGGTGTTTGCCAGCGAGTTCTGTGATCGCGAGACCCTTGTCTCGGACGTTTTGTAAGACATCGCCTAGCCCTAGTTCGGCCGCACGACGATCAACGATTGGTCCGGAGCGGCCGGTCATTAGTACAACCGCGATACCACTGGCCGCCAGCATTTTCAGTCCGTGTCCATCAAGCGCATGGAAGCGTTTGAAGACCTCCCCGTGCTCTCCGTACCAAAGACTCCCATCGGTCAGTATCCCGTCAACATCGAACACCATCAGTTTGATACGCGCAAGGCGCTCTCTGACGGAGGCGGAAATCTTGGAAAGCACCAGCGCTTCAGCAGGGTGGGGAATAAGAGGGGGTCTGTTCATGTTGGGTTAGACGACTTTTGCCGCCATTAGGTCGTGCATGTGCAGTGCGCCTATCAGCTTGCCTTGCTCGTCCGCGACCAGCATTTGGTTGAGCTTGTGGCTGTCCATCAGCACGGCGGCATCAACGGCCAATGCTTCGGGTTGAATATGGCGAGGGTTACGCGACATGCCGTCGGTGACGTTGAGGTCGCGAACATTGCCTTTACGTTCGATCAGGCGACGCAGATCGCCATCCGTAAATATGCCGATCGCTCGGCCTTCTGCGTCGAGCACCGCGGTCATCCCCATGCCCTTGCGTGAGATTTCTTCTAGTGCTTCAAACACGGATGCTGTCTGTTTTACGCAGGGTACGGCATCGGCGTTACGCATGATGTCAGACACGCGAGTCAGTAGTCGACGTCCTAGCGCGCCGCCCGGGTGTGAGCGGGCAAAGTCCTCTGCACCGAAGCCTCGAGCCTCAAGACAGGCCACGGCTAATGCATCGCCCATGGCGAGCGCGACGGTCGTGCTTGCTGTTGGTGCCAGATTGAGAGGGCAGGCTTCCTGCGAGACACTGACATCGAGGTGGACGTCGGCCAGGCGAGCCAGATCTGAGTCATTGTGCCCCGTCATCGCGATCACTTTGACCCCTAGGCGATGGGCCGCGGGCAGTATGGTAAGGAGCTCTTGGCCTGAGCCAGAGTAAGACACGGCGATTAGAAGGTCTTGCCCCCCGATCATCCCAATGTCTCCGTGAACGGCTTCGGCTGCATGCAAAAAAAACGAGGGAGTGCCTGTTGAAGCTAGCGTGGCTGCGATTTTGCGTGCGATGTGTCCTGTTTTCCCTAGGCCGCATACGACAACGCGGCCTTTGCACTCGAGCATGAGCGCAACGGCGCGCTCAACGCTCGCGTCTAGGCGTTGGTTCAATTCATTCAACGCCCGGGCTTCGATATCCAGGGTGCGACGAGCAGATGCAAGCACAGAGGCTGCGGCTGATTTAGGAGGAGACATTGCCCGATTTTAATCGTTTCAGGCCGCAGGCGTGCTGTGTTTGTATCTGCTACTGTCCGAATCTGCACCATCATTCATTGTTCCCGTTTCCAGGATCCTCATGGCTACGACCCCCTTTTCACCGAACGCATCTCCTGCCGCCGCGTTGGAGCCCTTTGAAGCTAGGCTGGGTACCCCTGGCTCGCCCACGGCGTTGCGTGTACTGTTGCTGGGCTCCGGAGAGTTGGGCAAAGAAGTGATCATGGCCCTACAGCGCTTTGGCGTTGAGGTGATTGCAGTCGATCGTTACCCTCAAGCGCCAGGGCACCAGGTGGCGCATCGAGCGCATGTCGTGACGATGACTGACAAAGAAAAACTTAGATCAATCATTGAGAAAGAACGGCCGCACATCATCGTCCCAGAAATCGAGGCCATCGCCACGGATTTGTTGGTGGAGCTTGAGGCAGCCGGCCGAGTACGCGTCACACCGACTGCACGTGCGGCACAGCTCACCATGAATCGCGAGGGGATCCGCCGACTGGCAGCTGAAGAGTTGGGCTTGCCCACCTCGCCATACCAGTTCGCAGACTCTGTCGAAGAGCTTGAGCGTGCGACCCAAAACGTAGGGTTCCCCTGCTTGGTCAAGCCCGTGATGTCTTCCTCTGGGAAGGGACAGTCGGTGTTGCGTGGACCTCAAGATATTGCATCGGCCTGGAATATCGCCAAACAAGGTGCCCGTGTCGACGGCACACGCATCATCGTCGAGGGGTTTATCGATTTTGAATATGAGATCACGCTACTGACCGTTCGCGCACGCGGGGCAGATGGCAAGATTTCGACGCATTTTTGCGAGCCGATCGGGCATCGTCAGGTTGACGGGGACTACGTTGAGAGCTGGCAGCCCCAGCCAATGCCTGAGGACGCCTTGGAGCGCGCCCGGCAAATCGCCTTGCAGGTAACGGATAGTTTGGGCGGGCAAGGTATTTTTGGGGTCGAGCTCTTTGTGTCGGGAGATCAAGTGTGGTTCTCGGAAGTCAGCCCTCGCCCGCATGATACTGGGCTTGTGACGTTAATTACTCAGCGCCAAAGTGAGTTTGAATTACACGCTAGAGCACTCTTGGGCTTGCCGGTCGACACAACATTAATTGCTCCGGGCGCAAGCAGTGTGATTTATGGAGGTGTTGAGGCACAAGGCATCGGTTTTGATGGGGTGGCCGCCGCCTTAAGTGAGCCAGGTACTGATCTGCGGCTCTTTGGCAAGCCAGAATCGTTTGTGAAACGACGTATGGGGGTTGCCCTCGCGCAAGCCCGGACGATTGACGAGGCACGGGCAAAGGCGTTGCGCGTGTCGAATACGGTCAAGGTGCGAACGCCTTGAATAGCGTATTCTCTGTATTGTTTAAACGTATGCGGAAAACCGTTCCATGAATAACCCGATTCCCTATCAAGACCCGATAGAGCTGGTACGCAGTCTGATCCGCAACGTACCCGACTGGCCCAAGCCAGGAGTCATGTTTCGTGACATTACCCCTTTGCTGCAAGACCCTCGAGCTTTTCGTGCGCTGATAGACATCTTTGTTTATCGGCACATGCGTCACAAGCTTGACGTGGTGGTTGGTATAGATGCCCGTGGTTTCATTTTTGGGAGTGCACTTGCCTATGCCCTGGGCGTTGGTTTTGTTCCAGTCCGTAAGCAGGGCAAACTTCCCTACAAAACTGTTTCAGCGGCGTATACGCTTGAGTATGGTGATGCGGTCGTCGAGGTGCATCAAGACGCGGTCAAGCCAGGGCAACGCGTGTTACTTGTTGACGACTTAGTTGCTACCGGTGGCACGATGCTTGCTGCAGTGAAGTTGCTGCAACAGTTGGGCAGTAATGTTGTCGAGGCTGCCGCGATTGTGGATCTTCCCGCCTTGGGTGGATCATCACTCATCGCAAAAACAGACACACCATTTTTTAGCGTTTGTACGTTTTAGCCTCGCAGCATGCCCATCCTGGGCATGTCTTAGGCGGCCGTTTACAGAAAGAGCTTGTAGGCGGGGTTGTCTGTTTCGTTCCAATGCGGGTAGCCTACTTCCTCTAGGAAAGCTTTAAAGGCTTTTTTGCTACCGGCGGGCACCTGAATTCCGATCAAGATCTGGCCGTAATCTGCGCCTTGGTTGCGATAATGAAAAAGACTGATGTTCCAGTCGGGCTTCATCGACTGTAAAAAGCGCATGAGCGCCCCGGGTCGCTCTGGAAACTCAAAGCGATAAAGCAGCTCGTGCTGCGCCAGTCCTGAACGCCCGCCCACCATGTGCCGTAAGTGGGTTTTTGACATTTCATCATCGGTCAGGTCAAGCGTCGCAAAGCCGTGCTTGCGGAAACTGTTGGCGATGCGAAGCGGTTCGTTCGGGCTTGAAACCTGAATGCCAACAAAAACATAGGCAGACGTTGAGTCCGAAATCCGATAGTTGAATTCGGTGACATTACGGTGTCCGACGAGGCTGCAAAACGCGCGAAAGCTACCTCGTTGTTCGGGTAGCGTTACTGCAAAAATAGCTTCGCGCTCTTCGCCGACTTCGGCGCGTTCCGCTACGAATCTGAGCCGATCGAAGTTCATGTTGGCGCCGCAGGCAATCGCTACCAGCGTTTTGCCTTTGAGCTTGTGGTCGGCCGCATACTGCTTGGCCCCCGCAATCGCGAGTGCGCCTGCTGGCTCAAGCACGCTGCGGGTATCCTGAAAGACATCCTTGATCGCCGCACAGATGGCGTCGGTATCGACAACGACATAGTCATCGACGTATTCCCGCGCTAAGCGAAAGGTTTCGACTCCCACTTGTTTGACGGCAGTACCATCTGAAAAAAGCCCTACCTCGCTAAGCGAGATGCGGCGGCCAGCGCGGACGCTACGCAGCATCGCATCAGAGTCGACGGTTTGCACGCCGATAATTTTTATCTCGGGGCGCAATTGCTTGGCGTAAGCGGCAATCCCGCTGATGAGACCCCCGCCCCCTACCGCTACAAAGATGGCGTCGAGGGGGCCCGGATGTTGACGCAAAATTTCCATGCCGACCGTACCCTGCCCAGCGATGACATCTGGGTCATCGAAAGCATGGACCAAGGTGAGGTGGCGTTTTTTCTCTAAGGTTAGAGCGTGGGCATAGGCATCGCTGAAGCTATCACCTTGAAGCACGACTTCACCGCCAAGGGCTTTGACTGCCTCGATCTTGACTGCCGGGGTGGTGGTGGGCATGACGATGACAGCTTTGCAGCCAAGTCGGCGAGCTGAGAGTGCAACACCTTGCGCATGGTTGCCTGCAGAGGCAGCAATCACGCCACGAGCAAGTGCGGTTTTCGGTAAGTGCGCCATCTTGTTGTAGGCGCCCCGGAGCTTGAAGCTAAATACGGACTGTGTGTCCTCTCGCTTCAGTAAGACAGTGTTGCCAATACGTGCGGAAAGCTGGGGGGCGAGATCTAGAGATGTTTCGACCGCAACGTCATACACTTTGCTGGTGAGGATGCGCTTAAGATAATCGGTGTTCATGGTTTCCTGGCCGTGCGTGCTGCAATGCCGCAATTATCCCACGATCAGGCTAAAGCTTTCTTACTTATGATGGAGTTTGCTCTGAACGAATTGTTAAGTGCACTATTGGCTTGGCTGTCGCTGCCGGAAGTCGGTTTGCCGGCCCTGTTCGCGGTGGGCTTGCTCGCCGCGACGATCTTGCCGTTTGGTTCGGAACCCTTTTTGCTCGCCTATGTAACCAGTGTTCCAGAGATGCTGTGGCCAGCGATCTGGGTTGCCACTGCGGGTAACACGCTCGGCGGCGTGGTGAGCTATTGGATGGGGGCTGGCGCTCACGGCGCTTACGGGCGCTGGCGCGCCAAACGAGAAGTCACCACGCGCGCAGGCGGCGCAGATCACCTCGCAGAGCGTTGGATCCGTCGACTAGGCCCAGCGGGACTTTTTTTTGCTTGGCTGCCAGTGATTGGCGACCCCCTTTGCTTAGTTGCCGGCTGGCTGCGCTTGTCGTTCTGGCCTTGCGTGGCCTGGATGGCGCTAGGAAAATTTTTGCGATACGCGGCTATTTCTTGGATGCTGACGCTGGTTCTCTAGTCGGAAGGGTTATTCGAGCAGCCCCTGCACGATGCCTTAAAATAACGCTTTAAGGGCTTGAACCGATCCTTTATGAATGCCCCTCTCGCTAGCCACCTGCTGAAAGCCATGCCTGCGTCAGACGCTCAGTCTCGTTTGCGCGAAATCCCCTACAACTACACCTCATTTTCAGACCGAGAGGTCGTCTGCCGCTTGCTTGGCGAGGACGCTTGGGTGTTGTTGTCAGATTTACGTGGCGAGCGCCGTACAGGGCGTTCAGCCCGCATGCTTTATGAAGTCTTGGGCGATATCTGGGTGGTGCGCCGCAATCCCTACCTTCAAGATGATCTGCTCGACAATCCGAAGCGACGCAAATTACTGGTTGAGGCGCTTGAGCATCGTCTCAAGGAAATCGATCAACGCCGTGCGGACGATAATGCCGGACGAGACGAGAAGGTCGCGAGTTTGTTGACGCGTGCGCACGAGGCTGTTCGTGATTTCGCCGGAGAGTTTGAACGTATTGGGCAGTTGCGTAGGCAGGTGCTTAAGGTGCTCGGCAAGCGTACCGCTCGTGACAACATCAAATTTGACGGTCTCTCCCGCGTCTCGCATGTGACGGATGCAACCGATTGGCGCGTCGAGTATCCCTTTGTCGTCCTGACGCCCGACACCGAGGAAGAGATCGCCTCGATGGTGCGTGCCTGCATTGAACTGGGCCTGACCATTGTTCCTCGTGGTGGTGGTACTGGCTATACCGGCGGTGCCATTCCATTGACTTGGCGCTCGGCTGTCATCAACACTGAAAAGCTTGACACGCTTGGTCCGGTTGAAATTGGGCCTCTACCCGGCGTAGATAAGCCCGTCGCGACGGTGCGTGCGGGCGCGGGCGTTGTCACGCGTCGTGTATCCGACATCGCTGACGAGAACGGGTTAGTTTTTGCTGTTGATCCAACGTCTGCCGATGCGTCCTGTGTCGGCGGTAACGTCGCTATGAACGCGGGTGGCAAAAAAGCCGTGCTGTGGGGTACTGCCTTGGATAACCTCGCCTGGTGGCGGTTGGTAGACCCACAAGGTAATTGGCTCGATGTCACACGGTTGGATCACAACCTAGGCAAGATTCACGAAGCAGGTTTAGTGCGCTTTGAGTTGCAGTGGTCCGATGGCGCGGCTGCGGCCGGCGCACGTGTGTTGCGCACCGAGATCCTTGAAATCGACGGCGCAAGGTTTCGCAAAGTTGGTCTTGGTAAAGATGTCACCGATAAGTTTTTGTCGGGGCTGCCCGGTGTTCAGAAAGAAGGCTGTGATGGCTTAATTACAGCGGCGCGTTGGGTATTGCATCGCATGCCTAGCCACACACGGACAGTCTGTCTTGAGTTTTTTGGTCAAGCGCGCGACTCGATTCCTTCGATTGTTGAAATTAAAAATTATCTAGACACACAAGGTCGTGCGCAGGGCGCCTTGCTCGCGGGACTTGAGCATCTTGACGAGCGATATCTGCGCGCGGTGGGGTATTCCACCAAAAGTAAACGCGGCGTGCTCCCAAAGATGGTCCTCATCGGCGACATAGTCGGAGACGACGACGCAGCCGTTGCGGCAGCGACCAGTGAAGTGGTTCGTCTCGCTAATACGCGTCATGGCGAAGGTTTCATCGCAGTCAGTGCCGAGGCGCGTAAGAAGTTTTGGCTCGATCGTGCGCGCACAGCGGCGATTGCTCGTCATACCAATGCTTTCAAAATTAATGAAGACGTTGTGATTCCGCTTGGGCGGATGGGTGAGTACACCGATCACATTGAGCGCATCAATATCGAATTGTCGACGCGTAACAAGCTCAAGCTGCTTGATGCGTTGCAGTCGGCGCTCGATGGAGACTTGGCGATTGCCAAGCTCGATCGCGCCAGCGAAGAGGGCGCCTCGCTCGAAGAAGCGTTGGATGAACGACGTCGGCATGCGACCGAGATGATTACGCGTGTTCGAGGACGGTGGTCGTGGGTGCTTGAGAATCTCGATATGCCATTGGCTGAGGGGCTACAGCCTTTGGTTGCCCACGGTCTGTCTGACTTAAAGCCTGCCTTCGATGAGCGGCTGGCCCGGCATCCGCAAGCTCGCGTGTTTGATATTGTGCAAGACCGGACCTTGCGTATTTCTTGGAAAAAAGAGGTGAAGGCTGAACTTGCTGGCCTCTTTGGCGGTAACGACTTCGCGCCGGTTTTGACGGAGATGCAAGCAGTGCATGATCGCGTGCTTAAGAGCCGCGTGTTTGTCGCCTTGCATATGCATGCAGGCGATGGCAACGTACACACCAACATCCCGGTGAACTCTGATGACTACGAGATGCTGCGCGAGGCCAACGAGGCCGTCGTGCGGATCATGCAAATTGCACGTGATTTAGATGGGGTGATTTCTGGTGAACACGGCATTGGTCTGACGAAGTATGAGTTCCTGACCGAAGCAGAACTTGCGCCGTTTCAGAACTATAAGCGTCAGATCGATCCGCACAATCACTTTAACGCGGGCAAGCTGATGCCGGGCGCTGATCTGCGCCATGCCTGGACACCAAGCTTTGGCTTGATGGGGCATGAGTCGATCATCATGCAACAAAGTGAGATTGGCGCCATTAGCAACTCGATCAAAGACTGTTTGCGTTGCGGTAAGTGCAAGCCGGTCTGCGCCACGCACGTGCCGCGGGCTAACCTTCTTTATTCGCCGCGCGACAAAATCCTCGCGACTTCATTACTCATCGAAGCATTCTTATACGAAGAGCAAACGCGTCGCGGAATTAGCCTCAAGCATTGGGAAGAGTTCGAAGACGTTGCGGACCACTGCACTGTTTGCCACAAATGTTACAACCCGTGCCCGGTTGATATCGACTTTGGTGATGTCTCGATGAACATGCGTGCCTTGTTGCGACGCATGGGGCGTAAGTCATTTAACGCCGGCACGTCGACTGCGATGTTCTTTCTGAACGCGAAAGATCCAGCCACGATTAATGCAACCCGTCTGGCGATGGTGGGTGTTGGCTATAAGTTACAACGACTGGCACATGATGTGCTTTCCAAGTTTGCACGCAAGCAGACCAGTGCCCCACCGGCAACGGTTGGTAAACCACCGATCCGCGAACAGATTGTCCACTTTATCAACAAGAAGATGCCCGGTGGTTTGCCTAAGCAGACTGCGCGCAAACTGCTTGATATTGAAGATGCTGATTACGTGCCAATCATTCGTCCGCCGAGTGCGCCAGCCGATACGGAAGCGGTTTTTTATTTTCCAGGCTGTGGCTCAGAACGCTTGTTTTCACAGGTTGGGCTGGCAACACAAGCCATGCTCTGGCACGCAGGTGTTCAAACGGTGTTGCCCCCAGGCTATCTTTGCTGCGGATACCCTCAGCGCGGTAATGGCATGAATGACAAGGCCGAGCAAATCATTACGGATAACCGGGTGCTGTTCCACCGCGTCGCCAACACCTTGAACTATCTTGATATCAAGACTGTAGTGGTGAGTTGCGGGACCTGTTACGACCAGCTTGCCGGTTACGAGTTTGAAAAGATTTTTCCAGGCTGCCGTTTGATTGATATCCATGAGTATCTGCTCGAAAAAGGTATCAAGCTCGAAGGTATACAGGGTACCCGTTACATGTATCACGACCCCTGCCACACGCCGATGAAGTTACAGGATCCGATGAAGACGGTTCGTTCATTGGTGGGTGATAGCGCAATCAAAACTGAGCGTTGTTGCGGCGAGTCTGGCACGCTGGCTGTGACGCGTCCGGATATTTCGACGCAAGTGCGGTTTCGTAAAGAAGAAGAGCTTGCGAAAAACACGGCTGCCTTGCGTAAGGACGGGTTTGATGGCGACATCAAGCTGTTAACGTCCTGCCCTTCATGCATGCAAGGGTTGTCACGTTTTGAAGCCGACAGTGGCGCCAAGGCAGACTACATCGTGGTCGAAATGGCGCGCCACATTCTAGGCGCCGATTGGCTGGAAGACTATGTCAAAAAAGCCAATAACGGCGGCATTGAACGCGTGTTGGTTTAAGCGCTGACTTCGATCCCCTCGGCCTGCAACGCTTCGCGAATGGCTTTTGCGAACGTCACAGCGCCGGGTTGGTCGCCATGAATGCAAAGCGTGTCGGCTTGCACTTTGACAATGCTGCCGTCGTTAGCCGTTAAGGTGCCGGTCTTAACCATTTGCAATACTTGCTTGATTGAGATCTGCACATCTTCGATCATTGCACCTGGCTTATTGCGTGGGCTCAACGTGCCGTCAGGCATGTAGTTGCGGTCACCAAAGACTTCGCTGGCGACAGTCACGCCCACTGACTCGGCAATGCGCACCATTGGGCTGCTCGCCAAAACAAAGAACACGAGGGTCTTGTCGACGTCGTAAGTGGCTTGTGCAAGTGCGCGGGCAAGCCCTTCGTCTTTAACGGCCATGTTGTAGAGCTGACCGTGCGCCTTAACGTGACGCAGCTTTGCCCCTTGCGAGGCGGCGACGGCAGCAAGTGCACCAATCTGTACCACCATCATGTCGTAAGCCTCTTGGTCGGTAATCGCCATGTTGCGGCGGCCGAAGCCTTGCAGATCTGGCAGGCCGGGGTGTGCGCCAAGCGCGACGCCATGCTTAAGCGCTGCGGCCACCGTCTTGCGCATGGTGGCGGGATCCCCACCATGAAACCCACAGGCGATGTTTGCAGAGGAAACATAAGGCATGATGCCCTCGTCGTTCCCCAGCTTCCAGACGCCAAAGCTTTCGCCCATATCGCAGTTCAAGTCAATTCGCAGTGCCATGTGGTGTCACCTCAATGTTTTAAAAGTAGGTCTTGTATCGGTTTTACTGTTTGCGAGAGCGCTTGCCAGGCGCGCTCCCGTGCTGCGTCGAGTTCTTGCGCGCGCTCGAGCGTGATAGCTTCGAACTTTAGCGCATCACCCGGTGCGCGTTGCGCCAGAAGGGGTAAATCGACCGTTGCGACATAAGCCATCTTGGGATAGCCGCCGGTGGTTTGTCGGTCTGCCATCAAGATGATGGGCTGCCCTCCTGCGGGCACTTGAATGGTGCCAAAGGTGGTTGCTTCAGATAATAATTGTCGTGGCTTGCTCATTAAAAGTGGTGTGCCGGTAAGGCGATACCCCATCCGCTCAGAGTCTGGGCTGACGCGAAATGTTTCGGTCAAGAGCGCCACACAACTCTCCGGCGTGAACTCATTCCACAGCGCGCTCTTGATCAAGCGAATGCGCGGACGCGAAGAATCAGCGATCGCGGCAGGCAGATAAATTTTGATTGCCCAGAGTTCCATTGCAACGGATTCCAGGCTTTTATTCTTTAGTGGTCGCGCAAAGGCGAGCTCGTCACCTTTTTGCAGCGCACGTCCATGCCAGCCACCGAAGTGGCTGCGAAGGTAGGTGCTGGTGCTGCCGAGCACGGGGGTTAGTGCAAAGCCTCCATGTACCGCTAAGTAACAGCGGGTGCCATGCTTGCGCGCCCCAAAAGCTAGCTCGTCCTGCGGGCGCACAATGAGTGGCCGATTCAGGGCGACAGTTTGGCCGTTCAGTGTTGCGCTCAAGTCAGCA
>Ga0164293_10002612_pt1 | contig 15270 bp, 13 predicted proteins | sample GEODES118metaG_FD_111487 | JGI IMG/M metagenome (GOLD analysis project Ga0164293, IMG submission 111487) | Eutrophic lake water microbial communities from Lake Mendota, Wisconsin, USA - GEODES118 metaG | ecosystem: Environmental > Aquatic > Freshwater > Lake | place: USA: Lake Mendota...
GACAGATGGGTTCTTATATTTTACTTTAACTTCTTTTTCAAATGAACGTCCTGTAAAATAATTCAATATTCCATTTTCATCATATGAAGGAATAATAACCATATTTTTATATGGTCCTGATTCACAATAACCAATATTATATTTAAGTATATCTTCTTCACTTATATTTCTAGACTTAATATAAGTTAGAGCATGTCTACCTATAATATCTGATTTCTGAATATTAAGTAGTGGTTTAAATTCTTTAGGTAAGTTAAGTTTTTCTGTTGCTACTGTTTCTCTATCTGCTGTTTCTGTCTTAACAATAGATCTTAACTCTAATGAGGCTTCAGGTGATGCTTTAACCTGTTTAAATAATTGATGGATTTTTTTACCACGTCTATCACATACCCAACAATGCCAAGGATTTTCACCTTTTTTATTTTCAGTCATGTTAACCTCTAATTTTGGCTTATGGTGATTACAAAACGGACAATGATAGGCAAAATTCCCTTTCGATGTCTGTTTACCAGTACCTAATACAGAGTTAACTAAGGCAATCAGTGGTTGATTGAGCATAACTGTAATATACTAAGAAATACTTAGATTACCAAGTTAAGCAAAATCTTTAGTAAAAAATTTTCCTAAAATATTATCATTAAAATATTCTAAAGGATGTTCTAACACCCCATATTTAAATAAGTACTTACATTCATAGTAAGTCAGAAGTTTTTTATTAGGAACCAATTGTAGAATTTCACGGGTAAATTCCTCTTGTTTACCTCCTTTTATGAGCTCCATAATTGGTTTAGCAGATCCATAATAGGTTTTCCAGTCTGATTCTTTTACTACCACCTTAGTGGTTGACTTCCTGCCTGGTCCTGTTTGTTCCGCTAGTTCCTTTTTTGTTAGTTTTTTCTTTATATTGTGAAATAATGATTTCTTACCAATATAAGATTTACCTGTTGGTTTATGAGTTACTATGTAAATAAAACCAAAGGTGTTTTGAGGCATATCCTCAATTTTTTCTATAACTTTTTCGTTGTGTAACCACATATTATCTATCTATGTTTATAAGTATTGTTGTATCTGTTGTAGCAGAGGTTGGTAATGGTTGAGACAATTTCCCAACAGCTAATAAGTTTTGGTCTTCATCATATAACCCCACAGTTGTAACATAGGGAGAAAAATAAGATCCTGTTACAAAACCATAAGGTGTTCCATCTGTTGAGCCTGAAATGATTGAAGGATTTAGACTAAAATTATATTCGTTTTCTCTAATAGTACATTTATATTGAGTTTCATAAATGGTTAAAGATGAAGAAAAAGAACAAGTCACATTAGAAGAAGAAATAAAATTATTAATAAAGGGATCATAATCTATTCCATATAATGCGGTTCCATAAAGTCCACTTCCATATCTTCCACCTCCTGAAGGAGTATTATCTTCTGTTAGAATAACTAAACCATGAGAATAAATTATGTTTCCAACATAACCTCCATCTAATGAGAAATATAAGTTTCCATTTCCATCATCATATATACTACCTGATTCTGCTCCAAAATAAAAAGTTCCGGGTTGGATAGAGTTACCGTATAGTTTTGATGGTATTGATATTACTCCAATAATAGAATTAGAAGCTGTAGGGAAATATCTATAATAAGTTAAACTAGTTTGTAAATAGTTATCAAATCGTCCATTTGACCCTACTACTCCTACTAAAGCATCTCCTTCAGAATCAGCACCAGGAATTAAACTTGATGTATAAAGAGTATCTCCATAACTAGAACTTAAATAGTTAGAGTAATAAAGTTGCTTTGCTGATTGATATACTAATCGTTGGTATTGAGTAGAAACATATCCTGTAGTAGGATCTGAAGATGAGTTAAATGAACTTGTTACGTTTTTACCAAAAAATCTATCTATTCCAACATTAGAAGCTGTTAAAGCAGCCGCACCTTGAAAAGTAAATCCTTTATTTACCTCAAAAGGAGTGACAATAACGTCAGAAGATAAAAATTGTTTGTAAGCACCCATTCATTTTAAAAATCTAATTTAACACGAACTAAGGCTTCTTTAGTAAAGTCTTTAACTAAAGGTCTAGAAAGTTTAGCAACTGCTAATAATTCATTGTTGTCATTATATAAACCTACAGTAGTAATATATACTTGAGGACTATTAATAAACTCAGGATATAATACCTCACCTGTTGAACCTGAAATGAATGAAGGATTTTCTGAGTAGTTGAATTCTGAACTTCTAGGTCTTACAAAAATATAATCTGAGGTAATAGTTTCTTCAGAATTTAATTTAAAGGCACCTGATCCACTAATTGCTCTGAAAAGAGAAAAATTAGGAGATGTGTTTATAGTTCCTGTAGCAGGAGCTGAACCACTATAAAGAAATCCAATTCCACCAGAAGTACCAGTAGCTGATAATGCTTTAGGATTTAATAAAATAGTTCCAATATCAGGTAATAACCATCCATAAGAACCTGATGCTGATGTATATCCATTAATGTCTAAAGATGAATTTCTTACACCTGATGATCCTGAAATTAATTGGTATACTCTACCTGCTTCATTAAATATAGTTGAAGAAACATAAGCACTATTATCTGTTAAAGTAACAAATCCACTGCTTCCGGATATTGATAAAGTTAAAGAACCTAATAATATTTTTTCTTTATATCTCGCTCTATCAATTGATAAAGCAAAAAACTCAGAAGAAGTAATATTTCCAAATACAAAATCTATATTTTCATCTCCTAATACTAAGTTTTGATATTGTCCGTAAATGGTAGATGAAGGTGATTTACCATTAACTAAGTTATTGTAATTAGCACTTCCACTACCTGCTGAGTTACCATAAGCAATAGCAAATTCAGATGAGGCAGTATTTGAAGAAGTTACAAATACATTTAAGTAATAGTTTCCTGATGATCCTAAAGCTTGAACTGAAGAAGTAAAGAAGTTATTGAGGGTGGGTGAATTATTTGACCATAAGGTAGCTGAAATGGAATCAGCACTTATTACAAAATCATCGGCTTCTAATCTTTTAAATGACATAGTTTATATATTAGGATACTTTATTTATTTGTACAGGAATAGTAACTCTAGCTCCACTGTCTCTACCTTCAATAGTTAAAGTAGCATATAAAGTAGTTACTGATTGGAACAAAGTATTTATAGTTGTTGCTCTTAAACTTAATGAAGTACCTACTACAGTTTTAGATACATTAGTACCAATTGTAGTTGAAGTATTTAAAGCTTGGGCTTGAGGAGTGTTAATACCTACACCCTCAAATGTAGACATCAATCTAACATCTGAAATGGTAAAAGTATATCCACTTGATTCTACTGTATTTCCTCCAAAATAATTTAATGTTTGAGGGTCAATTACTTGGGTTTGACCTTGTTTTAAGTTAATAGAACCTACAGTAGCTAAAATAGGTAATTTAGCTGTACCACGAGGCAAAGTAGTTAACTTATATTTCATGGTTTGAGTTTCTTGAGGAAATGCCTCTAATAAAGGCATGTTCTGAAGAGCTTCACCATAATATGCAGAACCAGAAGGGTGTGTTGGGTTATACAAAGTATAATCAATTTCATCATCAGCTAAAGAAAACTGAGTGATTCTAAATGAACCATCATTTTTAGCCAATAATTCTCTTCCTTTTGTTGTTAAGATAGCGTCTACAGTTACTATCGAATTATTTAAATATCCCATTTGTTGTCAAATATTTTGTTATAAATATATTATTTTTTTATTTTTATGATATAAGTCCTGCTTTTCTAGCTAACTCATATGGATCATATTTTGGATTAAAATTTTCAGGTATTAAAAATCCCGGGTCTCCATATGATGGATTGTTTTTAATTAAAATAAAGGATTCATTAGGTACTCTACGCATTATTCTCATGTTTTGTAGTAAGTTTGAAGATAAAGCAATATTTTGAGTAAAAGGATAATTACTAATAAAAGGAGATAACACTATACTAGAAGATATATTATTATTAGAGCCTGTTATTATGTTTGCTATTTGAAATAATCCTCCAGCATTAAAACTTCCATCTAAAGAAGCAGTATTTGTTACACTATATGAAGATGTAGTACCAAATCTTATAAAATCTCCATATTGAAGAGGTAAATAAGTATCAGTGTAATTAATTTTCCAATCTGGAGTATTATCATTTACATATTGTCCTGTGTTTTTATTAAAAAAACTTACTCCTTTGTATCCAGAAAAATAAAAATATTCAATAATACCTATAGAAGATGAAGGATTTGATAATGAATATATCCAACTAGTAGAATTAGTTACTAATGAGCCGCTATCATTTAAAGTATTTAAACTTGAAGAATTAAAATAAAGTTCAAATCCTTGACTGTTTCCAGAAAAAGTAGATGATAAAAGGACTGGGTTTTGACTTCCTGTTGTTAATAATATCGTTTCATATAAAGCACCTCCTTCAACAATATCTACTTGTATAGAACTACTTCCTGCTGAATACACTGCCGGGAGAATACTTGCTTTGGTTCCTTGAACAAATGTGTTTTCAACAATAAATAAATTTCTATTATCTGTAGTTAAAGGAACAGCAATACCATCAACCCCAATTAGGTAAATACCATGTAAATTACCTCCTCCAGGGTATTGTGGGTTTGAGCCTCCAATCCAATCAAAATAGATAAAGTAATTAGAAAACTGGTCCATAGGATATCCAGGAGCTATACTAGAAGAAGCATAATACGATGATGAATTTAAATTACCTGTATTTTTACTTCCGTTATATCTAGGATTAACACTACGTTTTAAAGTATAATTTGATTCAGGAATAGCAAATCGTGTTCCACTTCCTGAAAGAATAGTTGATAAATTAACAGGGGTGTTTTGTGAGTTTGAATAATCAACGTCTATATAATATGGATTAGGTCTGTTTACTAATACATTATTTAATAATGGATCAGCGTCATAAGCATCTATTACATATTTGTATATATAAACATCTCTAACAGCACAAATACTAGTAGCATTACTTTTTAAGAATCCTAAAGGTTGGAATGGATTTTTGATTTCTATCAGATCAGTAGTAGCATCAGTTACCGCTGTTGAGTCTGTTGTAAAATAAGTTTTTCCTAATCCATCTTTTAAAGATATAGAAGTACCACCTGGTGCTTGTATAGTGTAAGTAAATTGGATATAATAAGTTTGATCTAAATCAAAATCAAATCCAATAGCTCTTAAAGTGGTATTTGAAACATTTATATTTGAACCTACCTGCCAAGAACCTAATGTTGTTAAAGAAATAGGATAACCTAATTCTCCATCAGTAACAGTTAATTGTGAACCACTAAATATACCATTAAAGAATTCATCTTCAGTATTATGAACAAAAGATACAGGTCCTAAAACAGTATCATTTACACCTGTCCAACTTTGAGTTACAATAGGGGTAATATTTAAAGCACCTCCATCTGAACCTGTAATTTGATACATGTTAATAGAGGCAGTATATTCTGCTTGAGTAAAATCTACTTGAGGAACAGGGTATTTGTTTCTTTCTAATAAATGTTGTTTGACTACTACTCCTGAAGCTAAAGAGGCTTTAGCGGGGACATAATCTTTCAACATTTTAAATAAAGAATTATCAAAATACTTAATTAATCTTAAGTAATCTGTCCAATCATAATTTGAAGAATACTTTTCAAAATATAAATTCCTTAAAGCATCTAAATCAGGATATGATTGATTTGAAGAACTTACTTGTCTTGGGTCCCCAATATAATCTCCAATATTAAAGTAACCTAAAGTTGACATTATATCCTCATTAATTTCATTTTGAGGAGAAAAAGCAACTTCTACATAGTTTACATCACTTGTATAAGAAGAGCTAATTGAAGGAGTTTGTTGAATAGAACGAAAAGGAGATAATACTGTATTAACAGGGATGTTAGGTTTAGTATTAGATGGAGGAAGTATTATTTCTTTATTTTGTATCTTAGACGAAACCGCATTTTGAATACCTACTGCTGGTTGATTATAAAAAGAAATTTCATCATTTGGTAAGTAAGTAGGATTAGCACTAATATAAAAATTACTTGTTCCTGTAAATGATGAAGTTGTAGTCCATGTTCCTGATACTTTAGGATGAATAGATGTTGAACCAGTGTATAATTCTCCTCCTAAAGCTGCTCTAAAAGCCAAATGTTGACTTTGTTCAATAGAGTTAGGATTCATCACATACGCATCAAAACCATCTTCAGTTAATGGTTGTGTATAGTATCTAATTTCTTGTAATGATCCTGATAGATTTTTATAGTTTCCTGAAGATGAAACAAAGTAACTTACTGTGCTTCCACTCCATAAAGTAGGAACATTTAAAGTAGAAGAGGCCTGATAACCTACTATATCACCATCATTCCCAGAATATATACTGTTTTTAGCATATAATGTATAACCTGTACTACCACTATTAACTAATACAGACCACCATCCACCATCAAAGAAGGGCAAATAAACACTTGCTGAATTAGTTCCTGAGAGGAATTTTAAGGTTCCATATTGATAGTAAGGATCTACTATTGATCCTGAGTATGATCCTGAGATAAGTCCTGAGCTTGTGTATTCTAGAAATACACCTAAACCTTTATCTGTAAACCATAAACTTTGAGATCTATTAGTTGGTGGGATTGATTCGGCTTTAAATCTAAATTCTACAGCAGAAGGAACATTATTCGCAGCCCCCCAAGCTGAGTTTAAAGCAAATGAAGAAGATAAATAATATGAACCAGTAGATTTTAAAGCATAATTATATTCATTTTGCCAAAAATCATATGTGTTAGAATTTTTATCTTTACCTCCAAACTCATTTATTCTTAAAATAGTATCAGGAATACCAAAAATATTCAATAATGCTTTTAACCCAACAGGAGTACCTTTTTTCTTTAATAAGTAAGGTAAAGCATGATATATTTTTTTATAAGTTAATTTATGATAATCATCAATAGTAGGAACTAAAGAAGCAGATGTTGAAGAAACAACATAGTCTGTAATTAATTCACTCCCTGTAGGTAATAATAAACCACCATCAGGATTTAATCCTATTAATGAGTTATAAATGTTTTCAGCTGTAAAATTACTTCCATACAATTTAACTCCTAAAGATTCTAAGACATCTGCTACTAAATCTTTAGAAACACCTAAATCTAATCCAGGAGAAGAGTTAGTTTTATCTGTAATTGTTTTAGTGTATAACCATATTTGATCAAACAATTGACTAACCATATCAACAAATAAAAGATAATTGTCATTGTCCGAACTTTCTCTTAAATATTGTGGTACTGAATAGTATAAATAATTTTGGTTGTTTGAATCAAAGTTTGAAGCTGTTGATAGTTGGTTTGAGTACCAATTTGTCGCTACTGAACTGGTAATGTCATAAAGGACATAAGGAGGAGTAGTGTTTGTTTTAGGCCAAGCATAAGAACTAGATTGATAATATAAATAATTTTCATAATTATCAAAGTTAGTAATAATATCTTTAATTTGTTTTTCTAATACTTCTTTACTTGAAATAACAACATTGTTACTTAATGTTGGGCCTAAAATAGAAGCATTAATTGCATTTAGTTGGGCTTGAGAGGATGAAATAGAGATTATTTTTGATCTAAAATTAGATAATCTTTGAGCCGCTGAAGAGAAAAATACAAAATTATTATAATCTGAATAGTCAATAGGAACATCAAATGTAGATCCTGAAAGATTATTTAGGATTTGATATAATGATCCGGATGAGGTTGTTGATGTAATAGAGGAATAATCCTTGTATATAGAAGAAGGATTTATAAGATCTAATTCATCAATATTAAAATTAGCAGGTTTTATTTGGATAGAATTAAAACCAGTAATAATATCATCAAATTGAACCTCGTAGGCTACTGATTCTGCTGTTTTTATAACAACATAACACTCAGATTTAGTAGTATATTGAGATGGGAGAGGTTCATATAACTTTATTAATAAACTATAATTAGAAGTAGTTTCATCTAATAGAATATTAACAGATAAAATATAATTATTGTTACCAAAATTTAAATAAAACTCATCAAAATACTGGTCATTTTCTAATTGAGCTTTAAAATCTTCATATTGAATTTTTAAACTGTCATTAGAAATAAAGTTAGATTTTAATCTGATTTCAGTTCTATCAGAAGATATTTCAGATATAAAAAGTTGATTATTTGGAGAAGTTCCTAATTTATTAGAAACAAAGTTATAAACTGATTTAAGTTTACCAAAAGAATATCCTGAGTTGGCTAAATCTTTTTCAGGAGATAAATTAATAGTTGAAATAGATCCTGAAGAGTTAGCTAATGAGGGATCAAAAGTAACATTCCAATTATTGAAAGGAATTTGTTGACTAAGTAAATTGTTATTTAAATCATATATAAAGTACTCTACATTATCATTAGCAATATCAAATAAACTTGATGTAATAACAGATGTCATCAAGATTGTATCTTCAGTATTAAAGGACTGAGGATTAGTGATAGTGTTAGGATTTATTTGAGTAATATTAGCCATTTAAGTTTTGAATGTTTTGTAAAGCGTTAGCAACTTGTGATGTTGAGCTTCGGATTATTTGTTGTTGTAATTCTAAATTTTCTTGTCTTAATTGAGTTATTTCCTCAATTAACGCTTGAATAGTTTCATTAGTTTCTTGTCCCCCTATGTATTCTCCACTTGTTTTTACAAGGTACTCATGAGAATCTGTATCTCCAAATTTAGGTATTTCAAAAAATAAAATTCTATATTGGTCAAAAAATTCACTTACAGAAAGAGACACAGACGAAGTAACTGTAGGAGTTGATGTAGTTAATTGGGTAAAACTAGTATCAACAACATTGTCTACTTGTCTTTTAGAGAAAACTTGCCTTTGTAAATTTATTCTTTCCATTATCCATTTACTACCTTAAAAATATAATCACTGTCAAATACTATAGTGGAACCATTTATTGTTGTTTGGATTAGAATTTTGTAGTATCTTTCAGGTTCTAAACCATTCATATACATTGTGAAATAACTACCACTAGTATCACAACTTAGTTTTGTATAAGTAGAATCAAAATCAATCACATACTCATTTGTATCTAAATCCTTAACAGCGTAATAAGAGGAAGTTGGTAAGGCATAATTAGTTGTATACCAAGAACCGGTTGACCATACTCTTGCTGGGTATTCTGGAGCTGAGTTTACTCTAAATACATTAATGCTGCTTGAATAAAATATACCTGCGTTTTGATCAATATTAACAACAGCTGGAGTAGTATTTAAAACTGTTAAGCTACCTGTTGAATAAGTAAAATCATTCCATTTAAACTCTAATTGAGGAGGATAAATAGTATGTGTATCTCTAGAAAAATATTTTAATTCTGTTTGAACTAAAGGATTATTAATAAATTCTTGAGAATCATTCTGTCTGATAATAAGACCATAATTATTAAAAGAAGATGAATACCAGTTAATAATAATATCAGTTACATTAAAACTCAAATCTAAATCTGAGTAGAAATTAAATGTTTGGGATAATTGATTGTTTATATACCAAACCCCACCACCATATGAGTAAGGATTAGTAGTTAAATTATAAGAACCTGTTGAGCCAGGAATATAACTTCCTGTTGTCCACTTAGTACTTCCAGAATAATCAGTCCAAGTCCAAGAAACACCGTTTTGAACTTCAGGAGAGGATAAATATTTTCCTGTTCCCATATTCCAATCCTCATATAAAGCGTTAGCTAAAAGAGTTGTAGTTCCTGATAGTCCTTCAATTTTAGATACAAATCCTTTTAAATTAGCAGCCCAAGTAGATCCTGAGATTTTATTGTTGATAACATCATTAATTTCAGATTGATCAAATTTAATTAAAAAACGAGATGCTTGAGGATACAATCCATTAATATTAGTATCACCTGATTGGAAATTAGTTGATGCTTCTAATACTTCATCTAACCCTGTATTCATAGAAGGGTATCCTGAGTATATTGTTGCGTCTTGGGAAGGGAATATTTTATATACTGCCATTTTATTTTAAATTATAAGGATACAACTCTTCCTTTAATATCTGTGTTTGGATATTTGACTTCAAATATCATAGGATCAATTGAAGGATAAATAATATTATTTAAAGTAGCAGCAGATATGTCATAAGCATATTGACTGTATCCTAAAGTAATATCTGTTTTATTGTTTATATTAATATTTTTTACTGTTTGAACACCTTCAATATTATCCAAACCAATATATAAATCTCTTAAAATAATAGGTTGATTGATTTGCCATTTATCTATTTTAAAATATTGTTGAATATATTGAATACATTTTAATAATACCTCATCATTATTGTAATTAGGTAACACTATAATATCAAAATCAACTCCAACATTAATGATAAACGCATCTTTAATTTTTAAAGAATCGGTTAACATTCTATATTGAGATAAATAAGTAATAAGATTTTGTTTCAAAGCAGCTGATGCTACTCTTAAAGTGTTATCAGCATTGTAACTTAAAACATACATATTTAAAGAACTAGGAGTTTCACCTAACATCACATCAGTTGATTTTTCTTTAATAGTATATACTTTAGATAAGTTTCCATATTGAGAAGGTAAACTTAATGCTCTAACATTATAATCATCAGCTGTTATAGCTCTCAATTGGGTTTGGAAATTTGCTAAGGAGTTTTGTCTAATTTCTTCTATACTATCTCCTGATGAACCTCCAGTAGCTGCTTCTGGATTGTTTACTTCTAAAGAAGCATATATTTGATTAGCTAAAGAAGAATTTGAAATAGTAGAGTTTTTAAAAACAGCAGCTGCATTACTAAAAGATGTTAAATCTCCTGATGGAACGTTAGCTTGGACTCCACCTCCTGTTAAATATCTAACTGTCAAAGTTGTATTTGCTGGGGCTACACCAAATGTGTTTGTAAATACAAAGTTAGTAGGTGAGTAAGCAGTTGTAAGTTTTGTTTTTTCAAAAGGTAATCCTAAACCTACATTATTAGGATTTGGGATGATTTCTTCTGTTGTATCATTAGGATTTCCTGAGCCGAATAATATTCTTAAAGAACCTGAATTTAGGAAACGAGTAGCAAATCTATTTTGAACTTGTTTTATTTTTAATAAATTAGGTGTATCAGTTGAAGAATAAAAATTAGGATCATTAGTATTAGAATTAGTTATAGAATCATAAATAGCATCTTGTGCTAAATTATCTACTTCATACCAAATATTTCCATCAGAATCAGTAATATCTAAAATTCCTACAATATTAGTATCATTAATATCAGTATAATTAAAAGGAATAGGTTCTGTAAAACTTATTGTTTTAGTTTTAATTGTAGTAGATATAGCCTGTCTTGACTTCTTTAAAAGATAATAAGTAGGTACTCCTCCGCTTGTTTGATATACTGTAATTTGAGTAGGATCTGATGAACTAGAATATGAAAAATCTACTTTATCTTGAATAATGAATTGTACATTATTGTTGGTTGAAGAATTTACTACTGTATTAGCTGGGATTTCTAATGAATAATTAAAATCTGGAATGGTTTCTAATCCTAAAGTAGTTGCAGGAAGGGTTTGATAAAAATCAAGAGTTGATGTGGCAACTGATGTAACTTTAGGTTTATAACCTAACATATAAGCCATATCAAATAAATTATTAGTTTGACGAGCATATTGTAGGTATGTTTCTTGTACTTGATTATCTAAATAAAACGACAACACATCACCAACATAGGCTGCCATTTCCATGAACATCATTCCTGGAGATGATGGGGAAAAATCATTATAAGTATTAGGGAAATAAGTTTTAGAATACGTTATTAAAGTATCTCGTAATGAGTTAAAATCCCTATTTAAATATTTTATGTCTCTTTTTATTGCCATTTTATATAGTTACTGTTATAGTATCGTTTATACCAAAATTAGCTACACTATAAGTAATAGTAATAATTAATTGGTTTATGTCTTCTGATGAAGATATATTTAAGGATTGTAAAGTTATAAAATTAAAGTATCTATTTATTTCATCTTTAATTATTACTTTTAATGTTTCATCTATATCAGATGTTAAATTTTCAAAAACTGTTTGTTGTATTATACTACCAAATAAAGGATTCATTGGTCTTTCACCTTTTCTAGTAGAGAAAAAATTAGTTAAATTGTTTTTAATAGCATCTCTAGTTAAATAGTTAGATTGAAATACAGCAGGCGCACTAAAAGGAATATTTACCCCTACAGCTTTTGCTGCTTGTGTATCTACTGGGAATTTATTTCTAACTATAATAGCCATTATTTATTCATCATTGCCATAATTTGATCTAATCCAACTTGTCCCTCAGGTAAAGATCCATTAATTGTATCTACAGGACCTGTAGGATTAATTGTTCCTTGATAAGCGGTATTAGCAACTCCTCCAACTTGCATTTCACCTAATATGCCTGAAAACATATTTCTGCGTTCTTCAGCTGTTAGTTGTTTAGGTTTTGCGACATGAGGTTGAGCGTAAGTATCTTTTGATTCAGTCACAGTACCATATCCTCCTACTCCAACAGGAGTACCTTTAGGAGATTTTACTGCCTCTAATATAATTTCACGTAACTCCTCTTGGATTGCTTCTTTAACAGCCTCCTTGATAATTTTTTTAAAATCTGATGGTTTCATTGTTTATAAATATTTAAGTTAATAAGCTTTTAAATTGTCTCTATCAATTATTAATTTTAATTCATTAATTAAAGTTTGTTTATTTACAGTAAAAGAATATGGAGTAGAAATTAAAGTTATTCCTTGATAATTTTGTCCAACTGCTCTTCTTTGTTTTACTGTTGGTGAGTAATCTTTTTCTTCTATGTTAATTATAAAACCGTTATAAGTGGTTTGGGATTGAGTTAAACTAGATTGAATTACAGAATTAATTATTTGGTTTACTGTATCTGATAAGTTATCAATATTAGTATTAGGTAAACACTTTTGGAGTAAAGATATAATTTTATTTAAAATAGATACTATATTATTAATAGTAGTTGATAATAATACTACACCAATGTTAGCTGCTCCTACTGATGCTAAAATAGGAGGGAGTTTTGGAGTCCCATCATTAGCTAAGATGATATTTTTATTAATAAAATCTAAAATATCTACAGAACCAACTACGGCTCCAGGCAGTCCTGGAGGTGGGATTGCCACTATTGCTGCTTGAAGAGTAGGTAATGTACTTGAAATAAGGTTAGCTAATGACTGTAAAGTAGAAGCACCAGCTGCAGATATAGTTAATATTTGGCCTGTTTTATTAAGAAAATCAGAAGTTGTATTAATTTTACCTATAATATTATTTACAGGAATTACAATTTTTTCTAACACCACTAATGAAGGACATAAATCAGGAATTGTTTCTCCATTAGGATCTATATTTAATTGTTGAGCATAAGTTAATACTAAAGGCAACATTGTTTGAGATAATTCTAAAGCAGAATTAATTAAAATTTTACCTAATTTAGCATTACCTTTTTGTTTCTCATTTTCAGGTTGAGAATTAGCAGTTAATTCAGAAATAATATTAATATCTAAAGGAAGTGGAAGTGACATTATTTTGTTCTGCTGGTTTTAGATAATAATTTATTTAATTGATTTTTAGCTGCTTTTAAATTTACAGTAGCAACTGAACTATCAGCGTTAAGTTTACCAAAAGGTGAACCAGGAGGAACCCCTACTAAAATACTCAAATCATTTACTATAGTAGATAAATTATCTAATATTTGCCCTAATAAATCAACAGTATCTTGTCCTAATAGAATTGGTTGAGTATTACTATCTTCTTTATCTCCTAAATATATTTTATCAGATTGAATTACAGTTTTAGGAGTATCTATATTTACACTCTCAATAGAATTTAAACCTATTGATTTAGCTGATGATAATAAAATATGGTCTTGTGAGGAATTAAATATTAATCGACCTGAATTAAGAATAATTTGAGGTTGATTATATTGGTTTGGTGCTGTAGGTTGTGTTGAATAACTTTTATAAGAGTTACTTGATGCCTTTAAAGGTATTTTTTGATTACTTGTTAAATAAATTGAACCTGAATCTTGGTTAATATCTTCATTAATTGGAACCCAAGCTTCTTTACCATCATTGTATTGACCATTTCTTAAAATAGTAATAGGTTTAGAATTAGGACCTACTGAGGACCAAGTGTTATTACTTCCTGTTACTGTTGAACTAAATCTTAAAGATTGACCCCATCTACCTTCAAAAATAATATCTCCCTCATAAGGTTGAAGGTTTCTTATATTAGATTGTTCATCAAATGTTTGCCCTAAATCAATATCATCAACTCCATCATTTGTTTTAACTCTAGATCCTGCTTCAACTTGTTGATAAGATTTTTGTTCTGAGGGAGTTTTTGTAGTGGTTGAGAGAGGATCAGGAAGAGCATTATGGTGGATACTATTCCAAATATTAATAGGAAGAAAATAATAAAAAGCAGTATTATTTAAATCAATAAAATTAGGATTTTGTAAATTAGGAGATGGAAAACTTATAATATAAGCAATCTCATTTATTAAAGGGATTTGCTTAAAGTTAGGAAATAACGGTAAAGCAAAAGATAATCCTTCAAATTGATTTTCTTCTTTACCTTCTTCAGTAGGGTTTGAAACAGAATCAAAAATGATACCTCCTAAAGAAAAATCACCTTGGTATTTATTATATAATTTAGGATTTTCTTTTTTTATTTGGTCTAAATCTAAAAACGTATATTTAACTCTAACAGGAGTAATTGAAAAATATCCTGAGTTAGCTGGTTTTCCAGTTAAATAATTTACTTGGGATGCTAAACCTTCAGGATATAAAGACATTATTTATTTTCTCCAATATTTTTAGCTAAATCAAATAGCTGTGCTTTTTCTTCTTCTGAAAAAGATAATTCATTAGAATTGTTTTGGGCTTGTACTTGCAGAGCACGTTGAACAATTGTAGCCATTTTGATTAATTGTTCATCATTTTTAACTCCAATTTCCATATATTCCTTAATCAAAGGAACAACTAAAGTAGCGTCACCAATATCATTAATAAGAGGTTTTAATTCACCGATTAAAGCAGAAATTTGTGATTCCTTTTTCTTTTGGTTCTCATAAATTTCTTCTAAGATATCAGAAAATTTTTTCTTTTTAAATATTACAGCGTCTAAACTCATAAATTTTGATTATAAATATTAA
>Ga0164293_10002613_pt1 | contig 15263 bp, 10 predicted proteins | sample GEODES118metaG_FD_111487 | JGI IMG/M metagenome (GOLD analysis project Ga0164293, IMG submission 111487) | Eutrophic lake water microbial communities from Lake Mendota, Wisconsin, USA - GEODES118 metaG | ecosystem: Environmental > Aquatic > Freshwater > Lake | place: USA: Lake Mendota...
ATTAATGCATAATCGGCCCATGCTAGATGTAAGATTTTTGCCAATGTAGCTATAATAACTACCGCAGCTCCTAAAGAGAAAACTACGTTTACGATCTTATTGGTTTTGGGCGAAATGGAATTTGACATTTGAAAAATTTATAAATTTTATATGATACTATTTAATTCGAAACGATAATTATAAAATGATTATTATAAATAGAAAAGTTTTAATTTATTCTTGGCGCCATAGAAAGTACACATCTAAATCCAATATAAGATTTGGCTGTATCTTGATATTCATAATTTCTAGTACTTACTTGAATATTATAAGCAATATCCTTCCAAGAACCTCCTCTCACTACTTTTCTTTTCATAGAAATTGGGTCATCCTCTTTTGCATTGTATTGTAAATCCGGGCTAAAATCTCCTATAAAATTATTACCGCCCTCATAATATACAGAGCTAGTCCATTCAGCGACATTGCCTGCCATATCAAATAATTTATACCCATTTTCTGGATAAGATTGAACCTTACTTGTATAAATATTATCATTCTTTGTGTCTGATCCAAAATAATCTCCTCTGCCTGGTTTAAAATTAGCTAAGAGTCTTCCTTCTTTTGTTCTTGTATAAGGCGAACCCCATGGATACATATTGTTCGTTTTAGAATTGCCTCTTGCAGCATATTCCCACTCTGCTTCTGTTGGTAGTCTGTAAATACCATCAATTTTTTCGTCTCTTTTATTCCCCTTGTCTAAATAAAAATTACTATTATTTGTTCTCCAATGACAGAAAGCAACTGCTTGCTTCCAGGTAACACCGACCACCGGATACTGATTATAAGAAGGGTGTGAAAAGTATAAACGCGTAAAAGGTTCGTTATAAGAATAAGAGAAATCTCTCATCCATACAAGCGAATCAGGATAGACTGCTTCTGTTTGAGAAACTAAAAAATTACTCAAGGGTTGCTCTAATCCTTTTGAAGTTCTAGCAGCCGCTTTTAAATCAACATAAGAGTACCTGTAGATTAATTTAGTAGGATCTATTTCTACTTTACCTTGAATTCGATTATCAGGGCTTAACAAAAGTTCATTTAATTTTTCAATCACAGCCTTATTGTTGGAATTAATACGAAGCGCTCTATTCCAATCCACTTTCACTGTATCTTCTGGTTGATTTACACCACCTGCATAAACCGCTAGATATTTAAGAGAATCAGATACATACTTTACAAATTTGCGATATTGTTGATTGGTTACTTCAGTACGGTCCATCCAAAAACCAGTAATGGACACTAATTTTTTTCTATTGACCATGGCCATATCCACCTGTTCATCACTTGGACCCATATGAAAGGACCCTCCAGGTATTTGAACCATATTAGGATCGGCACGAAATTTAGGAGGCTTGAATGATAAAACACCAATAGAACCTAGTATAATAGCAGTTAATACCAAGGGCAGTTTAAAGGGCAATTTCTTCAATCTTGTAATCATATTTTAATTTTACCGGTTCTTATCTCCTTAAGAACGATTTTTTTTCAATTAAATTTCATTTTAAACAAAAAAAATAGGACTTTTTTTTGCAGAAAGTATTGATTCTCACTGCATAAATAGGAAATGCAAATTATAACATTAGTTGTTAGACTTTTGCTAAAAATTCGATTAGACCGGATACTGGCGGATAGCAGGTTTTATTCTTACATATAAAGAATTGATTGTCATTGCCTTGCTTTGATAACGACATGGGTATACTAGAGAAATTTCTAGGTATGAAAAGAAGCATTTTCTGAGGTAAAAACCTAGAAACTAAGCTTTCAATATCAGTTCTGACTGTCGGACCCACCGCGACCAAAGACTGATACCCTTCGGTCATAATCGAAAAACTTTGGGCCCAATAGCTATAGGCCGATGGATATTGTAATATCAATTTACGCATAGACCTGATCATTTGCTCTGCCTGACTAGTCCAATGATCAATTTCAAACAGGGTGCCCAAATAATACAAACTGGAGCAAATCATTGCATTGCCACTTGGTTGAGCCCCATCATAGGTTTCTTTTTTTCTAACAATGATATCTTTTTGATAGTCTGCGGTGTAATAGTAAAAAAGTTTGTCTTCTGAAAGAAAATGAGCTTGCACATAGTCCATCCAATTTTTTGCTTTTTCTACATAAGCAATATCGCCAGTAATTTCTTGCAAATGAATATAAGCTTGTATTAAACTTGCATAGTCGTCTAAAAATGCAAAAGATTTATTCACCCCCTTGGTATGGGTATGATAAAAATAATTTTCTTTTTCATTCAACATATTTTCTTCTATCCAAAGCATTGTATCAATGGCCTTTTGCTTATAAGCATTATTACCTAATGCTTCATAGGCTTTACAAAGTCCTATAATCATTAAATTATTCCAAGCTAAAATAATTTTATAATCAAGCGCTGGTCTTATTTTTTTAGCTCTTGCTTGCAAAAGTGTTTGCCTTGCTTTTTCAAAACCATCTTGCATGCCTAGCTCCATAGCATCTACAGTCCATAAAATATTGGTATGCTCCCAATTGCCCACTTCTGTTATTTGGTAATATTTACAAAAGTCTTCAAAAATAGAATCGTCCAATAAAGTTTTTATTTCTGCGTAAGACCATGTATAAAATTTTCCTTCCACGCCTTCGCTATCCGCATCTAGGGCTGCATAGTAGGCCCCTTGCTCATTACATAATTCTGTATGTAGAAAATGAATGGTTTGATCAATTACTTTTTTATAAGATTGCTTTTGCGTGATTTGATAGGCTTCAGAAATTACAGTAATGAGTAAAGCATTATCGTATAACATTTTTTCAAAGTGGGGCGCCTGCCACTGCGCATCGGTGCTATATCTTGCAAAGCCTCCTGCTATATGATCATAAATACCCCCTTGTATCATTTTATCAATAGAGCGAATAGCATGTACAAGTGAAGCATCCTGTTTATTCAAATAATAATTTCTAAAAAGCATTTGTAATACAAATGTTTGTGGAAACTTAGGCGCATTGCCAAATCCACCCCACTGGGTATCGGCCTGTTGTAAAATACGCCCAGCCATTATTTCAATTTCTTCTTTAGTAGCAAGCGGTTCTTCATTATTATCTACAACGCCTGAAGTATTATCGCCTGAACTAATAACTGTATTCGCTTTCACAGGTACAACAACATTTCTTACAATATGATTAGTAAGTTCATTCGCTTGTTCTACTAATTTTTCATAATTATTTTCAAATGCATTTTTAACGCCTTGTAAAACATCCATCCAGGAAGCTCTTTGGGGCATGGCTATAGGCGGAAAATAAGTGCCCCCATAAAATGGTTTTCCATCAGGTAATAAAAAAATATTTAAAGGCCAGCCACCTGAACCTGTCATGGCTTGTAAGGCGTCCATATATATGTGATCAATATCGGGCCTTTCTTCTCTATCTACTTTAATGCAAATAAAATGCGCATTCATAAAGTCGGCCACTGTTTCAGACTCAAAACTTTCTCTTTCCATCACATGGCACCAATGACAGGCAGCATAGCCAATACTTAATAAAATAGGTTGATTCTTTTGTTTGGCTAAGGCCAAAACCTGTTCAGACCAAGGTTCCCATTGAACTGGATTATGCGCGTGTTGCAATAAATAAGGGCTGGTCTCGTGTATTAGACTATTGGTGTGCTTAGGATTTGCATTCATTTGAATGCAATTTATTTATTTCTTTTTACTATTAGAGGAAAGAAATTGTTCCAAGCCAGCAATCATACTAGGTGTCTGAGGACTAGGTACTTTAATATGTAATTGAAGGCCTGCCTCTTCTACCGCTTTACAGGTACTAGAACCAAAGGCACCAATGGCAGTTCCATTTTGTTTAAAGTTCGGCATGTTCTGGTATAAACTTTTCAAACCACTTGGTGTAAATAAACATATAACATCAAAACTATGTTCAGCAAGTACTTTTTTAATATCGCTAAACTCTGTTCTGTACATGTAGCCTAAATCAAATTTACATTCATGGTCTTTTAACCAATTCACAATTTCATTGTCTTGTTGGTTTTCGCTACACACATATAAGAAGTTTTCATTACTCTTATGTTTGTTTAAAACATCGAATAATTTTTTATTCGTTCCATCTGCACCAAAAAATACCTTGCGCTTGCGGTACATAATAAACTTCTGTAAATAAAGTGCTACCGATTCAGTGACACAGAAATATTTTGTATCCTGATTGATGCTTACTTTTAATTCATCACAGGTTCTGAAAAAATGGTCAATAGCATGTTTGCTTGTGAAAACAACAGCGGTGAAAACAGTAATGTCTATTTTGTTTTTTCTGAAGTCTTTTGCAGCAATGGGCACTAGTTGAATCAATGGATGAAAATGTAGTGCTACTTTATGCTTTTTTTCCAAATCAAAATAAGGCGATTTTTCACTTTCTGGACGCGCTTGCGAAATAAGAATTTTTTTAATGGCCATTTTTATCATTCAGCTTTTAATACGTTCCGCCAAAATACTGCACCACCAGTTTATACAAGATCATAATAGGCAGTATTTCGAATGCACAAAGGTAAAGAAAAAAATGAAAGGAAGATATATGTAATTTGTTTCTTACAGAGGTAAGTGAAAACAAATAACGATATAGGAAAAGCAGCACTGAAAGGCCTCCAGCCCCTATAATAGCCGCTGGAAAATAAATAGGCTTAGCGAATGCCAAAATGAGAATAAAGGGCAAGAGCAATATGCCAAGTACTTTGTTTATCATGAATACCACGAATACATAGGTCTTTACTAATTCCTTCGTACTAAATATAGCGCCTGCTATTTCTAAACAGATATATTTTCCTAGGTATAGGCTTGTAAAAAAAAGGCAAATATATAAGTAAACAAGCCAAAAAGAAATGGGCAATAAATGACGATTATAAATAAGCAAGGATGCCATTAAAGAAAAGCTTAAAATAAAACAAAGGTTCAATAATAAAGAAGCAACACTATTATTTAATAGCTGTTCTCTATTTTGCATCATGCGCATGGAGGACTGACTAAATTGACTAAATAATTTTTGAAAATACTGCGGATACATATTATTTATGAAACCATAAATAAATATAATACCCACTATTAAATAAAATAACCAGTCTTTATCCGAAACCGCATAACGCTGTTCAATTTTATAAATAATTTGCGTGCCTTTATTGGTTAATGAATTTTGATTATATAACTTAAATGCATTTTTCTTATTACTATAATAAGCTTTATAAGATTTTACAAAATCCACCAAACTATCCTTTTTTAATTCTAACTGCTCTTGCATAAACCAAGCATCGGCTTTTTGATAAGTGCTAGGCAAAGCCTGAATATGTTTTATCATTAAAGTATCCTTTTTAAGCAAGGAGTCCGCGACTAATTGACTGGTATCTTTGACAGCTAAAGCAGTGGGCTTTTGCGCATAGGTATTTAGAGGTAGCATAGCACCTAGAAATATACACCCTAGTATAAAAAAAGCTTTATGGAGATTTAAAATCATCTACTGCAAAAATAAGTATCCTGATGCATAATTAGTAACTAATAACTAGCTTTGTTCTTTAACTCTTATTATGGCAGGCATCTATATTCATATTCCTTTTTGCAAAAAAGCTTGCCATTATTGCAATTTCCATTTCTCTACACAAACCCAGCACATTCAAGAATTTACATCTGCACTAGTTGCAGAAATTGCCCTGCAAAAAAATTACTTGAAGGGGCCCATTGAAACGCTCTACTTTGGTGGAGGCACCCCCTCTTTATTGAAGAAACAGGAATTAGCAATGATTATAGAAGCTATTCAAGCAAATTTTAATTTGGCCCCTCATTTTGAGTTTACCATTGAGGCCAATCCAGATGATATTAACCCAGACATTGCTGCGGATTGGTTGGCTTTAGGCGTGAACAGGCTCAGCATTGGTATTCAAAGTTTTCAAGCAGACTCTCTTGCTTGGATGAATAGAGCACATACTGTTGAACAGTCTCATGAAGCTATAAAAATTGTGCAGGCTGCAGGCTTTAAAGATATCAGTGCCGATTTAATTTATGGCACGCCTCATTTAAGCGATGAAGACTTGATGGCCGATATTAAAACACTCATTCAGTATAATATAAACCATATTTCTTGTTATGCTTTAACAGTGGAAGAAAAAACAGCTTTACATTCAATGATTGCCAAAAAACAAATAGAAGATATTGATACTACAAAGCAAGCAAGGCAATTTGAAATTATTATTAGTGCATTAAGCGCCGCAGGGTTTGAGCACTATGAAATTTCTAATTTTGCGATGCCGAATTGTAAAAGCAAACACAATAGTAATTATTGGAATCAAGTCCCCTATTTAGGATTAGGGCCGGCCGCGCATTCTTTTAATGGAGACCAAAGGCAATGGAATATTGCCAACAACTCATTTTATTTTCAATCAATTAAAAATAATCTAGTTCCTTTTGAATTAGAAAACTTAAGTCTTGATCAAAAATTTAATGAATATATGATGATTGCCCTTAGAAAAAGCGAAGGCTTTTCTACTGATTATATAAAAAATGTTTTTGGAGAAAAATACTTAGTATCGGTTTTATCTATTGTTCCAAAGTATCTAGCACTCAACCAACTTGCTGCTACAGATACTGGATTTGCACTAACCAAAGAAGCCAAGTTTTTTGCTGATGGTATTGCCAGTGATTTTTTCTGTGTAAATGAATAGTGCAACTGCCAATACATCTAAGCTAATACTAGATGATGACTAAATATATACTTGAATATTACTAGACTAGACTAGACTAGACTAGACTAGACTAGACTAGCTTAGACCATTTTACACCAATATTTTTTCTATTTCTTTGAAACTAGCAGCTGGGTCATGGCCTTCCCATAAAATTTGATAGACTGCTTTTATAATGGGTAATTCAACTTGAATGTTATTATTCATTGCCATTATACACTTACTTGCATTATAGCCTTCCGCCACCATGTTTAATTCTAATTCGGCAGCACGCACAGAGTAGCCTTTACCTATCATGTTTCCAAATGTTCTATTTCTACTGTGTAAAGAGTAACAAGTCACAAGCAAGTCTCCTAAATAAACCGATGCAGTGTGATTGGTGGCTTCTCCCTTATGATTTGTAGATTTCATAATGGCCGATAATAAACAATCCATTTCATTGGCGGCATTGGCAATAAATACGCTTAAAAAATTATCTCCGTACTCTAAACCATGAGCAATACCTGCACCTAATGCATATATATTTTTGGCCACTGCTGCGTATTGTACTCCTAAAACATCATTATTAATTCTTGTATTAATATATTCAGTGGCAAAGAAAGAAGCAATATGTTCTGTTTGTTTAGTATCTAAACCTGAGAAAGTTAAATAAGAAAGTTGTTCCGCCGCTACTTCTTCTGCATGACTTGGTCCCAATAAAGTAAAATAATTTTCTAAAGAAAAATTAAACGTTGTGGTTAAATAATCGTTCAACAAAATATTATACTTTGGTATTACCCCTTTCACTGCAGAAATTATTTTTTTATTTTGTAAAGCGCCTGGTTCAAGACCCTTTAAGGCTGCCTCAATATGAATAGAAGGCACTGCTATAATTATAATATCGGACCCATCCACTAAGGTCTGTACACTAGCGGTAAAATTAATTTTAGCAATATTAAAATAAGTATTTCTTAAATAATGTGGGTTGTGATGTCTTTTTGTAAAGTAGTCAATATTGGACTGTTGGCGCACCCACCAAGTAATGGGATGGCCATTGTCTGTAACAATTTTAGCGATAGCAGTTGCCCAACTTCCACTGCCTATAATACCTATACGACTGTTTTCCATATTACGAAGATACGAAACAAATAAAAAAGGGGTGCATTTTTGAAATGCACCCCTTTTTAAAGTATTTATCTAAAGCTCATTCGCTTCTTACTTCTTTTCTTCAAAAAGCTTCTCCTTAGTGACCACTTTTACAAGTGTTCCTTCTTTCAAAGTCTTACTTACAGTACTATAAGGCCCTGTAATCACTTCATCTCCCACTTTCAAGCCAATGATTTCAATATAGTTTAGGTCTTGAATATCGGTTTTCACTTTCACCATTTTCACTTTATTGTCTTTGCCTAAAACAAATACCACTTCAGATAATTCTTCATCTTTAGAAGCATCTCCGTTGTCAGCAGGCTTTTCATCTTTCTTGCCAGAACCTACTTTTGTATCTTTTCCTTCACCGTCTTTATCTCTAGTCGTAACAGCATTCAATGGAACAGTCACCACATTCAGTTTTGATTTGGTTTGAATATCAGCACTAGCTGTCATACCTGGTCTGAAAGGAAAAATATTATTGTCTTTTACTAAGTCTGTATAGCTTTCAGTTAATAATCTAATATGTACTTTATAATTAGCCACTTCAGCAGAAGAACTTGCTGTATTCGCAGTAGAAGTAATAGGGTTGGCAATTTTATATACTATGCCTTTGAACTTTCTATTATTATAAGCATCTACTTCCACTAAAGCAGTATCTCCTAATTTAACTTTAGTAATATCATTCTCTCCTACATCTACTCTTACCTCAATACTTTTCATATCTGCTACACGCATCATTTCAGTACCTGTCATTTGAGCAGTTCCTACCACACGCTCTCCTTTTTTTACATTCATTAAACTTATAATACCATCCATTGGACAAGTAATAATAGTACGGGCTAAATCTTTTTCGGCTCTTGCTAATTGCGCTCTTACGCCTTGAATTTGCGCTTCTCCACTTTTAATAGATTCTTTTGCTGAATTATAAGAAGACTCTGCAGAACGAAAAGCTTGTTCAGTTTGCTCATATTCAGATCTTGAAACAATCTTGTCTGCAAATAATTTTTTAAAACGCTCGTTAGTTGCTTTGGTATTGTCATAAGCAGTTTTCAAACCACTTAATGCTGCTTTTACGTTCTCGTATTGCGCTTTTACTTGGTTTACACTAGCTGTTACTTGATCTCTTTGAGAAGAATAAATATCGGCATAAATTTTAGCCAATACTTGTCCTTTAGTTACCTTATCTCCTTCTTCAACATATAGGTTCACAATCTCGCCAGAGATATCTGGACTTACTTTTACTTCCACTTCAGGATATACTTTACCACTTGCATTCACCGACTCGGTAATAGTTCTTAGTTGTACTTTTTCAGTAGTCACTTCTGTTCCATCTACCTTGCCAATCACGCCTGCTTTTTTTAGTCCAACTAAAAGCACTATAACGGCTACTACTGCAACGCTTATCCAAATTAATTTCTTATTCATTGTATTTATTTTTTACTGCTTATTTTTCTTATTATAATGTTAATGCTTCCCCTTTATAAAACTCTAATAATTTAATTCTAAATACATACTCGTATTGAGCAGTCTTAAAATTAACTTTAGCTCTTAGGTAGTTATTTTGATTGTTTAGTAATTCTATAGTGCCTAATAAACCTAATTCATATCTTTTGCTTGCAAATTGGTAAGTTTTTTCAGCTGCGTTCAATGCTTTTTGAGTGGCATTTAATTTATTGAAAGCAACCACCGCATTGGTGTAGGCTGCATAAATATCTTGCTTTAATTTACGTTGTGTATTCTCTTCTTGCAAGGTTACATTTTGCAAATTCAATTTAGATTGCTTGTAGGCAATTTTAGCTTGATTACCATTGAAAATAGGAATTGACATTTGTAATCCAAGGTTTTGACCAAAGTTGTTATCTACCTGTGTTCTCCAACCATTCCAAACAGAGCTCCAATTTCTTGTTGAAGTAACAGGTGAAAATATAGGTGATTGAACATAATACTTAGCATTGTTAACAGACACAAAGGGCGAAGCCGCATTTGGCGTGCTAAAACCATTTGGCTGAAAACCACTAATATAATTGAACTGATTAGAAAAGTTAGAAGTTAAATTATAACCAAAGCTAATGGTAGGATAAAAGCTTGCCTTGGCTACTAAAGTATTTTTTTGCGCTGCCTTCACTCTTAAAGAAGCCGCTTTAACGTTAGGCAAGTTTTGAGAGGCATAATTAAATACATAATCAGGTTGCAAATCGGCAAAAGATTGTAATTTAATTTGATCAACTGGCTGCGATACAATTTCAAAATTTTGAGAAGCGTCTAAGTTCAATAAAGCCATTAAATTTAATTTGCCTTGTTGTACATTAGCAATAGCAGTGATATAACTACTACTATCATTGGCTAATTGAGTTTCTAATTCTAATAAGTTTAACTCTGGCAATAAACCTACTTCTACTCTTTTAGCAGTAGCAGCTAATTGTTCCTTTGTTTGTTGTATTTGAATTTTGGCAATTTCAGTTTGCTCAATAGCAGATAAGATTTGTAAATAAAAAGTAGCCACGTTCAATGAAATATCATTGGCAATGGTTTGCTTATCGGTTTCACTTGCGAACCAACTTAAACTACTAGCTTCTGCATTATTTCTTAACCTGCCTGCATTAAATAATTGCATACCTCCATTCACTCCAAAATTGTTGAATAAAAATTGAGTGTTAGTAAAATCGTTGGTGGTTGGGTCAATAGAACGGCCTAATCTTAAGCCCATTCCTGTGGAACCACTAATAGTGGGTAGTCGGTTGGATTTAGCCAATTCTGCTTGTAGTTTTGCAAGTCTTGCCTGTACATCTGCCTGCTGAACAGAGATATTGTGCTGAATGGCATATTGAACACAAGATCTTAGATCCCACTGAGCGGGTTCTTGTGCCATCAAGCTAATGGAAGAGAAAAATAAGCTTATTGTTATTATGTATTTCATGTAATGTGTTGTTAGGACTCTTTTTACAGTACAAAAATAGTACATAAAGGCCTAGTTCAGTAATTTTTAGACAGGCGGAAAAGCTAAGCGCTGAACAGCAATTAGTAACGATGAAAGGCTATAAATTAGCTTTTTTAGTCATAAATAAGGTCAGGATGCCTTTAAAATGGGGTTTGAGCGGCAGAAATTTCCCCCTTAAATTATGTAGAAGGCTTGTAATAAAAGATTCTATATAATACCAGGACAATACATAATAAAATAATGGCTGTTAATGCAGAATAAGGCTTGTCAATGACCACCGCACAAGCCACCAAGGCATAGGATAGCACAAAAACCACACAGAAAATAGGTGTCCATCTTTTTAAAGCCCCCGTAACGGTAGCATCGCCTTGTTTTTTTCTTCTCAATATTAATAAGGTAGCAGCAGAAGTACTCATACCCATACAATCTAAAAAAATACTAAAGCTTAGTACATCGTCTACCCCTTTACCAAAAAATGTAACTAGTATAGTAGTAATGGCAAATACAGTTAAGCCAGGAACAAGGGCATCTGTTTTAGGATGTTTCTTTTGAAAAATAGCAGGTAGTACTTTATCCTCACTCATCGCAAACATGACACGAGGGTTACTCATTAATATTACATTCACATAGGCAAGCACACTTAAGACCATGGCAAAATCAAAAACCTTGGCCCCAAATTTTCCAAACCAGGCTTCAAATAATAAAGAGCCAATAGCATTGGCATTTTTCATTTGATCAAAACCTATCACTTGAATATAAGTATAGTTAATGGCTAAATATAAAAATAGCACTACTAGTATACCTACTACAATGCCTCTTTGCATGGTCTTGGCCGATTTTACTTCCGATCCAAAATTAATAGTTTGTTGATAGCCTCCATAAGTAAAAAATACAGAGACTAAACTTACAAGTAATAACAAAGCGCCGTTGGTGCCATCATAAGTATAAATTTTCCCTTCGTTAATGCCGTGTGGAGGAACCGTAACACCTTTAAACAATGAAGAAATCAAAAGTACAATTAAAGAAATTTTTACTACCATTAAAATATTCTGCGTGCGACTACTTGTTTTTAAACCCAATAAATTAACAATATAAAAAAGCCCCACAGAAGAAGAGGCCACTATAATATTAAATAAAGTACTAGATGGCCTCCCAAATAATAAATCACTTACATAATCGGCTCCAATTAAAGCCACTACCGCGAGTGATGCTGCATTACTAATTAATATTAAAACGTTAATAGTAAAACCAACGCCCGGATGATAGCAATGTGCAAATACTTTATAATAGCCACCCATTACTGGAAGTCTTTGTCCAATTTCCGCATAAGTAAGCGCGCCAAATAAAGCAATTACACCTCCAATAAACCAAGCACTAAAAAAAATAAGGGGTGTGCCCGATTTTGCTGCAATAGTAGCAGGTGTTTTAAAAATACCCATGCCAATGACCAAACTCACCACAATCATGGTAAGGCTAAAAAAATTAATGCCTTGCTTTTCTTTCATATCTAGTCAATGAATTATAAATATAATAAAAATGGCCTAGTTTTCAACAACCCGTTAGTAATTAAAAATAGTGAGGGATATATAAATGCTAAATTTGTTTCAGAATTAGGTTCATGCAAATGATTAAAAGGGAATCCCGTTAAAATCGGGGGCTATTCCCGTAGCTGTGAGTTCGTTGCCGTAAAGCAATTGATGCAATAAGTCCACTGAAGCAATTTGGGAAGGACGCATCCTTGAAGAACAAGCCAGAAGACCTGCCTAGTTTAAAAAATCAACAGCTTTCGGGTAAAAAGCAGGGATTGTAAAAAATTAAGGCCAGAAGATATAGACTTGTATGTATTTATTTTTAAGATGCTACTCTCTTAAGTCTATCTCTGACAACTCCTTAATCAATTATGGTTCTCTTTCTCCAGGAAGCTCATTGTTCACTCAGTAAAATGAAAAAACAAAACAATGAGCAAAAAAATCATCACGCTCTCGGTGTGTCTAATCGCCACCACCCTCCTCTTTGGGCAAAAAGACAGTCTTCAAAAAAATTCAACTGCCACACAGCTGGAGGATGTCATTGTCACTGCCAATAAAATTGAGCAGAAACAAAATGGAACTAGTAAAGTCATCACCGTGATTACTGCAGCTCAAATTCAACAAAACGAAGGCAGAACCATTGCACAGGTTTTAAATGAGCAGGCTGGATTAAGCTTGCCAGGTACTTTAAGTAATTTAGGAACTGTTCCTAGTATTTACATGCGTGGTGCAGCTTCTGGAAGAACCTTAATTTTATTAGACGGCGCCCCCGTTGGTGACCCATCTATGATTAGCAATGAATTTGATTTAAATTTAGTACCACTGAATCAAGTGGAGCGCATTGAAATTCTAAAAGGTGCGCAAAGTACATTATATGGATCGGATGCGATTGGTGGTGTAATTAATATTATCACAAAATCAAAAGGCAGTCCCTTTGTTTCTGGTGCATTAAGCTATGGTAGTTATGGAACCAAGCAAGGCAACTTGCAGTTCAATAGCAGCATCAATAAATTAAACTATACCATTGGATTTGAAAATCAAAATGCTGACGGATTTTCATCTGCAAAGGATATCACCAACAAAGCCAACTTTGATAAAGATGGCTATCAAAACAATAGCTTTTTTGTAAAAGCAAAATACAAAATTGATTCTCTTTGGGACCTGCAACTATCAAGCAGAAAAACAGCTTATACTTCTGCAATAGATTATGGCGGCTTTATGGATGATAAAGACAATGAGTTCAAAAACGCCACCACCATGAGTGGCTTAGTTTTGAAATATAAAAAAGCAAAAACCAATTTTCAATTACAATACCAGTATACCACTCAAGACAGAACTTATTTTAATGATAGTGCGGATAGAACCTATACTATTTTTGAGAACAACCAATATGCAGGTACAACACATTTTGCAGATGCTTTTTTATCAACACCCATTCTTAAAAATATACAGTGGATTATGGGAACGGATTTTAGATACGGCTCATACAATCAAACCTATGCATCTATTAGTGAATATGGCCCTTACAATGATGTATTTAAAGACACTTTCCAATTACAGAATGCCTTATATACTTCTGTCTTAATGAATGACAATGCAAAAAAATGGTTACTTGAATTAGGGGCTAGATATAATAACCATAATCGTTTTGGAAATAACCAAACATTTACAATAAATCCTTCTTATGCCTTGAGCGATAAGGTAAGATTAATTGCAAGTGTATCCACCGGATTTAAAGCACCATCACTTTATCAACTAGGCTATAATGATGCTTTAAAAGCAGAAACTTCGTTCAATACCGAGTTGGGTATTTCATTTAGAAAAGGACAAGTATTTGCAAGAGCAGTTTACTACAATAGAAATATTAAAAATGGTATTGACTACAATTATATAGACTATAATTTTTTCAATTTTATCCAACAAAAAGTGAATGGATTAGAAATTGAGCTACAACATCCCATTACAGAGCAGCATGTTGTTTCATTGAACTATACATTAATGAATGGACAAGAGACCAATCAAAATAGAATTACCAATACTGATACTGTTACTTATAATTATTTATTAAAGCGTCCTAAGCACAGTTTAAACGCACAATGGAATTATGCCATCAACAAGAAATGGAATAGTTCAGTGACGGGTCGATTTATTAGCGAAAGAAAGGATGTAGGAGGTTATGGTGCACCAGATGTAACTTTAGGTTACTATACCCTTTTAAATGCAAGTCTACAATACAAGTGGAGCAAGCGCATTACAGTGTTTGCAAATGGTCAAAACCTACTAAACGACAATTTCAGTGAAGTCAATGGATATAATGCTATTGGAAGAATGGTTCAATTTGGGATACGTTTGAATTAAAATTTTACTGTTAACAATATAACAATTATCATAATGGTCATTCTTATAGGTTAGTAAATCTAAAAAAGCTTTGTATCTTCATACAAAGCTTTTTTTATGGCATTCAAAATAGATGAACTACTTACCATTGTCTTTACATTGTTCGCGGTAATTGATATCGTGGGTTCTATTCCACTATTAATTGCCATGAAAGAAAAATCGGGTGCCATTCAATCGCTAAAAGTGACCCTTATTTCAGGAGGCTTAATGATACTGTTTTTATTTTTAGGTAAACCATTTTTACAATTATTGGGATTAGATGTCAAATCATTTGCGGTGGGTGGTTCTATTGTCATTTTTTTATTAGGACTTGAAATGGTATTGGGCCATGAAATTTTTAAAGGAGATAAAAATGCACAGTCTGGCGCTGTGGTACCAATAGCCTTTCCTATTATTGCTGGAAGCGGAACCCTTACCACTATTATGTCTTTAAAAGCCAACTATGATGAACTTTATATTGCACTAGGTATTATTATAAACTTAGTTATTGTATACGCAGTTTTAAAATCGCTCAATTTTATTGAACGTTTACTAGGACCTG
>Ga0164293_10002614_pt1 | contig 15263 bp, 15 predicted proteins | sample GEODES118metaG_FD_111487 | JGI IMG/M metagenome (GOLD analysis project Ga0164293, IMG submission 111487) | Eutrophic lake water microbial communities from Lake Mendota, Wisconsin, USA - GEODES118 metaG | ecosystem: Environmental > Aquatic > Freshwater > Lake | place: USA: Lake Mendota...
CTGATCGTGGAGAGCGAGGCCGAGATCGCCGAGGCCGCCGCCAAGGCCCCGGCCGCTCCCGCAGCTCCGGCCCCAGCTCCCGCTCCCGCAGCCCCCGCAGCTCCCGCGCCGGTGGGGGCCCCAGCCCCTGCGCCGATGGCTGTTGCCACGCCGATGGCTGTTGCCGCGCCGGTAGCTGTTGCCGCTCCCGCCGTGGCGCCCGCATCAACGGCCAGCGGCCGGGTGGTGGCCTCGCCCCGGGCAAAGAAGCTGGCCTCCCAGCTGGGGGTGGATCTGGGTGCCCTGCGCGGCAGCGGGCCCCACGGCCGCATCCAGGTCGAGGACGTGCTGGCCGCCACCGGACAGCCGATCACGGTGCCCCGGGTGGCCGAGGGCAGCGGTCCCGCCGTCGCGCCAGCGGCTGCTGGGGCAGCCAGTGGCGGAGGCAATGGTGCCGCCGTGCCAGCCCCGGCCGGTGACGCCTTCGGGCGACCGGGTGAGGCGGTGAGCTTCAACACGCTGCAGAACGCGGTGAACCGCAACATGGTGGCCAGCCTGGCGGTGCCCTGCTTCCGGGTGGGCTACACGATCACCACCACCAGGCTCGACGCCTTCTACAAGCAGGTGAAGAGCAAGGGCGTGACCATGACCGCCCTGCTGGCCAAGGCCGTGGCTGTGACCCTGGCCCGCCATCCGCAGGTGAATGCCGCCACCAGCGCCGACGGCTCGGCGATGGCTTACCCCGCCACTGTGAATGTGGCGGTGGCGGTGGCGATGGAGGATGGCGGCCTGATCACGCCGGTGCTGGCCAACGCCGACAAGACCGATATCTATGCCATGGCCCGCACCTGGGCCGATCTGGTGGCCCGGGCCCGCAGCAAGCAGCTGCAGCCGGAGGAGTACAGCACCGGCACCTTCACCCTCTCCAACCTGGGCATGTTCGGGGTGGATCGCTTCGACGCGATCCTGCCGCCTGGCACCGGCGCGATCCTGGCGGTGGCGGCCTCGCGGCCCACGGTGGTGGCCGGCAAGGACGGCGCGATCCGGGTGGCCAACCAGATGCAGGTGAACCTCACCTGCGACCACCGCACCATCTACGGCGCCCACGCCGCCGCCTTCCTCAAGGATCTGGCCCAGCTGATCGAGACCAACCCCGAGAGCCTTGCCCTCTGAGTTGGTGCCCGCCCCAGGTTCGGCTGATCTGAGGCTGTCGAGTTACGACTTTGCCCTGCCCGAGGCGCGCATCGCCCAGCGGCCGGTGGAGCCCCGCCACAGCGCCCGGTTGCTGGTGGTGGACCCGCCGGGCAGGGGAGAGCCGCCCCATGCCCGCCACCTGTCGGTGTGGGATCTGCAGCAGGAGCTGCTGCCGGGCGATCTGCTGGTGGTGAACGACACGCGGGTGCTGCGGGCGCGGCTGGAGGCGAGGCGCCCGACGGGGGGAGCGGTGGAGCTGCTGGTGCTGGAGCCGTGGCAACCGCCCGCCCACGCCGGTACTGGCGGGGTAGCGGCCGGGCCGGGGCGTTGGCTGTGCCTGGCCAAGCCGGCCAAGAAGCTCAGGGCGGGCGACTGGATCGAGGTGGTGGCCGATGGCCAGCCGCCGCTGGCGGTGCAGGTGCTGGGCAGCGATCCCGAAACCGGCGGGCGGATCGTGCAGTTCCCGGCCGGCTGCGTGGATGCCGCAGCCCTGGAGCCGCTGCTGGTGCGCTACGGCGCCATCCCCCTGCCGCCTTACATCCACGAGCACGACGCCGCCGACAACGAGCGCTACCAGACCTGCTACGCCGCCCGCCCGGGGGCGGTGGCCGCGCCCACGGCCGGACTGCACCTCAGCGATGCGCTGCTGGCGGCGATCCGCGCCCGGGGCGTGGAGCTGGCCACCACCACTCTGCACGTGGGCCTGGGCACCTTCCGGCCCGTGGAAACGGAGGACCTGCGCCAGCTGCAGCTGCACAGCGAGTGGGTGGAGGTGACGCCGGCGCTGGTGGAGGCGGTGGCCGCCTGCCGTGCCCGGGGCGGGCGGGTGATCGCCGTGGGCACCACCTCGGTGCGCAGCCTGGAGGCGGTGGCCCAGCTGAACGGCGGCGCGTTGCGGCCCCACACGGGCCCGGTGAGCCTGGTGATCCAGCCCGGCTACCGCTTCGCGGTGGTGCAGGGTCTGCTCACCAACTTCCACCTGCCGAAGAGCTCCCTGCTGCTGCTGGTGAGTGCCCTGATCGGCCGCGAGCGCCTGCTGGCCCTGTACGGCGAGGCGATCGAGCGTGAGTACCGCTTCTTCTCCTACGGCGATGCCATGTGGATCGCGCCGGAGGCGGTGCTCAGCGGTGCGCGTCCAGCTGAAGGCAGCCATACGCCCGCACCATCGGCTTTGGCGTGAGCACCATGATGCTGTCGCTCACCGACTGGGCCACCAGCAGGCGATCAAAGGGATCGTTGTGGTGCTGGGGCAGCTCGAAACCGGACGCTTCGCACCACTGGATGGCCTGAGCCGTGGAGAGGGGCATTCCCCCACCCTCGCGGCCGTGCTTGATGCTGATCTCCCAGAGCGAGGCGTGGCTGAGCAGCACGCGGGGCGCCTGAAACTGGATCAGTTCCCTGCAGAGCGGGCCGAGACGGGGGTCGTCGCTGATGGCCCAGAGAAAGGTGTGCGTGTCCAGCAGCACGCCCATCGAGGCTGGCATCACCCACCCGGCTCGAACAGTGCGGCGATCTGCGGGTTGGCGCTGTCGATCGAGTCGGTCAGGGTGAAGGCGCCGTGGGCCACCCCCAGTAGCCGTTGGCGCCGGGTGGGGGCAAGGGTGGTGAGACGCGCCACCGGGCGACCATGGCGGGCGATCACGATTTCGCTGTGCTCGCCTGTTTCGATGGCTTCCACGAGCCTGGACAGCTGGGTCTTGGCCTCGAGCATGTTCACCTGTCGCGGCACGGGCACAGGGCTGGCCATCATCGGGTTGGTCTGCGCTTGACCAGACCAGACGAAGTTTGTCTGGCGGGTGTTGTTGCGCCGGTTGAGCTGGCTAGACCAGACCAAGCTGCGGGCCGTCGGGTGCCGGCTGGCCGATCCATCAAGGGCCAGGGCGGCTCAAGGGTGGCGCGGCTACCTGGGAATGGGGCTGCGAGCTTGGTTCGATGGCGGGAGCTGACGTTGTGCTGATCGGAGGGGAGCGGGGCGGATGTTGCGTTGATGAGCTTGGCTAGACCAGACCAGCTCCCTTGCAAACAATTGGGATCCGGCGTTGTTGCGGCGTGGCTGGCGTAGACAGCAAAAAGCCCCCGGCGAGCTGGCGCGGGGGCTGGGGGCGGGTGGAACTGGCGAGCGGGGCTCAGGCAGCGGCCAGGTTGGCGGCCACGAAGTCCCAGTTCACCAGCTTCTCGAGGTAGGTGGTGATGTAGTCGGGCCGGCGGTTCTGGTAGTCGAGGTAGTAGGCGTGCTCCCACACGTCCATGGTGAGCAGGGCGGTCTGCCCGTGGGCGAGGGGCAGGTCGGCGTTGGCGGTCTTGGTGACCTTGAGGGTGCCGCCATCGAGCACCAGCCAGGCCCAGCCGCTGCCGAACTGGGTGGCGCCGGCGGTCTTGAACTGCTCCACGAAGGCTTCGAAGCTGCCGAAATCGGCGTTGATCTTCTCGGCCAGGGCGCCGCTGGGCTGGCCGCCGCCGCCGGGCTTCATGCACTGCCAGTAGAAGCTGTGGTTCCACACCTGGGCGGCGTTGTTGAACACGCCGGCCTTGGCGGCATCACCGGCCACGGCTGTGATGGTGTCTTCGAGGCTCTTGCCCTCCAGGTCGGTGCCGGCCACCAGGTTGTTGAGGTTGGTGACGTAGGCGTTGTGGTGCTTGCCGTGGTGGAACTCGAGGGTGCCGCGGGAGATGTGGGGCTCGAGCGCGTCGAGGGGGTAGGGCAGCGCGGGCAGCGTGTGAGCCATGGGACGGGATCGGGTGCTTTTTGTTGCCGGCCGGGGTGCCCGTCGGCCGGGGCATCCTAACGATCGCTACAGGTTTCGAAATTCCCGCCGGAGTGGGGGTATCCGGCGGGGGCGGGCTGATCAGCCGCGGATCTCGAGCAGTTCCACCTCGAAGATCAGGGTGGCGTTGGGGGGGATGACGCCGCCGGCGCCGCGCTCGCCGTAGGCCAGGTCGGGGGGGATCACCAGCTTGCGCTTGCCGCCCACCTGCATGCCGGCCACGCCCTCATCCCAGCCCTTGATCACGCGGCCGGCTCCGAGGGGGAAGGAGAAGGGGCCGCGGCCGTAGCTGCTGTCGAACTCCTTGCCGCTCTGGAGGGTGCCGCGGTAGTTCACCGCCACCGTTTGGCCGGCGCGGGCCTCGGGGCCATCGCCGACCACCAGGTCGGTGATGCGCAGGCCGCTCTCGGTGATGCGCTCCTTGGCGGCCACCAGCTCGCCGCCGAGGGCGCCGGCCTGGGCCAGGTCGCCGCTGCCCTGGTCGCTTGCGGCGGTGGTGCTGGTGCTGTCGCTGGCCATGGTGAACAGAGTGGGGTTGGGGTCTTCGGGATCGAGTTCAAAGGCGGCCCGGGCGGCGGCTGGCTGGGCGGCGGCGGCCCGGCCGGCGGCGAAGGCCTCGCTTGTGGCGGGGGGAGAGGCGGCCGCCACCGTGGTGGGGCTCACCAGCTGGCTGATCAGGGCCAGCAGCAGGCAGGCCAGGCACACGCCCGTGCTGATCAGGATGTCTCGCATGGCTGGGCTGCAACTGCGAACGATTCTTGCTCAGACCGTTGCTCAGACGCCGCTAGTGGGGGTGCCGGAGCCGGTGTCGCTGGCCTGGCGTTGGCGCAGGGCCTGCTCCAGCCGGTCGATGCGGCCGCGCAGTTCGTCGAGTTCGCGCTGCTGGGGCAGGCCGAGGTCCTGCAGCAGCTGGTCGCGGTTGCGCTCCAGCTGGCGGCTGGCCTGCTCCTCGAGGCCGGGGGTTTCGCCGCGCAGGGCGCGCAGCACGTCCTCCACCAGCACCGAGGCGTGGCTGGGGTCGAGCTTGCCGCTGCGCACCCACTCCTGGCTCACGTAGCGCAGCCGCTCCGCCACCAGCGAGCCTGTGCCCAGGCCGCGCAGCAGCAGCTGTTGCAGAGGGTTGTTGGCGTCCATGGGCCGGGCGGATGGGGTGCCTTCCAACCCTGGCGCCTCGCGGGGCCGCTGGCCATGGGGGAAACCGAAGCGCGGCGATTCGGCTGCTGGCCGGGTGCTTTCTAGGCTCAGCGGCCATGGGCGATTCACCCTCTCCGCGTTGCTGGTTGCAGGCACTGCTGGGGGGCGTGCTGGCCGGATGGGGGCTGGCTCCGCCGGCCGGGCCGCTGCTGGCGGTGGTGGCGGTGCCGCTGCTCTGGCTTGGCGTGGCGCTGTTGTGGCGGCTGCAGGAGAGGCCTGCCGCCGGACGGCTTTCGGCGCTGTGGGGCGCTCTGGCGATTGGGCTGAGCCACCGCTGGCTGCTGGCGCTGCACCCGCTCGACTGGATTGGTGTGCCCCTCCCCCTCAGCCTGCCGCTCTGCTGGTTGCTGCTGCTGGCCTGCGGCGGATTGGCGGCTGTGTTGCTGCTCACCTGGAGCGCGCTGGCCCAGCGGCTGGGGCCGCGGCGGCCGGGCGCTGCCCTGCTGCTGGCGGCATGTTGGGGTGTGGCGGAGGTGCTGCTGGCGCGCGGGCCGCTGTTCTGGTTCGGGCTGGGGGCGGCCGCTCCAACGGGTGATCCGGCGTTGGCGGGGCTGGCGGCATGGGGCGGCTCGGGATTGCTGGCGGCGCTGCAGCTGCTGATCGGCTGGGGGCTGTGGCGGCTGCTGGAGCGTGGTGCCGGAGCGGGGGCCTGGTGGGGTGCGGCGCTGGTGCTGCTGCTGGGCCTGCACGGGCTGGGGGCGCTGCAGCTGCAGGCGGGTGTAGCCGCCGCCAGCGAGCGGCTGCTGCTGGTGCAGCCGGCCATCCCCACCCGCGAGAAGCAGCAGTGGACGGCGCGGCGGTGGCTCGAGCGCCAGCTGAGGGCTGCCCTGGCGGAGGCGGAGGCGTCTGGGGCCGACCTGGTGCTGCTGCCGGAGGGGGCGTTGGGGCTGGAGCCGCTGCTGGCGGCGCCGGCGCCGGTGGAGCTGATCAGCGGCGGTTTCCGCTGGGCTGGGGCGGCGAGCGGGGGCGCGCAGGAGCAGCGCAGCGCCCTGCTGCGCTTTGCGGCCGGTGAACGCCGCTTCAGCAGCGCGCTCGACAAGCACCGACTGGTGCCGCTGGGGGAGTGGGTGCCGTTCAGCGGCCTGGTGCGCTGGAGCGGCCTCTCGGCCGTGGGCGGCTTGGAGCCGGGATCACCCTCGCGGCTGCTGGCCCGGCCGGGTGGGGCGCTGGCGGGGGCGATCTGCTACGAGATCGCCGACGGCACGGCGCTGCGCCGGGCGGTGCGCGCCGGGGCGGGCTGGCTGCTGGCCAGCGCCAACCTCGACCCCTACCCGCCGCTGCTGCAGCGGCAGTTCACGGCGCTGGCGCAGCTGCGGGCGATCGAGAGCGGCCGCTGGCTGGTGAGCGTGGCCAACACCGGCCCCAGCCAGCTGATCGACCCTCGGGGCCAGGTGAGGCGCCGTCTGCCGGCGGGCGTGCCGGCCACCGGCCAGGCCACGGTGCCGGCGCTCACGGGGCTGACGCCCTATGGCCGCTGGGGCGAGCTGCCCCTGCTGGGTATCGGCCTGCTGGGTCTGGCGCTGCTCACCAGATCAGACCAGACGAGGTGCGGCCGCTGAGCATCACGCCTCGGGGCCAGCAGCGCCAGAAAACAATGCAAAAGCGAAAAAAGGCACGACCGCCGGGTCTGCGTAGTTCTAGGGTGGTTGTGTCTGAGCGCAGACCCGTGCGAATCACGCCATGTGACCACGAAGTGTTGGTGGCCCTCAGTTGCCAGGAGGCCTCACGGCTGATGGATGCCTGTGCGATGGTGGTGCTGGCGGCTGAATCGGTGCCGGGCGTCCAGCTTCCCGCCGATCTGGCCGCCCTGCTCTGCGACCTGTTTGACGGTCTTCACACCAGCGCTGATTCAACAGGCAGCAGCGATCAGCCCCATGGTGTATCCAGCTCTGTGCAAGCCCCATGAAGGTGACCCACCACGGCGACGAGCACCTGCTCTGCCTGTCCTCGGAGGAGGTTGGGCTGCTGGTGGACCTCTGCCACGCTGGAGCGTTCTCCGATCTGCTGCCGCGTTCGCGCTCGAAGCGCCGGCGGCTGGAGAGCTTTCTGGGTGATGTGCGCGCCACGCTGATGCGCACGGCCCAGGGGCAGCGGCGTCGCCAGCCTTCGGTGCAGGCCTGAGAATGGCGCTGGTCTGGCATCGGTAAGTTTGTTGAGATCAAGCGGCAGCCAGCCGATGCACGCTCCCACCCCTTCCTGGCCGCTCCGCCCCATCCGCTGGCGCGCAAGTTGGTTGCCCCTGGCGTGCGGTGTTCTGATGGTGGGTCATCCCTTGCAGCCGCTGGTGGTTTCGGCCCAGGTCCCGGAGCAGCAGCCGGGCCAACCCGCCACCGCCAACCCTGCAAGCGAACCAGCCCCAGCACCCACGATCGATCCGGCGCTGTACTTGCAGGACGCCTACATTCTCGGCCCCGGCGACCGGGTGCAGCTCACGGTGCTGGATCCGGGCGCCAAGGACCTCAACGGCACCTTCGACATCCTCAACGACGGCAGTGCCTCGTTTGCCCTGCTCGGTTCGGTGGTGCTCTCGGGCCTCACCCTCAACCAGGCCCAGCTGTGGCTGCAGTCGCTGTATGCGAGCCACCTGCTCCGTCCGGCCCTGAATATCACGGTGCTGAATCCCCGCCCACTGCAGGTGTCGGTGGTGGGCGAGGTGGTTGCACCCGGGCTTTACACGCTCACCAGCGGTGAGACAGCCCTGGTGGAGGGGCTTGCGGCTGGCGCAGCTGGAGGCGGCGGTGGGGTGCGACTGAGCGGTCTGCCCACGCTGGTGACGGCCATCCAGAAGGCGGGCGGGCTCACCCTCAACGCCAACCTGGCGGACGTGCGCCTGCAGCGGCGCATCCCCGGTGATGCCAGCCAGGTGCGTGAAACCCAGCTGAACCTGATCAGCCTGTTGCGCTCCGGCGACAAGGCCCAGAACCCGTTCCTGTTCGACGGCGACACGATCATGATCGGCACGGCCCCCACGCCCGACCGGGAGGCGATTGAGCTGGCGGCGGCCAACCTCTCGCCGCAACAGATCACTGTGACGGTGGTGGGCGAGGTGGTGACACCTGGGCGGCTGAGCCTGGCGGCGAACACACCCGTGGTGCAGGCGGTGCTGGCGGCCGGAGGCCCGAAGAACTGGCGCGGCAAGCGCAGTGATGTGGAGCTGGTGCGGATCAACCGCAACGGCACGGCAACCCGCCAGCTGATCACGATCGACTACAGCCAGGGGGTGAGCAGCCTGCGCAACCCACCCCTGCGCGACGGCGACACGGTGGTGGTGAACCGCAGCGCCTTCGCGGTGGCCACTGATGCTCTCGGTGCTGTGACGGCTCCGGTCTCGGGCCTGGTGAGCGTGTGGGGCCTGGTTCGGTTGATCCAGGACAACTGACGCCCAGTCTGCTTCCGCCAACCCATACAGCCCTCACCGGCCGCCACGACACCGGCGAATCAGCGTTCTTGCGCCTAATCTGCCGCGGGTACCATTCGCGTTCATGGCTCCCCGCCCCTCGCCGCCGCCGGGCAGTCCGCTGCTGTGGACCCTGCTGATCAACGGGCTGTTCTGGGGCGGGCTGTTCGCTGGCGAGGCCCTGCTGCAGAGGCTCCAGCCCGCCAGGCAGGTCAGCACCCCGGTGCCGCCGCCGTCCCTGCCTGCGGGGGCACCGGCGCTGGATCTGCTCAAGCCTGATCCGCAACGCCAGGCGGGCCCTCCCCAGCCCGGGCAGGCCCCTCCTGGCGTTGCGGCCACCCTGGCGGCCTGGCCGGGGCAGCCAGCGCGAGTCGCATGGGCTGCGGCACCTTCAGCGGCGGTGGAGCCGGTGGAGATGGCCGCGGGCCCCACGGCCCCCCTGGCGGCCCAGCAGCTCAGCGGGGCGGACGCCCTGGGCGGGGAGATCACCCTGGCCAGCCTGAACGAGCCCCGCATGCTGCCGGCGGCGCGGGCCCAGCAGCTGCGTTGGCAGCGTTCGGGCAACCCGCTGGCGCCACTGCCGCTGCACTGGCAGGAGCGCTTGAAGCAGGAGCTCGCGGGCGGACCGCCGATCCAGCGAGCCCAGCTGGTGCGGGTGCCGGTGCAGCAGCTGCAGGAGCCTGAGGAGGTGGCAGTGCTGATCGACGCCGCGGGCGGCGCTGAAGCGCTGAACCTGCCCCGCCAGCCCCAGGTGCGTGCCGCGGTTGAGGCTTGGGCCCGCCGTCAGCAACCGGCCCAGGAGGGCCAGCGGCAGGCGGTGGTGATCGCCGCCGAACCGCTGCCCGTGGCTGCGGCGGTCCCACGGCCGCTGCATTCTGAAGCCCGGCTCAGCCCAGTACCTCCTCGAGCAGGGCCAGCTGGGCCATGATCGGCTGCGCCTGGGGGTGGCAGCGGCGCACCAGGGCCAGGGCCTCGAGCACGTGCATGCTTTCGCTGCGGCAGAGCAGGGCCACAGCCAGCAGTGGCGAGCGCTCCTGGCCTGCCCAGCAATGCAGATAGAGGGAGCCCTGGGGCTGGGCGTAGAGCTCGGTGAGCTGGTGGATCGCCTGGCGCAGCTGGGTTTCGTTCAGGGCTTCCGTGCTGCGGTGGTCGGGCAGAGGCAGTTGGCGGCTCTGCCAGTGGGGCGGCGGCTCCCAGGCGCCCTCGCTGGAGTGGCAGCAACTGAACACCCGCTGAATGCCGCAGGTTTCCAGGGCACTCCAGTGGTGGGGCTGGCTGGGGAAGGCACCGATGGCCAGGCGGCCGCTGCGGATCCAGCTGAAGGGCTGGGGCAGGATGCTGGGGCGTGGTGACATCGGTGTCGTCGGGGGATGCACCGGAGCAGAGGTCCATTTCAGCATGGCTTGGCAAAGATGTGTTTTCGCTTTCAGGACTCCTGGGATAGGCTGATCAAGCCTGGCTAGTCAGAACTGAAGAGGACTCAGTTTCATTGCTTATCGAATGCAAAGCGAAACGTTCAACATCCAAATTAGTCTCGATGTTCCTCAATCTGTTCACTTCATCGTCCTTTGACCGGGCTCATCCGGCGTTGATCTCTCCGCCCAGGATCTGAACGAGTCCCTTCCAGGTTGTCTTCCCAGGTGCAGTCCCCCAGATCGTCCACTGTTTTTTCGCCTGGTGCCCCGGGCGCTGAGTCGGCCCCCGACCGGATGGACGGTGTCCAGCCCGCGACCCTGGTGCCGGCGATGCTGCCGGCGGAGCAGAAGGGCGACGACGAGATCGACCTGAGCCAGGTGGTTTCTGTGCTGCGGCGCCGCAGCCGGCTCGCCCTCATCGTGGCGACCCTGATCTTTGTGCTGGGCGGGTTGCTCACCCTGCGCCAGCGCTTGCTCAACCCGATCTTCCAGGGCAGTTTCCAGCTGCAGCTCACCGACCCGATCAGTGACAGTGTGCAAGGTGCTGGCGGTTCCGAGGGCGCCGGACTGCAGTCGCTGGCGGTGCGCGGCGTTGGCAGTGTGAACACCGGCGTGCTGGTGCAGGTGCTGCGCAGCCAGTTGCTGCTGCGGCCGCTGGCGGAGCGGCTCCAGCTCGACGCCGGGGCCATCGCCCAAGGGCTCTCCCTGGTGAATTCGGACGAAAACAATCCTGGCGTGCTCACGGTGAGCTTGCAATGGCCGGATCCCGAGCAGGGACAGCGGGTGCTGGAGGCCGTTGCCCAGGAATACCTGCGTTATTCCCTGCGCCAGCGCCAGGAACGGCTCCAGCAGGGTCTGGCGTTTCTCGACCAACAGGCCCCGGCGCTGCAGCGCAGCGTGAACCAGATCGACGCGGAGCTGGCGGCCTTCCGCAGGGCCAACAGCTTTCTCAATCCCACCAGCAGGGCTGAGCAGATCGACGCGCAGCGCTCTGGCCTGCAGGACTCGGAGCAGCAGCTCCTGCAGAAGCGCGCCCAGCTGCAGAACCTGATCTCAGCGGTGCAGGGCGGCAGGCTGTTGGGCCAGCAGTTCGACACCAAGGAACTGGTCACGGACGTCGCTCCCCAGCTGCGCAGCGAGTTGGATGGGGTGGAGCAGGAACTGGCCCAGGTGCAGGCCACATACCGCAGCGACAGCCCTCTGGTGGCCAACCTGCGGGCCCGGCGCGACCAGCTGCGGCGCGTGCTGCAGCAGCGGGAGCTGGATGTGCTCGCCACCCAGTTGAGCGACAACGAGGCCCAGCTGCGGGCGGTGCAGGGCCAGCAGGCCGCGCTGGCCGCCGGCTTCGCCCGCAACCCCGATCTGATCCGTCAGTACGACGCCATCCAGCAGCGGCTGGACGTGGCCAAGAGCAACCTGGCCGGCTATCTCCAGGCGCGCGAGAATTTTCGCCTGGAGGTGGCCCAGCGCACGGTGCCCTGGCAGGTGCTGTCCCCACCAGGATTTGGCAGCAAGCCGGTGAAGCCGCAGGTGGGCCGCAGCCTGCTGCTTTGGGCCATGCTGGCCACGGTGGGAGGGTTGGCGGCGGCGGTGGTGCGCGACCGGTTCGACCACGTGTTTCACAGCTCGCGGGAGCTGGAAGAGGCCCTGGGCATGCCGCTCCTGGGCAACATTCCCTACCTGCCACAGGGCGAGGGGCAGAGGGTGGCCCAGGCCCTGGCGGCCCTGCCGGCGGAGCGGCGCTTTGGCGTGCGCGAATCGCTGCGCAACCTGTTCGCCAGCTTCCGGCTGCTGCGGGCGGGCAAGGCGCTGCGCCTGTTGCTGATCACGTCCACCAGCCAGGCGGAGGGCAAGACCACCGCCGCCTCCCTGTTCGCCCAGACCCTGGCCGACCTGGGCCAGAAGGTGCTGCTGGTGGATGCCGACCTGCGCCGGCCGCGGGTGCATCAGTATGTGGGCCTGGACAACGTCGCCGGCCTCTCCAACCTGCTCACCAATCCCCAGTTGCCCTACGGATCGGCGGTGCAGGACCTGATCCAGACGGTGAGTGAAGGCCTCGATGTGCTGCCGGCGGGCGACCAGCCACCGGATGCGGCCAAGCTGCTCAGCTCCGAGCGTTGCCGCCAGGTGTGCCAGGTGATTCGGGATCTGCCGGGCTACGACGTGGTGCTGTTCGACAGCCCGCCGGCGCTGGAGCTGGCCGACCCGGTGTTGCTGAGCGAGCACCTCGACGGACTGGTGTTCCTGGTGAGCATCCAGCGCATCGATCGGGGCCTGCCCGAGCAGGCGCTCCGCCGCATCCAAGCCAGCGGAGTGGACGTGCTGGGGTTGGTGGCCAACTATGTGAGCGCCCCGGCCGGCGGCGTCTCCGGCTATGGCTACCGCTACGGCTACCGCTACGGCTACGGCTACGGCTACGGCTACGGCCGCTACGGCCAGGGCTACAACCGCTATCTCGCGCCGGGTGAGGGCGCCAGCCCGGCCCCTGCAGGACGCATCAGCCGCGCGTCCCGCCGGCTGAAACGGTTGAGTAAGCGGCTGCTGGGCTGGCTCGATCGGCGCGGCTGAACCGAGCGGCCCTGGCCAAGGAGCAGCGTTCAGCAGCCCCACCACAATCCGATAGCGGCGTTGTGGTGCTGCAGCGGCTGATGTTTGGCCTTTACGCGTAGCACACCTTCACCTGCCTGCGGCAACGGGGATCACATTCCAGATCTGTGCCCTTCCGTAGGATTCGGCAGTCGTACGCAGACGCTCGAGCTCCGCTCGCGTCGCGGGCTATTGGGTGTGGATGGCTGCTGCGTGGCGCCCCGGCACGGCTCAAACCCTGACAACTTCTTCGCTTTTCTTCCGGTCATCACCCGCCCACTGGTGCCAAGATCAGGGCACCGCTTTCAGACGTTTGAGCCCGGCTCGCGTCGCAGCCGGGGCTGTCGCAGCCATGTGCTGCCCGGCCTCGCCATCCTCGTTATGGCAGCACAGGAGAGCAACATGGGGCATCCGCGAACTCGCCTGGTGCCTGGAGGTGCTGTGGGCGCTGATCGCGGGCGGCATCGACCAATCAAACCTGATCGAATGGATGCGAGCCTGAACGCAGGAGCACCCCATCTGGTGTCGGCCGCCTCGGGATCGATGAGCGCATCAGCGGGGCTTCCCCCTGAGCCGCCAGGATCCCCCGCCCGAACAAACCACTCAGCCGCCACCAGCCAACAAGGCTCCACCTGCGCCAGCCCTCTCACGAGCTGCAGCCCCACCCCCAAGCCACGGCTACCTTTTCGCCAGCCAGCGCTGCAGCCGTTGAACACCGACCGCTGGTATTACCGCGTCTTCCAGAGCGCCCCCGACCTGATCCGCGCACTCCTGCCCGGGTCAGCCGCCACCGCCAACACGCTGAGCCTCGACCCCTCAGCACCCGGCGACAGCCTCTACCGATTTGAAGCCCTCGAGCTCAAAGAGCTGAGCCATCGCCTCGACGGCGTGCTCTGGCCTCGCGAGCGCACCGGCTGCGCCAAAACCGGCAGCCAGGAGTTCCCAGTGGTGTTGCTGGAGGTGCAGATGCACCCCGATCCGGGCTTCCAGCACCGCCTGGCAGCGCAGAGCTGCCGGTTCCTTCAGAAGCATCCGCAGGTGGAGCACCTGGAGGTGGTGGTGATCACGCCACACCAGCGGATCAACCTCGGCCCCACCAAGCTGCCCAGGCTGCTGCAGGTGCTCCTCCAGGAGGTGCACTGGATCAACCTGGAGGAGCTGAGCCAGCAGCCCAACCTCGATCCCCTCCTCAACCTGCTCACCCTGCCGATCCGGCCCGAGAGCGAGCTGGCAGCAAGCAGCCAGCAGATCCTCGCCAGCCGCCCTGATCTGGACCAGGTTGTGCTGCCTATGCTGATGCAAAAGCTTCCCCATCTCACAAACGAGGAGATCATGGTGATTGCTGGCATTCCCATGGAGGAGCTGCGCCACACCCGGGCAGCTCAGGACTGGCTTGCAGCAGGACGCCAGGAAGGGCAAAAGGAAGGCCGCCTGGAAGGCCGCCTGGAAGGCCGCCAGGAAGGCGAAGCCGCCGTTACCCTCCGCCTTCTCAACCGCCGCTGCGGCCCCCTCACCGCAGCCACCACCGCCCAGATCCAGGCCCTTCCGCTGGAGACATTGGAAGCCCTGGCCGACGCCCTGCTCGACTTCCAGGGCCCGGCCGACCTGGCCTCCTTCCTGGCCGCCAACACCTGACGCCACCGACGCATTAGGGCAGGTGAGCGGAACCCTCCAGGATTCTGTACAGGTTGGACAGAATCCTGGAGATCTCTGCTGTGCCAGGGCTTCTGTCCCTCAGCAGCACAACCATCGCGTGGGCTTCCCCCTGAACCACAAGGAGGCCCAGCCCGAACGATCCATTCAGCCCCCTTGCGTCTGGTGGTGCGGCTGACGATGCTGCTCCTGATCGAGCGGACGAGTGCCTGAGCACAAGCCAGGAGGTGATGATCGCCAGCCATGGCAAAGCCCAGGTGAGGTTGGTGCCATGCACGGCTGCTCGCGGACTCAAGCGACCCTGAATCTTGGCGGAGGCCTCACCCGAGCTCCTTGCGGCTCCTATGGATGCTGCCTTCAGCGAGGCACTGGACCAACAGCTGATGCCCTTTCTGCTTGACACCCAGGTGATGCTCTGGTGGCTCCTCGACGATCCACGACTGGGCTTCGAGACGCGGGGGATTCTGGCCTCAAGCCCCTGGGTGCTTTCGGTTGCCAGCATCTGGAAAGTGGCCAACAAGCACCGGCAGTAGCTGCATCACGATCCCTTCGATCGCCTGTTGATTGCCCAGACCCGGTGGAGGGCTTGATGGCCGTGTCGTCAGACGGGCACTGGCCTGGGTACGACGTGTCCCTGCATCGCGTCTGAGCGGCCAAGGCCAGGCTTGCCTCCCCGTATCATGTGCTGATCATGCACAGAGCAACGTGGCTGCCGGCAAGAGGCCACAGCACCCCTCAGAGCGAGCCACCGAGCGGGTCGCCGTGTTGATGACGCCCACCGAAAAGGCTGCCTATGCCGATCGGGCTCATAGCCTTGGCCTCTCACTCGGGCAGTTTTTCCGTGAGGCGGGAGCGGCCTACGCCAGCCGCAACGCTGAAGCCGAAACACGCTCCCTCGCGGAAGCGGAAGCCCTGGAAGCGGCCCTCAGGCAACTGGAACGCAGCACCAGCCGCACCGAACAAAGCCTGGATGCGGCACTGGCCGAGTTGAGGGCTGCCTTGGACGCCCAACCATGAGCGTCACAGACCGGATTCTCACGGCGCTCACCACCGTGATCCGGATGAACGACAAGGTGGAAG
>Ga0164293_10002616_pt1 | contig 15257 bp, 26 predicted proteins | sample GEODES118metaG_FD_111487 | JGI IMG/M metagenome (GOLD analysis project Ga0164293, IMG submission 111487) | Eutrophic lake water microbial communities from Lake Mendota, Wisconsin, USA - GEODES118 metaG | ecosystem: Environmental > Aquatic > Freshwater > Lake | place: USA: Lake Mendota...
CCATACGAGTTTGCACCCCCTATAGATTTTGATGCACAGTTCAATCGAACTATCTTAGATCCCATCAATAGATTCATCGAGGTAATGGGTTATCAGCCCCTCTCCCCGAACCTATTGCTCGTTAGTGCCCTTTTCTAGGTTCTCTCGGATATATAATTAAAAATATATCCAAATGAAAAGGTTTAATCATTTTTATAAGTTAATCAAAGAGCAAGAAGAGATCGGTGATCCAATGGGTGGCGACAACGAATTGGAGATGGAACCAAACTTTGATTTACCAGCTAAAGTAGTTGAACCCCTAGCAGGACAAAAAGAACAGGCAGCTCCCGGAAGCCTAGATGATAAATTCAAATCATTTGTAGAATTTCATGTGCAACTTAGAGCTTTCCATTGGGCAACAGAATCCTTCGCTCAACACAATGGAGCAGGATTAACATACGAAGCAGTAGATGCGACTCTAGATGCATTAGTTGAGTCCTATCAAGGATATGTTGGAAGAATCAACCTAGCTGGTCAATATACCATCCTAAATTTTGCAGACATCAATACTGATGAATGGCTTTCTAGCATCATGGAAAAGATAGAAGAACTTAGAAAAGAAATCACATATAGCGACGTTCAGAATCTTTTGGATGAATTGCTAGCTTCTGTTTCTAAATTCAAATATCTTCTTTCTTTGAATAAATGATACACTTAAAAGGATTTAAGGATTTATTCGAGGCAATCGACAGGAGTATTTCTTATACCCCTGATGAGATAAAACAGATGCCCGAATATATTGATCTATTAAATTCTACTGGGATTAGTGATACAACATCTCCTGCGATAGCTAAAGCTGGAAACATCAGGTTCCAGGAGAAAGATTCAGACATGACCTTTACGATTCACTCCAATGGTCATATTAGATACCAAAGAATAGAGAAGGCAGTTCCTTGGGGTGGAGGAGGAACTATGAGAGGAACCCCAGGGATTTATGTTACTCCAGGAGGGGAAAAGCTGAATGATGTGCTTTACGCAAACCCAGTTAAATCCAAGGAAGATTACATCCCGAAATTTGAATACATTAAAAGATTGGTAGCAAAAAGAAACGGCGAGCCATTATCCCCACAGGATTCTGAGTATATCAATACCAGATTAAATGATCTTATTTCTAATAACCCATCCATAGTTAAGAACCCAGCAGTAGATAAGCTAATAAAGAAGGGATTGTTCAAACCTGATGATTATAGCGAAATAGTTATTAATGCATCCGATTTCGGATTAATTTAAGAAACATTACTTTAATAGGAATCTAGAATATCCATGAGATTTGAATCTTTTGAATATCTTATCAGTAAAATAAAAGAACAAGGAGAGACCGATCATAGATTCTATGCTATGGGTTTGGACCTTCAAAATATAGTAGATCCTTTTCACCAGATCATATCTCATCTGCTAAAGGTTTATTACGGCAAGGAAGGGGAAGATTGGATCTCTTGGTTTTTATACGAAAGATCCAATTCAGAGGAGGCACAGGCATGGGACAAAGACGGAAATGAAATTTGTTTTGATCTTAAATCCCTTTGGATCCATGTTGAAGAGATTAGGGTCTCTTCAGACTTCGAAGAATATGTTCCTCCTAAGGAAAGAACAAAAGAGGAAATAGAGGAGGATCTTAAAGAAATTTTTAAAAAATTCAATAGCGATGGGATTTCATAGAAGACATATTAATGACGAAAGTCTCGTAGCTTCGGCTCAGGGCGAATTTTTTTCGTTCCAACAAATGATGACCAACGCTGATGATTATATGATGCAAGGAGATTTTGTTGGATGCTTCTGGGAATTCTTCTATTACGAGAAAGATGCAAGAGAACATATCTGGCATATATTAAGAGCAGAAGAGACTGAAAGAGAAAGACTCATTCCTATTGTTTGCAAATGCTGGGAGGTTGTTACTAACGATAATAACAAAGAGGAGCAGTTAGATGGCATTAATAATTATCTTGCTCTAGCTGAAATAGTAGGATATGAAAGCAATTCGCATGTCGTAGAATTGGTAAAGATTTTAAGAAATAAAATAGATTTAAAATGGAAAACACAGGATTAACAATCAACATAGCAAATGCACCATGGAAGGTATGCGAATGCGGATCTCATTTATTTAAGCAAGTGCTGATGTTTAAAAAGATCTCTCAATTCGAATCTCCTTCAGGATCAGAAGAGAGTGTTCCTTTGGATCTTGTTATTTGTGTGGAGTGTGGAAAAATTCCATCTTTTGTTTCTTCCAAGATCAAAGGTGAGCCTATCCCAGCAAATCTATTAGCCTCTAAACCCCTAATTAAATTGGATGGAGAATAGTATTACCCCGGACTTAAAATTCACCGAGGAACAATTATCATATCTTCTAGAAAATATTGAAAAATTACCTTTATTTTTGTCAGAGGAAGAAATAAAGAATCTGGTTGTAACCTTAAAATCAGATCTCTCTAAAATAGACGGGGTTATCGAAAAACTCCAGGAATTAGAAACGGATAAAAAATAAATTTAACAGAAATGATCGATCTTTTCAGTAAAGACTTTGACCTTATGTGTTTTGTGCAAGACAAAAAGGTTCAGACTGGAATTTGCAAGTATGATGATGTGATCCAGGAATTTGGTGAGAAACTCGTAAAAAATTGTATGTACGAGAAGAAAATAATCTATCACGACAAAAACAAAACTGGTGGAATATTTTGGACAGATCTTGGAAGAAAACGTATGAATTTTTAATTTATGAAGAGACTAATATTTTCCAAAGGATTCTCAAGAAAGAAGACCTGGTTTCCTGTGTATGACATATTACCCTTTGCTCGGCTGTGGTATACCAATCATCAATTTTTAGAAACAGGAGTAGAAACCCCAGCAATAGGTTTTTATCTCTGCTGGTTAGACTATCAGCTTTGGTTTGAGATTCAACAAGGATACTAAAATATTTTTATGAATAATCTAGATAAGGATTATATCAAACTCCTGAAAGATATAATTGATAATGGAGTCAGAAAGTCTGACAGAACTGGAACTGGGACGATTTCTTTATTCGGCAGACAAATCAGGCATAATATGAAAGACGGATTTCCCCTTCTTACCACCAAGAAGATGGCTTGGAAATCTATCGTGACTGAATTGCTTTGGTTTTTACGAGGAGATACTAATATTAAATATCTGGTTGATAACGGATGTCATATCTGGGACGGAGATGCTTATAAAAGGTATATGAACGTCTATGAAATAGAAAGCAGAGAGAGTACATACGCTCTGGAAGAACTTCATATGTTATCTAATTTGACAAAAGAGCAATTCACTGAAAGGATAAAAACAGATGACAAGTTTGCTAAGAAGTGGGGTGAGCTAGGACCAATCTATGGTTCACAATGGAGGAGATGGAAAGGGGGTACTTGGGTAGAAGGTAATACTGACGGTACTGAAGGCTTTTATTTACAATCTGAACAGATAGACCAAATCGCAAATCTAATCAATGAGCTCAAAACAAATCCAGACAGCAGAAGACTAATGGTCAATGCATGGAATGTAGGAGATTTAGATCAAATGGTTTTACCTCCTTGTCATTATGGATTTCAAGTCTACACTAGGAAATTAGACGGGGAAGAAATGTGGGCACTACTAAGAAGAAAAGTAGGAGATGATTTATTTAATAGAATGGTAGAAGATATAGTTCCGTTTGGAGGTGGATTGAGCTGGGAATTAGAATCCTATAAAATTCCAACTCGAGCAATCTCTCTAATGTGGAATCAGCGAAGTGTGGATACGTTTTTGGGTCTTCCATTTAATATAGCTTCCTATGGACTACTTCTTGAAATTATAGCGAAAGAAGTTAATATGCTGCCTGATGAATTAATTGGAAATCTTGGTGATGTACATCTGTACACCAATCACATCGAACAAGCTAAAGAACAAATAAATAGAGAACCATATAATAATTTACCAACGCTAAAGTTTAGCCCAATACAATCGGCACACTTTGAACATCATACGGATACTTTTGAAAATCATATAAAAGAATCACAACCACATCAATTCATAATTGATGGATATGAATCACACCCATCAATAAAAGCACCACTATCAAACTAGTATGTTCATCCACATAACCCCTGACGAATTAGAAGAAGAATTTAGAGAGTCGTGGAAGTTAGGATTCATTTCTCAGCCTTCGATAGATTATGCAGACAATGCTATCTGGGCATTATTTGAAAGTAAGAATATAATTATATTTAGATTCAAAGATTATGGATGGATCAATGATAACAGAAGAAACACATATTTAATTTCTGCTGGATCTGCAGGAATAACAATACAAATTAAAACAACCTCTTGATAGATTTAATTGGCTATATAGCAACAGCATTTATTCTCATATCCTTCTGTGTTAAAGATATGGTCTCATTAAGAATAATAAATTCTGTGGGATCTGTTCTATGGATATGGTATGGTATTAGTATCAAAAGCAATCCAACCATTTTCGTTAATCTTGCTGTATTAGTTATACATTTAGTATGGCTAATGAGAAGATTAAATCCCGAAATCCTAACCCTTAAAGATACTATAAAACGTCTATGGAAAATCCGTATAAAAGAATAATAGAATCTTCTTTTTCGATAGATTTAAATGCAAATGACTTCTTTGAGTATGCATGTGCTCAAGTAGTTTCTGTGAATACTTCCGATATAGAGGAGTGGATCGTTCCCTTCGTAGAAGAATGGGGCGAGGTGGGAACTGATGTAGTTCTTAGCTATATCCAAAACCAAAAGCCCATACCTCCTTACGAGACTGAAAGATTTAAGGAGGCAATGGAAGCATTAATGCAAAAAAATCCTAATGTTTATTCTGATTGGGATTATGGTAATTATTACAATGAGAAGGGACCTTATAGAAAAATAAATAAAGACTAATTATGCAAGAATATTTTCTGATGTTTGTTTTCGGCCTAATATTATTTGTTGCCGTCTATGGATCAATAAAAATGCTTCGCCAAATCAATCGACTCAAGGACGAAGAGTAAATCGATTTTTCATTTTTGTATTTGAAACATTCCGGGTACTTTTACGGTATAGATAATAAAATTAAAGATGCCGTTAAAAATAGACCATGGAAATATTTGGATCACTTCAGACACTCATTATGGGCATGCAGGAATTTGTAGAGGAACAACTCACTGGAGAACATTAGATGCTGAGGGGAACAAAATTGTTCCAATGGATGCAGTGAGAGATTTCGATACAGTAGAGGCAATGAATGAACTGATGATCGAAAATATAAATAACCACGTAGGGGAGAATGATATTCTTTTTCATATGGGAGATTGGAGTTTTGGAGGATTTGAAAATATTCTGGAATTCAGATATCAGATAAAATGTAAAACCATACATTACATCTTAGGTAATCATGATCATCATATAGAAAGCAATAAAGAAAATATTAGATCTTATTTCGCTTCAGTCAATCATTATAATGAAGTTAATGTTGTACATAAAAGTGGTAACCTTAAATTAATTCTTTGTCACTATCCTATAGTTTCCTGGAACAATATGCGAAGAAATTCTTACATGCTGCATGGTCATCAACATCTCAGAGGAGAGCAAAGATTTGGAAACGGTAAGAGAATGGACGTTGGCATGTGTGGACATCCTGAATTCAGACCATACCATTTAGATGAGATCGTTGAATCACTAAGACATCTAGAGAGCTATGAAATTGAAAACAGAGTTACTGGCGGAAATTTAATTCGTTAAAATGAATGTAGATTTAGCAAAAAGAAAAGAATACCTAAATGAGGAATTTTATAAGAGCCGTAAGATAATTTATGGAGGGTTTAAGGGCGGGATGACATGGGGTTATTATCTAACCGGATTTGATAGATCCCTGCATGAGAGATTAGAAAGTATTAAAGAATTTACTGGTCTCTTTTTGGAAGAAATGAGGGAGGAGTTTAATTCCGCTAGATTTTGTGAGAAGTATTTTTTTCTTTTCGAAGATAATTTTTCCATTTCATTTACGGTTAGATCCTGGGGGGATTTCATGGCAGCCATGGAAAACAAGGGTAGAACGTATAAAGATTTTTACGGAATAGACGAAAACCTGTAACTACAGGACTTAGCCTTTCTATAATATAATAAACCGCTGATGATCAGGAAAATTTTTAATGAGAGGGCTGAGACAGAAAGATCCTTTGTTTTATCTGAGGATATTGAAAACGAAATAGCAGGTGAGATAATTAGATGGATCTATGCTATTAATCAAGAGGACCAGGAAAAAGAAAATGAGGTAGTAAGTTTTCAAAGAAAACCTATTGAGCTTTTAATCAACACCTTCGGTGGAAGTGTCTATGATACATTCGCAATAGTGAATGCAATCTTAACTTCAAAAACCCCTGTTATCACAACCTGTATAGGATCTGCAATGAGTGGAGGACTTTATATTCTTGCTGCAGGACATGTTAGACTAGCATGTAAATATTCCAACTTCATGTATCACGAATGTTCAACGGGAATGGTGTCCACCTACAGAAACAAGCTGGTGGAAAATTTGGAGGAGATCAATAGGGTTCAAGGTCTATTAGAAACCTTTCTTTGTAGCAAAACTAAGCTGACTAAGAAGACCCTGCAAAAGTATAACGATAAAAGAGCTGAATGGTACTTTGATCCGGAGGAGGCTATCAAATGGAAGATCATTGATGGGATTTACACCCAGCAATAAAAAAATCCCCGATTCCTAAAAGATCGGGGATTTTTGTGTGCAATAAAGAGGATATATAAAAGGATGATAACTAAATTTAAAGATTTTCTATTCGAAGCCCAATTTAACAATATGGGCTATAGCACAGATACAATCCGTGCTATTCAACAGAAACTAGTTGATGATAAGATTTTGTCCCAGAAAAACGATAAAGGTAAGGATAATACAGATGGTAAGTTTGGGAAGAGGACGAAAGGAGCATTAGCTCAATATCAACAAAAGAAATCCCTTAAAGATCAATCCGGTGCTATCAACCAGGAGACCTTAGATGCCATGGGGATTAAAGCAGGATTGGTTAATCAAAGTGATCTCCAAGCTTCTGCATCTTCCGGAGACCTAAAACAGCAATCAGGATCACAGCCTGAATCGAAAGCACAGGATCTTCAGTCCTATGGTAAATTCACGGTAGGAAAAGATAAAAGTTCTCCTTTAGTGGTTGTGTTTGGCGGCATTCCTGTCGGAGGAAGAGAAAGCGGGGATTACATGTATGACTACTTTAATAAAACCGGCGACAAGTATAATTTATTTGTTGCTAAGTCCCACAGAATAAACGGAGCAGAAGCTTACCAAGCCTTGAAGAATAAAATTAATTCTGGTGAGATAACTCCATCTAAAAAAATTCTATATCTTTTTTCAGGGGGTTATAGGCCTGGGCAATCTGCACTTTCTAAATTTAAACCGGAGGAATTTGATAAGATACTATTAGTGGATATCTGGATGGGTAATGCAATAGTTTCTAATTTCTATCAAGACCTTGCATCGAAGTACAAAGACAAGGTTGAATATTATTACACTGATTTTGGTGCTAATAATCCATCCGCTAGAAATGCCATTGCAGCATCTGTCTCTAAGAAAGAAAAAGTTTCTGGACACATGGTATCCAATGTTAATGCAATCAATAGTTTACCTTAAATAAAGGAATATATAAATAAAAATTCTTCGATGATAACTAATTACGAAACCTTTCTTGGAAATAATAAGATCTATGAACTCTCTGAGAATATTTGTCCAAGTGTAAATATTTCCTCCTTTAAATCTTTATTTGAACCTAAATTGTTTGAATCTTCTAATGATTCCCTTCTATTAGAGAAAATGTATGCAACCTATGAATTGGGCCTTCTTTATGAGAATAGAAAGTCTTGGTTTGAAACGGATGTTCCCATTTACATGTTAGAAGGGGCTGAGCACAAGATTCTTTTCAAGGAAAATTCTATGTTCATTCTTAGTAATGGTTCTTATGCTATTTTAAATGAACAACTGGAGGATGGATGGAATTGGTTAGCAAATCAGACATCTTCCGCACTTAAAAGTGTAAAGAGCCAAACAGATGCAGCAGTAAATGCAGTGGCAACGGCTTCTTCTGAAACATGGAACGCACTATCTGACGGAGCTAAGAAAGTTTACGAATTTGGTAAAAAAATCGTTTCGGCAGTGGCGGAATTTGCTAAAGCAAAGCCAGTAGAAGTTGCAGCAATTGTTTTACAAATTCTCTCTGTTCTAGTAGCCTTCTTTCCACCAGTAGGTGTTTGGCTTAGTCCAATTCTCCTTGCAATTTCAGGGGCTTTAGAAATTTATGAGGGTACTCATAACATCAAAGAGGCTTACAGTAAATTAAAAATGGTGGGTGTGGAAAATCCGAAAAGAAGTGCAGAGGCTTTTGCTGTTGGAGGACCATTACTTCTTGCAGGATTAATCGCTATGCTTTTTGGACTTAATGATATTATGACTGCTCCCGCTGCAGGAAGTGGGGTAGGACCTATTGCTAGCATGGGAGGAAAAAAAGTAGCTCAAACCTGGTCAAAAAGTTTTATGGGAACTGCAGTTAAAGGTTTTGAACATTTTGCAGAACATTCCCTTGGAAAGGTTACTTCTAAGCTTTCCAGTGTAGCCCCGGGATTTGCTAAATTTATTGTTGAAGAAGGATCAAAAGCTGCACCTGCCTTAATTTCTCTACTATTTGTTATTGTCGGTAAACACGTATTCGGTCCAGCGTGGAACGGAATAGTTAAAGGCTTATCAGCTATTGCAAAATCGTTTTCCTTCCTTCTAGGGGTTCCTGCAAAGATAGGGGAAGCTATTTCCAAATTTAAAGCCTCTGCAGAATCTACAGGAGCTCAGATTATTTCCACTGCTCTTGATTCTTTCGTTGGACCAGCGATGAGAGGTATGGGTTCTTTTCTTAACACTTCAATAAAACCCAAAGTTGATGGGGCAGCTGCTTGGCTTTCCTCAATTGCGGTAAGCTATAAGGAGATAGAAAAATTAGCAGAAACTGAAGATCTAAGCGGGGAAAAAATAGAAATTCAAAACAAACAGATTAAGCCAAAATCAGCTACTGTTCAAAAAGCTGATTCTAAAAATATCAAAGCCCTACCAAAGGTTACATCAAGCACACCTAAAGTCAAGGAAGGGCTGAATCATATTACTGGCTTCGAGGATTTCTCTTTGGTTTAGCCACCTCTTCATTTTTAATTCCGTAATTTTCCATTTATATTTGCTATAATAGTTATGGAAAAATATAATTTATTTTTGGACGATATTAGGGATCCCTCCGTTTGCATGCATTATAAAACTAAATACATGCCAGACGATAGGAGAGAATATACTATGTCTGAATGGACCATAGTCAGGAATTATAAGGAATTCACAGAAGCCATAATTGCTAATTTTTCGGCGGGAAGGTTTCCAGGATTGGTCTCTTTTGATCACGATCTAGCAGATATTCACTACGATCCTTCTACTCAATCGGAGTCTTTTGAATACAAAGAGGAGACCGGATTAGACTGTGCTAGATTTCTAGTCCAATTTTGTATATCCAATGAATTGAATTTGCCAGAATTTTATGTGCACAGTGCTAACCCTATTGGGGCGGAAAACATCTACCAGGCAATGCATGATTATTTTAAGTTTAAAGAAAGATCTAAATGACAATAGAGCAACTGAGAAATAGCGGAAAAATTATCTTCGAGGGAATTGTCGGATCCCAAGCTTATGGAATTGCAACACCAACTTCTGATATTGATAAGAAAGGAGTCTTCATTCAAGATCACGATAGTATCATGGGCTTTGGTTATATCGATCAGGTTAATGATGCCAAGAACGATCAAACTTTTTATGAGATCAAAAGATTCCTAGAATTATTAGCAAGTAACAATCCTAACATTCTAGAATTGTTAAACCTACCTGATGATTGTATTGTCTACAAGGATCCAGTCTTTGATTTGATTATTGAACATAAAGATAAATTCATCACCAAAATGTGTCGACATTCTTTTGGTGGATATGCGGTTGAACAAATCAGAAAGGCAAGAGGCTTAAATAAAAAGATCTCCAATCCAATGGATCTGGACAGGAAAGGAGTTTTGGATTTTTGCTACGTTGTGGAGAATGGAAAATCCCTTGCTGTTAAAGAATACCTCACAGAGTACAGATTAAAAAACAAATACTGTGGACTAGTCTCTTTGGATCACATGAAGTATATGTACGTTGTTTACTATGATAAGGTAGCAGAACTCAATGATAAAGGAATCGAGATGGGTGTTTGTTCTGGATTAGGATTTAAAGGAATTGTTAGTGACGAGACGGAATCAAATGATGTTTCAACCAGCAGTGTACCTAAAGGTATGATTCCAGAATTCATTATGTATTTCAACAAAGAGGGATACTCAAGCTATTGCAAGGATTATAAAGATTATTTTGAGTGGGTAGAAAAAAGAAATCCGGAAAGATATAATGATAATATTGGACATGGAGGAAATTATGATGGAAAGAATCTTGCTCACTGCCACAGACTTTTAGACATGGCTATCGAAATAGGTGAGGGTAAGGGAATTAATATAAGAAGAAAAAATAGGGAGGAGCTATTAAGCATCAGAAGGGGTGAGTATGATTATGATAAATTGGTCGAAGAAGCAGAGAATAAAATTAAAAGGATGGATGATATCTTCGAGAAATCAGGCTTACCTAAAACTATCGATAGAGATTTTCTTGATGTTCTTTTAATAAAAATAAGAAAGGAATACTATGGAAGAAAATAATGAATTATTTTTAAAATGTGATTGCCACACAGAAGCGATACAGATCCAACACTGGAAGGAGGATCAAAGCTTTTATTTTTCTTTTTGGGATTATGGGAGAAGTAAAGTCTCTTGGATGCCGTGGAAAAAAAGATTGAATTTAATCTGGAGAATTATTAGGGGGAAAGATCTGTATGCAGATATGGTAATTCTTGATTATGAAAAATCAAAAAAGGTAGCAGATTTTATAAATCAAATATTAGAAAACGATGTACAAAGCAACAGTATTAAAAATCAAAAACGTTAGGCCACATCCAAATGCGGATCGGGTTCAACTTGCAACTTGTCATGGAAATCAGGTGGTAGTCGGTCTAGACACACAGGAGGGAGATCTTGGAGTTTATTTTCCAACTGATGGAGTACTGAGTCATGAGTTTTGTTATTATAACAATCTTTACAGAACTCCTGATATGAATGTGGACACCTCAGCAAAACCTGGGATGTTTGATGATAACAGAAGGGTAAGAGCTCAAAAATTCAGAGGAGAGATTTCTGATGGTTATTGGACACCCCTAGGATGCTTCGATTTCATCGAAAAGGAGCTCAATAAGACACTTTGTACCTTCGAGGAAGGTCTAGATCTGGATGAACTGGTAGGCACGCCTATATGTCAAAAGTATGTGAATAGACGCACCTTAGCAGCAGCTAAACAGAACCAAGGAAAGAAAAGCAGAACTGCTAAGACCTCAGTAATGTTTAAGGAGCACTTTGACACCGAACATTTTGGAAAATACCTGCATGAATTTAAAAAAGAGGAACTTATAGTCATTACAGAAAAACTTCATGGCACTTCAGGAAGGGTTGCTCACGTTTTAATAGACAGAGAATTATCTTGGAAAGAAAAGATTGCAAAATTCTTTGGGGTAAAGATAAAGGAGCAAGACTGGGGATATCTAAACGGAACCCGCAGAGTGGTGCTTGAGGAAACCTCAGGTACCCAATACCACGATCCAACTATCAGAGAGATCGCCTTTAATAAATTTAAGGACAATCTAAGAAAGGGAGAAACTGCTTACTTTGAGATCGTTGGATATGAATCATCAGGACTTCCTGTTATGCCACCAGTGGAGACCTCAAAACTGTCTGATAAGTCTTTTAGTTCTAAGTATGGAAGTGTTATTACTTATTCATACGGATGCGCAGAAAAAACCTGTGAAATCTATGTCTACAGAATCACTATAACCAACGAGGATGGACAATCTGTAGATCTTTGTTGGAACGATGTTAAATCAAGATGTGATGAAATGGGTGTTAAATATGTCCCTGAATTGGGAACAACATCGATGGATAAGCTTTGGGATCAAAACAGAACAGGAGATGAAAGAGACGTTCAGCAAGAGCTTTTCGATTTAGTCGATTATCTTGCCAAGGGAGATTCCCTGTTAGACCAAAGACACATTAAAGAAGGGGTTTGCGTGAGGATAGATCAATACGGATTAAGACCTAAAGTTTATAAACATAAAAGTTTTGAATTTAAGGTACTAGAAGGGATCGCAAAAGATTCAGGTATTGTTGATTCTGAAGAAGCACAAGGTTAATTTTAAATTCTTAAATAAATAAAAATGCCAGAATATACTTATAAAAAATCCTACCAGGATTTAGAATCGAAGAGATTATTTCTTGAAAACAAATTTCGTGAACTGTTTGAAAGTGATTCCAGAAAGGACGAGTTACTCTTATGGATGATTGAATACAAGGATACTCACGAAAATATTTTAGAAATGTCCAATCAAGAAATAGCAGATGTTGAATGGGATAAGGATAACGAGATAGAGGATCTTGAGGATAATGTAAGATCCCTTGAATCAGCAATAGAGAATCTCGAAAAGAAGAACGAACTATTTGATGTTCAAAGCTTGGAAGATGAAATGAAGGTCGAGCTCTTTCAAGCTGCTATGAAAAAATATACACTAGTACAACTAGAAGAAAAATTGGGAAACCGATTCGAATTAATTTAATTTATGAAAGTAGAATTTACAGACACCTTTGCAGAATCTTTAAAAAGATTAGCATGGCACGAGTCCGGCCTTTACAAGGCATACTCTTTATTCAGATATGATTTGCCTAGATTTTTTAAGAACACCTGGAGATTCAGAAAGGTTCTTTGGAACCACCAGTGGTGGGATTATAGATTTACACTTGAGACCCTTCACACCTCTTTGACCATCATGGAAAAAGGAATGTCCACTAAAGGAATGGAAGTTCCCTTGACCAGGGACAAGAAGGTCTCAATGATGAGAAGATCCCTTTGGTTGCTCCAAAATAAGATGGATGATAACTTTGTAGAAAGAGCAGAGGAAGAACTCGGAAAAATGAAAAGTTACGAATGGGAATTCGAAGAGACCGAGAACGGAAATTACACTTTAAAAGATCAGGAAACTCCGGAGGAGAAGGAACACTCCAGAAAAGTTTTTGCTAGAGCTAGGGAAATAGAGGAGATTGAATGGGCTGAACTTTGGAACATCTTTAAAGGTCAGGATCCAGAGGAGTGGAAAAAAATACAAGAAAAACTTCCCAAGAATAAACAGAACGATTGGGATCCTTATGAGAAATGGTATGATGGTTCAGATCTTAGAGGATGGTGGGACTAAACAATAAGGTATGTTAGACGGAATAGAATTAAAGAATTTGATAATTCAAAGAGGAATGAGAAACAAAAGATTAGATCTTGATTTGGACACGTCAGAGGGGGAAATCAGCGAATCTGGGTTTTGCCAATGGACCTGTGATAATAATGGAATTTTTGCGCCTGCTAACAAAACGGTGTCAGAACTTCCCGCAGGTTTATATGAGATCAAAAATGATCCTCATAGGGGAATGCACGTTCAGCAAATTAAAACCATTTCGGAAGAACTTTTTATTCTTCCATCTCCTGAGATTCAATCTATTATAGATGACATCAAAAAATTCTGGGAGGGAAGAGATACCTTTAAAAAGTACAAGTACGTTCACAAGAGAGGAATTCTTCTTTACGGAGATCCTGGGTGTGGGAAATCTGGAATCATTCAATTGTGCATCAGATATGTAGTTGAAGAGATGAAGGGGATAGTGATTAACATCAAGGATCCTTATCACGTGGAAACATTTGATGAATTCATCCACTCCCTCAGAAGGATAGAACCTTCCCGCCCGATTGTAGTGGTAATGGAAGATCTTGATGCTCTCACTGGAGAAGACAAATATGTTACTTCCAAACTATTGAATATATTGGATGGTATCAAACAAATTGAGGGCGTAGTCTACCTTGCCTCTACAAACTACCCGGATAAATTAGAAGAGAGGGTTTCTAATCGTCCTTCCCGATTTGATCGCCGCTATAGAATAGAGCCACCAGATTCTACTATTAGAGAAGCTTATATTCGATTTAAGCTTTCTAAAGAAGATCTTAAGAATATTAATATCCAAGAATGGGTTAAAGCATCAGAAGGATTCAGTATAGCCCATCTAAAAGAATTGATCATTTCAACCTTGGTGCTAGGAAATTCATATTCAGAATCCCTGTCGCACCTAAAGGAAATGAAGACTAAGCCTAAAAATAAGGGGAGTAAATCAGGAGGGATAGGATTTAGCCGTCTGGATGATTAAAATTCACTTTAGGCATTGTGATATATAAAGAAACAAATTAAGAACAATGTCAAACGTATCTAAATTTAATAAGTGGAAATTCGTACAAGAGGCTAGAAAGCCTAGAAAATGCCCTATTATAGACTTCACCCCAATCAGAGATTCTGAGTTATACAGCGATGTAATCTCACTAGGATGGGTGGAAGTAAATGCTCAGGGACATCCTAGAATTGAGCCAGCAATGGAACTTGGAAAAACAGATCTTACCTATCAGGTACAATATCAGGGAGAGAAGCAAGGGAATCTTAGATTTAAGCATCCTTCTTTTCCGATGATTATCAGAATGAATCTTAATGGAGCTATTTGGCAAGATGCTCCTTCAGGAAGAGCATATAGAATAGATTGCGAATGGGATCACGATCCTAAATGGTCTAAAGAATGTTTAAACATCGAAGACTATAAAGACAGATTAGAATATCTAATTAAAATGCTACTTCATAGAGATGGATTTATCTCTCAAAGAGAACTTGGTAATACCGAGGGTGGTGTAGCGATCATCCAAAGAAAGTTGGACGAGGATCCTCAAAACGTTAAAAAGTTAAGAACGATCCCTCCGAGTCTAAAGAACGACAACGATTTCTTACAGATCAGCGCAGACTACGGTCTTATTTAATAAAAAACCCAATCCTAAAGATTGGGTTTTTCTTTTAATATATCTCCTAATAAACTTACGCCTCGCCTCTTTACGGCTTCCGTGCTGCATTTATTTGCAAATAGAATTGATTCTTCTGGACTTTTGTTTTCTAGGATAGCACAGACAAAAGCAGACATAAAAGTATCTCCCGC
>Ga0164293_10002617_pt1 | contig 15256 bp, 9 predicted proteins | sample GEODES118metaG_FD_111487 | JGI IMG/M metagenome (GOLD analysis project Ga0164293, IMG submission 111487) | Eutrophic lake water microbial communities from Lake Mendota, Wisconsin, USA - GEODES118 metaG | ecosystem: Environmental > Aquatic > Freshwater > Lake | place: USA: Lake Mendota, Wisconsin...
CTTTGGTTTCTGAATATCAAATCCACCATTAGTTTCAAAACCTCCAAAGAGAGAGTTTTGTGCAGATGCCTTATCTTCAGCTACTTTGTTGGCATAGCGTATTAGTTTTTCTATAAAAGTGCTACCTTCGCTTTCATGGAAGTATACTGCTCTATGAATATCGTCAAAACAGTCAAACGCTCCTGCATAAGTCAATGATTCAAGCGTTTTTTTGTTTACTGTGCGAAGATTTACCCTGGTTACAAAATCAAAAATATCCGAGAAAGGCCCATTTTTGTCTCTTTCTTCTATTATAGCATCTATGGCGGCATCTCCACTTCCCTTGATTCCGCCCAATCCAAAACGAATTTCTTTTTTCTTGTTTACACTAAATCTTTTGTACGATTCATTTACATCTGGCCCTTTTACATTCAATCCCAGTAGCTTACATTCTTCCATGAAAAACGTAATCTTATCAATGTTTCCGAGTTGTGAGGTCAATACCCCCGCCATGTATTCTTCGGTGTAATTTGCTTTTAGGTAGGCAGTTTGGTAGGCCACAAATGCATAACAAGTAGAGTGTGATTTGTTAAAAGCATACTGTGCAAAAGCCTCCCAGTCTGTCCATATTTTCTCCAGAATCTTGGCGTCGTGGCCGTTTGATGCTCCACCCTCCATGAATTTTACCTTCATTTTGTTCAGGACTTCTATCTGCTTTTTACCCATGGCCTTACGCAAAAAATCCGCGTCGCCTTTGGAAAAGTTGCCCAACTTCTGAGACAAAAGCATCACTTGCTCTTGGTAAACCGTAATGCCATACGTTTCTCCCAAATGCTCCTCCACTTCGGGCAAATCGTATTTGATTTCTTCCGTTCCATGTTTTCGGGCTATAAAGTTAGGGATGTAGCCAATCGGCCCAGGTCGATAAAGTGCATTCATAGCAATTAGGTCGTCAAATCTATCAGGTTTGAGTTCCTTCATGTATTTTTTCATACCGTCGGATTCAAACTGAAATATCGCCGTGGTTTCGCCTCGTTGAAAAAGCTCAAAAGTTTTGGCATCGTCCAAGGGAATCTCGTCAATTTCTATTTCATGTCCATAGTTTTCTTTGATCATTCGAAGGGTTTCCTTGATTATCGAGAGGTTTCTCAATCCCAAAAAGTCCATTTTTATAACTCCGGCTTCTTCTATGACCTTTCCTTCATACTGCGTAATCAATAAGTCGGAGTCCTTGGAGGTACACACTGGCACAATGTCTGACAAATCCCAAGGTGCTATAATGATACCAGCTGCATGAATTCCTGTGTTTCTTACAGTTCCTTCCAGTTTTTCGGCTTGTTTCAACACCTTAGAAGTTAGGTCATTGCCATTGTACATTTCTCGTACTTTCTTTACATTATCCTGCTCATCAGGGCCTAGTCCGAGTTCGTTAAGAGATTTTGGTCCCATCATTGGCATGTGTATCAATTTCTTAAAATCCATGCCATAAGAAGGTTTGTCAGGGATAAGTTTTGCTATATAGTTAGCATCGGCCAGTGGCAAGTCCATTACACGAGCCACATCCTTTATCGACGACTTGGTAGCCATAGTACCGTAAGTGATAATCTGGGCTACTTGGTTTTTTCCATACTTATCCACCACATAATCAATCACTTTCTGGCGACCTTCGTCGTCAAAATCTGTATCAATATCGGGCATTGAAGTACGGTCTGGATTTAAGAAACGCTCAAAAAGTAAATTGTACTTTATGGGATCAATGTTCGTAATACCAATACAATACGCCACCACCGAACCAGCAGCCGAACCACGACCTGGGCCTATCATTACGCCCAGATCACGTCCTGCTTTTATAAAGTCCATCACAATCAAAAAATAACCAGCAAAACCCATGGTTCTGATGGTAAATAGCTCAAAGTCAAGGCGTTCTTGTGTAGTTGTTATTATTTCTCCATAACGTTTCCGTGCACCTTCGTAGGTCAAATGCTGCAAATATTCCCATTGATTCAGCTTATCATCGGCATGTATCTTAAATTCGTCTGGAATCGGAAAATTTGGTAAAAGAATATCTTGCTTCAGATTTAGCTTCTCTATTTTGTCGACAATCTCATTTGTGTTGTCTATTGCCGCAGGAATGTCACGAAACAAATAACTCATTTCCTCGGTCGACTTGAAATAAAACTGGTCATTGAAAAACGCAAAGCGGGTATCTTTCGAGCTCATCGTTTCGTCATCAGCAAAATCTTTGGCCGATGGTGTAGCAAGTTTTTCGTTGGTATTTACACACAGCAAAATATCATGAGCTACCCAGTCAGACTGATCCACATAATGGCTGTCGTTGGAAGCAATTACTTTTACATTATACTTTTTTGCCCATTTAAGCAAAACCTCATTAACGATATTCTGCTCCGGTATTTCGTGTCGTTGAATTTCGACATAATAATCCTCACCAAACCTCTCTAGCCACCACTGAAATTCTTTTTCTCCCTCTTCTTCGCCTTTTTTTAGTATGGTTTTGGGCACCGATGCACCTATACAACAAGTTGTGGCTATTAAACCCTCCTTATACTTCTCAATCATGGCCTTGGTTACCCTTGGGTACTTGCTGTAAAGTCCTTCCATGTAGCCCAGTGAGCACAATTTTGTGAGGTTTTTATATCCAACAGGATTTTTTGCCAACAAAAGTTGATGATATCGAATGTCTTTTTGCTCTTTGGTAAACTGTTTTCGGGTGTGATCATCTACCACATATAGTTCACAACCCACTATCGGTTTCACGTTGAACTTGTCAGCTGCTGCCACAAAATCAAACACCCCAAACATATTGCCATGGTCAGTAATGGCCATGGCTGGCATATTGTCAGCTTGGGCCTTGGCAAAGAGTTTCTTAACATTAGAAGCTCCATCTAACAAAGAATATTGGGTATGATTGTGTAAATGAGAAAATTGCATCTGTTCTTTTTTTAGTAAGGAGTATCATGCAAATATAGCCAACAACCCCATTCTTTTTCAATTCCGAATCTCAATAATTTCGGTATTTGAAGCAATTCCTCTCAAAATCAGTAATTCGCAGCCTGTGCAATAATTAACTGGCGGCCTGCTAAAGCATTGGGCTATCTTTTACGGATCCTAATGGCTTCGCAGAAGTGTGCTTCTCACAAACCAGAAAGTAAATAACAGTTGACAACTTTTAAAAGTTGTCAACTGTACTGCACACCAAAATTTCCCACCAAAATTTGATTTCTAGATATTTTTCTCTAATTTTGCATCCCAATTTTACTTTTAATACACTTAATCTGTTTTGTACAATGCCTAAGCAAAAAACAAATTCAGGAGCAAAAAAGAGGTTTAAATTGACTGGAACTGGAAAAATTAAGCGTAAGCATGCTTTCCACAGTCACATTTTGACTAAAAAATCGACGAAACGTAAGAGAGTTCTTGCATCGTCAGCTCTAGTTAGCTCTGCGGACGAAAGCCGCATCAAAGCCTTGTTGAATGGTTAATTCAACAATTGGTTCAATTGTTTCACCCGAATAAAGGCCTTAAAGTTTCCCTAATCGGAACGCCTGATTCAAAAAACTAAAAAAATTATGCCACGTAGTGTCAATCATGTTGCGTCTAAAGCAAGACGCAAAAAAGTGCTGAAATTAGCCAAAGGCTATTACGGCAGAAGAAAAAACGTTTGGACGGTTGCTAAAAACGCCGTTGAAAAAGGTTTAGTTTACGCCTACATAGGTCGTAAGCAAAAGAAAAGAAATTTCCGTAGCTTGTGGATCGTAAGGATTAACGCAGGTGTGAGACCATTCGGTATGTCATACTCTGTGTTTATCAACAAACTACAAAAAGCAGGCATTGAGCTTAATCGTAAAGTGTTGGCCGATTTAGCTTTGAATCATCCAGATGCTTTCAAGGCCATCGTAGAGAAAGTAAAATAATAAAAACTTGTTAAGTTTTTATTAAAAAAAAAGGCATCGACTGATGTCTTTTTTTTTTGTGACTTAAAGATAAATTTTTGGTCTAAATATGGAATTTCAATAGATAGTTTATAATTTTAAACAAATTTTATTAACATTAATAAATCACTATGTTAGAAGTATTGCAAGGTTTAATTCAACAAGCAGGTCATTCTGCAGTTGTAGAAAATACAGATGTACCAAACGAGTACAATGAAGGTGTAATGGGAGAGGTTATGCAAGGTTTGTTGGGCGGTTTAACGAACCAAGCTAATTCGCAAGGTGGAATAGGTAATTTATTGGGTATGCTTACAGGTGGAGTTAACTCAAACCAAGGTGGGAGTTTAATGAGTAATCCTATGGTGGCTGGTATAGCTCAAAATATTATCGGTAGTATAATGTCTAAATTCGGTCTTTCAAATAGTGCTGCCTCGGCGGTTGTATCAAGTATGTTGCCTTCCGTTTTAGGTGGTCTTATTAACAAAGCCAACGACCCAAACGATTCGTCTGTTGATGCTGGTGGAATTATGAGTGTGCTTTCAGGTGGTAAAACAGATGGAATTGATTTCGGAAGTTTATTGAGTAAAGGTGCAGGTGCTTTAGCAGATGGGAAACTAGATATGAATGACCTAATCAACTTAGCGTCTGGTGGTTCGCCAAGTCAAGGTCAAAGTTCTGGTGGAAGCGGTGGCCTATTTGGAAATATAATTGGTGGATTATTTGGAAAGAAATAAGTAGAGTTTAATAGTTAAAAGCGTAGAAATCGTTTCTACGCTTTTTTTTTGGTGTGCCCAGCATGGGTAATAGCTAGACGGTGTAAGTCCGTTATGAGCTTGGTAGTAGGAATCATTAGCTGAGAGCAAGGGTGTCCATTGTGAAGTGGAATCTGAAAGAAGCTGGAGGCAAAGTCTTGGCCTGACGAACAGAAATTACATGAGGCTGCTAAAGACGGACGAGTTTGCCAAACAAAACGAAGTCCAATACTACCCGAATCTTTAGTAGTAGATGTAGCAGGTAGATGAGATGAAAGTTATTACCCTTACCTGGGGAGATCTTCAACCATGTTGTGGATATTTTTTTTAGAAACAACAACCCTCGTAGTGATATAAGGCTGAGGTTGAAGAAGTCAGCAGAGGTCATAGTACCTCAAATTTTTTTTTTGAGGGAAGGACTGAACGTAAAGAGTCTATAAATTTTGTTTTACTTATGGAAGAGCAAAGAACGCAGCCAAACTTATCAGAAGATAAGAACTACCAGCAAGAAGTAGAGGTGGAACCTCGAGGTAATGCAGGAGAGCGGAGCAATTTCAAGGCGGGAACAGAACGAGGAGACGAGTTGAATGAGGAGGATAAATTGCTTGAGAAAATCCTTAGCAGAACGAATATGAATCTGGCATATGAGCGAGTTAAGGAAAACGCAGGGAGTGCAGGAATCGACAAGATGAAGACAGAAGAACTCTTGAAACATCTTAAGATTCATGGCAAAGTCCTAATCAATGATTTATCAACAGGCAGGTATTGTCCACAAGCTGTAAAGCGAGTGGAGATACCCAAACCAGATGGGGGCAACCGAGGCTTAGGAATCCCAACGGTTGTTGATCGCTTGATACAGCAAGCCATATCCCAAGTCCTAGTTCCGATCTTTGATGAAGGCTTTTCAGAAAGCAGCTATGGCTTTAGACCCAACAAGAATGCACACCAAGCTATACATAAAGCAACGGCGTACATAAATGAGGGATATAGAGTGGTAGTAGACATTGATTTAGAAAAGTTTTTCGACCGAGTAAACCATGATAAGCTGATGCACCTTGTTTCGAAGAAGGTTCGTGATAAGCGAGTTTTGGAACTGATTCGGAAATTCTTAGAGTCAGGGATAATGGAGGGAGGGGTATTTGTTAAATCAACGGAAGGTACACCGCAAGGAGGTCCATTAAGTCCTCTACTATCAAACATAATGCTGGATGAATTGGATAAAGAACTGGAGAAGCGAGGACATCGATTCTGTCGTTACGCTGATGATTGCAACATATACGTCCGAAGCGAGCGAAGTGCTGAGCGAGTAATGTCAAGCATTAGCAAGTTCATAGAAGAAGAATTACGGCTAAAGGTCAATCAGACCAAGAGTGAAGTAGGTAGCCCCAAAAGAAGGAAGTTCTTAGGTTTTAGTTTCTATAAAAAGAAGAAAGATGTTAAAGTTCGTATTCATCCCAAATCAATCGAACGTATTAAGTCTAAGTTGAAGAAACTCACAAGTCGAAGTAATGCAATGAGCATGGAGCAACGAATAATAAAACTTAATCAACTTACTATAGGTTGGACAAGTTACTTTAGGATTGCGGATATGAAAAGTCATTGTCAAGAGCTAGACGAATGGGTTCGGCGAAGATTACGGATGTGTCATTGGAAAGACTGGAAGAAAATAGGAACCAAGTTTACGAACCTGATAAAATTGGGAATAGAACGAGGTAAAGCTTGGGAGTTTGCAAATACACGGAAAGGGTATTGGCGGATTTCGAAAAGCCCTATATTGCATTGCACTTTAACGAACTCTTATTTTAAAGAAAGGAAGTTAGTAACTTTCAGCCAAACTTATTCAAAACTTAGTAACTTTACGAACCGCCCTATGCCGAACGGCACGTAGGGTGGTGTGAGAGGACAGTAAGTGAACTAATCACTTACTTCCTACTCGATTAAAGCCTTTGTATTGAGAAAAGTTATGAAATTTTCTTTTAAAATAGTATTATTACTTCTATTATTCAGCAAACTTTCTGCACAAATTACGGTATCACATCCACTAAACAATGCTGTTTATCAGCGTAACAGTACCAGTCAGGCCAATCTTATTATAAGCGGGACATATTCACAACCTTTGGCCACTTCTGTACAAGCAAGGTTACTTAATCCTACAAATGGCAGTCCAATTTCAGGTTTTGATTGGTCCATAATTCAAGAAAATCCAGCCATGGGTTATTTTCAAGGACAATTTAGTAATGTCCCGGCAGGTTGGTACACCCTAGTGATTCGAACCGTTAAAAGCGGGGTCGTCTTGGAAACAACTACCGTAAATAGAGTAGGTATTGGCGATGTTTTTATGATCGCTGGGCAGTCAAATGCTCAGGGACATGTTGATAGTCAATATTTAGGTGCTACCTCTGAAAAAGTTGTATCACACAATAATGGAAGGTATTGTAGTAATTTAGAAATTCCTTTTCCAGTTTTACAGCAATTAACAGGCACAGTTAAACCAGGCATAAATGGTCGTGATGCCTGGTGCTATGGAAGGCTTGGAGATAACTTAGTTGGAATTACTGGTTTTCCAGTAGCTTTTTTTAATGCTGGGGCTTCTGGTTCTAGTGTTTATAACTGGAAACAATCTTCTGACGGTTCATCAACCATTCATGCATTAACAAATGAACCTTTTTGTTCTTTAGGAGGGGAGAATACTGATAATCCAAATTTTATCTCTGGAAATTCTAGTACATACGTAAGTACCAATCCGTATTTTTTCTTTAAAAAAGGGTTGAATTACTATAATTCAATGTTCGGTGCAAGGTCTATCTTATGGCATCAAGGTGAGTCTGATGCATTTCGGAGTACATCTGCCTCAGCATATCAGGCAGACTTGACTTCTGTTATAACTAAATCGCGGTCCGATTTTGCTCCTAATCTTCCTTGGGTTGTGGCGAGGGTTTCTTATTTTAATCGCAATTTTAATTCAAATATAACAAATGCACAAAATAATGTTATTTCAGGAACTTCTCAAGTCTTTGCTGGCCCAGAGACAGATAATATTAGAAACGCTACTTTAGCAAATTCTAGGGATGCTGAGGATGTTCATTTTTTGGCACCTGTAGGGCTCTCTTATCTTGCAGACGCGTGGACAAGCTACTTAAATACTTCATTCTTCAGCAACTCCAATCCAATTCCGGCCAATACACCGCCCACCGTATCTGTGAGTTACCTAAATTCTACACAAGTTACTTTGAGTGTTCCTTCGGGCTACACTTCCTACAAATGGGTCAGCGGAGACTTTAGCTTTGGTGGTTCAAGTTTTGGTACATCTAACTCCTTAACGGTCAGTTCGGGAACTTACAGGTGTTGGGTAACCACCTCAAACGGTAATCAGCAGATCAGCAGCCAAGTAAATGTCAACCAAGCATTACTTTTGGCTAATAACGGTAGTTCCTGTACGGCCAATGCCTATTTATCAGACCTGAAATTTGTCTCAGCATCAAACGGTCTCGGTCCTATTGAATTGAACAAAACCAACGGAAATTCTGGAGATGGAGACGGGGCGGCAATCGTACTGAAAGGTCAGAGCTATGTCAAGGGAATCGGAGTGGCTAACAACTCAGAAATAAAATACCAAATTCCAAGTGGTCAATTTTATAAGTTTAGGTCATTTATAGGCATTAGTGATGATGTATCAAACACTTGTGATAACACTGGTGGAGTGATTTTTAAAGTTTATGGTAACGAAACCTTGCTTTACACGAGCCCAACTATTTACAGAAATACAGCTTTACAAGAAGTAAACGTTAATATTTTTGCTTACAGCTCAATTAGGTTAAAAGTAGAGCCTGTTGGGTCAAATATGACTTGTAATCGTGCGGTATGGGCCGATGCAAGGCTTCTTTGTTCACTGGGTGATACATTAGCACCTTCGGTTATTTCAAATCTTGTAGCTACCAACACCTTGACCAGGTGTGTTTCTTTTCAGTGGACACACGCTACTGATGATCAAGCTCTTGGGGGGTATTATATTTATAAGAATGGGGTCAAAGTTGATACGATTTCTGATTCTCAAAATACGTACACCATAACGGGTTTAAGTTCTGCGAATTCCATTCAGTTTGGGGTAAAGGCTTTTGATATTGTAGGAAATGAATCCGCAATAGTAAATACAACTGCGAGTACGGTAAATGTCTCCATAGTTTACTTAGGGGAAGATTTTTTCTGTGTTTCCAGAACTTACCTGCCTACCCAAGTCATTCCTGCAGGAGGTGTCTTCTCCGTAGTATCTGGCCCATCGGCTACCTTAAACCCCACTACTGGTGAGTTTTTTTCAAACAATACGGGATTGTTTTTGTGTAATTATAAAATTGATAACGGTATTCCTGCTTGTTATCAGGACAACAACTTCTATATTGGAACTACCACACCGCCAACCATAACGCCTAATATCACCGTAAATAAACCAATAATCAACCAAGACTCTACAGTGACATTCACTTCCAATGCTTGTGATACGAGTAGTGACTTGGTATGGAGTTTTACAAATTTAAATACCAACACTGTTAAGGATACGCTGTCCGCAACAACTGTTTATTATGCTGCTTGTAAGAAAAAGCTATGCTACGTGTACTCAAACAACATCACAGTGAAAGTCATACCCAATTGCACTAGTAATTTGGTTCTAGCTCCGACAGCTGACAACTTGACTTCGAGAATCAATCCTTTAAACTTTAACAGTAGCAATACAATTACGGCAAGCAATACCATTCTGCCGAACAACAATGTGCAGTATAGTGCTGCCAATGCTATTATTCTCAGTCCTGGATTTATGGTCGATTCTGGCGTGAAATTTTCTGCAAAAATCCAAAATTGTCCTAATTGACAGTACAGTTGTGACAATTTGTCATTAAAATTTGTCAAAAAAACGCTTGGCATATTCATTGTGAAATGAGTATCGTAATTATTTTTAATTAAATACACTGACAGAAAATCATGGGAAAAATTATTGGGATAGATTTAGGAACTACCAACTCTTGTGTGGCCGTAATGGAGGGTAACGAACCGGTAGTAATAGCCAATAGTGAGGGAGCGAGAACCACCCCTTCTATTGTAGCTTTTTTGGACAACGGCGAGAAGAAGGTTGGTGCACCAGCAAAAAGACAAGCAATTACCAACCCCAAGAATACAATCGCTTCGGTGAAGCGTTTTATGGGTAAGAAATATACAGAGGTAGGCTCAGAACTAAGAACAATTGCCTACGACATAGAAAAAGGAGCAAATGATACGCCAAGGGTTAAAATTGGTGATCGTCAATATACACCTCAAGAAATCTCTGCTTTTATTCTCCAAAAAATGAAGGCCACAGCCGAGGATTATTTAGGCCAAACCGTTACAGAGGCAGTAATTACTGTTCCTGCATATTTCAACGATGCGGAGCGTCAAGCTACCAAAGAGGCTGGTTTGATTGCTGGTTTGGATGTGAAAAGAATCATCAACGAGCCTACGGCTGCGGCTTTGGCTTATGGTCTAGACAAACAAGGCAAAGACATGACTGTGGTGGTGTTTGACTTGGGTGGCGGTACTTTTGACGTGTCTATCCTTGACCTTGGTGATGGCGTTTTTGAAGTGAAATCAACTGACGGTGACACTCACTTAGGTGGTGACGACTTTGATCAAGTGATTATTGAGTGGTTGGCTGCAGAATTTAAAGCTGACGAAGGCGTGGATTTGATGCACGATGCTATGGCACTTCAAAGACTAAAAGAAGCTGCTGAAAGAGCTAAAGTGGAGCTTTCAAGTTCTACTCAGGCCGAAATAAACTTGCCATATATCTTCCCTGTGGACGGTGTACCTAAGCACTTGGTTAGGTCACTTACAAGAGCGAAGTTTGAGCAATTGGCAGATAGCCTTTTCAAAAGAATGATGGAGCCTTGTAAGAGAGCCATGAAAAACTCAGGAATTTCCAACAGTCAAATATCAGAAGTTATATTGGTAGGTGGTTCTACTCGTATTCCTAAAGTTCAAGAGGAAGTAGAAGCTTTCTTTGGTAAAAAACCTTCAAAAGGCGTAAATCCGGACGAAGCTGTGGCTATTGGTGCGGCTATTCAAGGTGGTGTATTGACAGGTGAAGTTAAAGATATTTTGTTGTTAGACGTTATTCCGCTTTCATTGGGTATCGAAACCATGGGTGGCGTATTCACTAAAATGATTGAGGCCAACACTACAATACCTACAAACAAAGTGGAGGTTTTCTCTACTGCTGCTGACAATCAGCCTTCTGTAGAATTACATGTGTTGCAGGGTGAAAGGCCTTTGGCCAATCAAAATCGTACTTTGGGAAGATTCCATTTGGACGGTTTACCACCAGCCATGAGAGGAGTGCCTCAAATCGAAGTGGCTTTTGACGTGGACGCCAACGGTATTTTGAACGTTACTGCCAAAGATAAAGGTACTGGTAAAGAGCAAAAAATCAGAATCGAGGCTTCAAGCGGACTTTCAGATGCTGAAATTCAGAGAATGAGAGACGAAGCCAAAGCCAACGAAGAAGCTGATAAGAAAGAAAAAGAAACTATAGAGAAAGTAAATGCGGCGGATTCGATGATTTTTCAAACGGAAAAACAATTGAAAGAATTTGGTGACAAACTTTCAGAAGGTAACAAAACGGCCATTGAGGGTGCTTTGACAGAACTTAGAGCTGCTCATGGGACACGTGACTTAGCTGCAATTGATGCCTCTATGGAGAAAATCAATACAGCTTGGCAAGCAGCTAGTCAAGAGATATATAATGCCCAACAAGCTGACGGCGGTGCTCAAGGTCCAGCTGCCGATGCTGGCTCAGCTCAGGGTGGTTCAGATGAAAACGTAACTGACGTAAATTTTGAAGAGGTGAAATAAAAGAACTTAGCGTTCTTGAAAATACGGAAAAGTCTGGACTTTAATTAGTTCAGACTTTTTTTACAACTTTTTTTATGATTCACGTGTATTTTGCATAAATCGGCCTGAAGATTTTTTTATAAAGATTTAGGATTTATTCTAAGATATATGGGATTAGTCGAAAAAGCACATTAGGTTTCAGGGTGCTTTTTTTCTGCCAAAAGCATAACAAAAAAACACAAATCTTAGGAGATTTGTATTTTTTTAATATTTAAAAAGGCTAATTATCAGCCTTTCAATTTTACTAGAGATAAAAATTCTTCTTTTTTCAAGGCATTGTTAAAAGCACCTTTAAAAAACGAAGTTACGGTAGAACTGCTTTGATCGGCAATGCCTCTTGAGGATACACAGAAATGATCTGCGTCTACTACAACCGCAATATCATCTGTTTTTAGAGCCTCTTTTAAAGCATTTCCGATTTGTATTGTCATTCTTTCTTGAACCTGCGGCCTTCTGGCATAATGATTAACCAACCTGTGCAATTTTGAAAGGCCTATTACATTTCCTGAGGAAATATATCCAATGTGGACTTTTCCCACTATTGGCACAAAATGATGCTCGCAGTTTGAATAAAAACTGATATCTCTCTCAACGAGTATCTCGTCGTATTTGTAGTTGTTGTCAAAAAGTGTAATAGCTGGCATGTTTTCTGGATTTAAACCGGAAAATAATTCTTTCACGTACATTTTGGCAACCCGCTTGGGAGTTCCCATTAGGCTATCATCGCTTAAATCTAAGCCCAATGTTTGCATGATTTCTTTAAAATGGCCAGCGATTACTTCAATTTTGTCGTCATCAGACATATCAAAAGCATCCGCTCTCAATGGTGTAGCAATGTTGGTCATGATGTGATCATCGCCTATTTCTTGGTCATGGATAGCATTACGCTGGGTATTCAACATAGTTTCTTTCTGTTTCAAATAATGTTATTTTTAAATCATATTTTTCATCTATCTTCTGACGAAGAATATCATAAATCACCACAACTATGTTTTCAGCTGTGGGGTTTAAATTTTTAAAATATTCTGTGTCAAGGTTAAGATTTTTGTGGTCAAATTTATCAAGAATGTTTTCCTTGATAATGTCGCTGAGTATTTTTAAATCAAATACATAACCTGTTTTCGGGTCTGGAAAACCAGTGAGTTTTACCAATAAATCATAATTGTGCCCGTGATAGTTGGGGTTATTACATTTACCGAAAACCTCTTGATTTTTTTCATCGCTCCACTCAGGGTTGAACAACCTATGAGCTGCGTTGAAATGTTCTTTTCTAATTACTGATATTTTGTTCAATATAAAGTTTTTTTAGTCTTGTACAAAGTATGTGTACTACACAATCAAAAACGGACTGGACTGATTTTGATAAATATTTAACGAATGAAAGTTTAATTTTGTTCAAATTAAAAATAAATATTACATTAGTAAAAAAAATTAAAAACCTTATGGATCGCAGAAATTTTCTAACAACCAGCCTAGCCACATCAGCTATTCCGTTTCTTAATGTAAGTGCTGCTCAGAAAGACAAAAAAGTAAAATTGGCCTTTATTGGTGTTGGATTGAGGGGAAGAAACCACGTAGAACAAGCCATTTATAGAGATGATGTTGAGATAACGGCAATTTGTGATATAGACCCCGATGCCATAAAACGCACATTGTCCATTACCCAAAAAGCAAACCGGAAAGATCCGGCGGTTTATGGAAAAAGTGACAATGATTTCATAAATATGCTCAAAAGAGATGATATTGATGGCGTTGTGATAGCTACCCCATGGGAGTGGCACGTACCTATGAGCGTGGAGTCAATGAAGGCTGGTAAATATACTGCAGTGGAGGTTTCAGCTACAGTTACACTCCAAGAATCCTGGGATTTGGTGGATACTTTCGAGAAAACGGGCTCTCATTGTATGATATTAGAAAATGTGTGTTACCGCCGTGACGTGATGTCGGTTTTGAATATGATTCGCAAAGGAATGTTCGGTGAAATGCTCTATGCACATTGTGGTTATCAGCACGACCTCAGGGAAGTGAAGTTTAACGATGGAAAGAGTTTTTATGGAGGTGGTGTAGAATTTGGTGAAAAGGCCATTTCGGAAGCCAAGTGGCGTACCCAGCATTCTGTAGATAGAAATGGCGATATTTATCCAACACATGGTCTTGGTCCAGTGGCTCATTGGTTAGATATAAATAGGGGAAATAAATTTAATTATCTAACTGCTACGGCAACAAAGGCTAGAGGATTGCATAAGCATATTGTAGATAAAGGTGGAGCGGATCATCCAAACGCCAAGGTCAAATTTAAGTTAGGCGATGTTGTGACCACAACGATTCAATGTGAAAATGGGGAAAATATAGTGATAATGCACGACTGTAATTCACCAAGACCTTATTCGTTGGGTTTTAGGGCTCAAGGTACGGAGGGCATTTGGATGGACGATAACAAATCTATTTATATACAAGGTAAAAGTCCGAAAGCCCATGCTTGGGAGCCGTTCAAGCCTTATCAAGTAGAGCATGATCATCCGGTATGGAAAACCCATGCTCAAAATGCCGAAAAGGCTGGGCATGGTGGTATTGACTTTTTTGTATTAAGGGCGTTTATTGAATCCATCAAAAACAATGTCGCACCACCGATTGATGTGTACGATGCAGCGGCTTGGAGTGCAATCAGTCCTTTGTCTGAGCTTTCTATTGCTCGTGGAAGTTCACCAGTGGAGATTCCGGATTTCACCCGAGGCAAATGGAAAACGAACAAAAGGATTTTTGGTTTAACAGAGAATTATTGACCTAGAATAAATCATTTTGACTCTTTTTGGGTTACAAGTTATATAACACTTTATCAATTGAATACGAAAATAGCGGTAATAACTGGTGGTACTTCGGGAATTGGAAAGGCAACTGTTGAAAAACTAGTTACCTTCGGTACTACTATGGTGCTTTTGGCCAGAGATATCCAAAAGGCTGAGTTGGTTAAAAAAGAAATTCTGAAAACATTTCCGAATGGAAAGATTGATATCTTTAGTGGAGATTTGAAAGATTTAAACTCAATAAAATCTGCTGCCGAAGAGATTAAAGTTAAATATCCCCAAATAGATATCCTGATCAACAATGCGGGTGGGGTTTTTTCTGAATTTGAGAAAACAATGGATGGTTTTGAGGTTGGATTTCAAGTAAACCACTTAGCTCATTTTCTACTGACACAAATTTTACTCGATAACTTGCTTAAATCAGAAGAATCTAGAGTAATAAATCTATCTTCTGAAGCACACCGAATAGGTAAGTTTAGTGTAGGGAATCTTAACGCCGAGAAAAAGTTTGGCACGTGGAAACAGTACGGAGCTACAAAATTGATGAACATATTGTTTACCAAGGCCTTAGCAAACAAGTTTGGTGATAAAGGTTTGCTGTCTTTTGCGGTTCATCCAGGTGTTGTGAAGTCAGGGTTTGGGGCAAACAATACAGGATTTTTGAAATATTTTAACAAAATGCCTTTCCTGATAACTCCAGAAAAAGGAGCTGAAACGAGTGTGTATTTAGCAACTCAAACAAAGGAAAAATTGTCAAATGGAGGATATTATAAAAGATGCCAGATTTCGTATTCGTCTCTTGAAAGCCAAGACATTGTGGCACAAGACCAACTCTGGGAAATTTCTATGAAAATGA
>Ga0164293_10002620_pt1 | contig 15247 bp, 8 predicted proteins | sample GEODES118metaG_FD_111487 | JGI IMG/M metagenome (GOLD analysis project Ga0164293, IMG submission 111487) | Eutrophic lake water microbial communities from Lake Mendota, Wisconsin, USA - GEODES118 metaG | ecosystem: Environmental > Aquatic > Freshwater > Lake | place: USA: Lake Mendota, Wisconsin...
ATTTCCTCTAGTTTATGGTCTTCCAGATCATCGGTTTTTCCGGGCAATTCGGCAAGGGGGATCAGCGTTGCACCAATATTGAATTCTTCGTATTCCCAGGGCTCGCGCACATCGATTATCATGGGTGCAGTGCCATTGTCAATTCTGGTTTTTAATTCTATTGCGGTAATATCTTCCATATCAAAGGTTTTTTATCAGTTTCCGGCTGCTGGTTTTTCCATTTCCATCAGTGCACTGAACAACATACATTCCTTCTTTCAGCTTCTCTATGTTGATTTCTGCATTTGGACGGATTATTTCCATTACTTTTTGTCCGTTTAATGCCAGAATGACAATTTTCGTCACATCTTTCATTCCCTCAATTCTCAAAGAACCGGCTGCAGGGTTGGGCACGATGGTAAAACCGGGTTTGGAAATGGTTTTAACAGCCATTCTGTGGTCCATAGCGGAGCCCATTAGGGGTCTTAGCATAGGCACGCCTTTCACTGATGCATCTACGCTTTCCCACTGCCCCAGGAGGTTATAAAACAGATTGGGATTTTTTACGTTTTGGCGCTGGTATCTGTAATTATTGTCGTAGCCCACATTTAACACATATTTCTGGAATTGAATCCAGCCAATGTAGTAACTGCCTTTATCCAGCAGCAGTGTGGTATCGAAGTAGAAATAGTGAAAACCGTTGTGTGTGTCTTTGTAAACAGGCAGCTCAAAAGGGGCTTCATAAATGAGCTCATCCTGATTGTCTGCAGCACCTATGGCTGATAATTTTCGCCACACACGAAACTTGAATTTTCGGTTGCTGACATCTTCTACGCTTTGGTTGAACATGACCGAAAGTCCGCGGAAGGTGTCTTTTTTTAGCAAGTCGAATTTCATGGCAAACTGTCCTTTGATGTCCGGCAGAAATTCATAATTCAGACCAAAACCTCCTTCTGCAGTTCCATCATCCCAGGCGTACCATGGTGAAAATTCCTGACGGCTGAGGAAAATGTTGTTATTGCCTGCCGCATTGTAATTATCGGGTGTTATATCATCGCTTTGGGGGGCAATTTTATAGGTGAATTTGAGGTATGGATTTTCGCCGGAAAGGGTATCCATTTTTACCTGTCCAAAGTTTTCACCGTCTACACCGGGTGCAATATTTTTACTGCTAAGGTTGAACGGCCTGAACAAAACCAGCGAATCATATCGGTTGCGTATTTCCAGCTGAAATCGGGTTTGCACGGTGACACTGTTGTTCAGATTACGGACAGTTACGCTGTGACCGGGTAGGGTTTGGTCCGTGAAGTTGTCCATAAAATGCCGATAGGGCATTGTAAAGTAATCTTTAAGCAGGGAAGGGGACGCGAACTGAATGGTCACATCGCGGATAGCACTGTCTGCCATGCTTCTGTTTCGGTCCATCCGCACGTAGTCAATATGCCAGTGATTTAGGTTTCCGGTTGCCTTGGTGTAGTTTAACCAACGAAATTGAAATGTTCCATGAAGAAATTCAGTCTGATAGGCCGGTACTATCACCTGTTTAAATGCAGACATGTTCTGTCCGGTTTGATTCCATACACGCTTCCATTCACCGGTTTTGGTTTTGAAAAAAAGTATGAGCGAATCTTCAGCTTCAGGAATGTCACCGAATCCGGCTGTCTGATAGAAGAAACTGAGGAATACGCTGTCTGCAGGTGTGTAATTCTTGGTGGTAACCGTTCCTGTTTTGTAAAACTGCAGGTTTATGGGCTGACTTGTAAGACTGTCGGCATAAACAAAAGCGTTTTTATTGAGCAGATTTTTCCATGGATTTCCTACCGGGTTGAGATGATCAAATGTAGCTACATTATAATCCGGCTGATTGATGGGGAAGTTGTTGTTTACCCAAACCTGATTATCGGCCCACCGGCTGTAGGAAGGATAGCCTTTATTTACCGTAAAATTATCGAAAAAAGGCAAGTCCAGCGTATCGGTGATCTTACTGAAATGCAAATCTACGGAGGGTACGGATATTTGTCGCGAAGAGGTATGCAAAGGAGATAGCTGAATACCCTGTCCTTGCAACATTATATTGTAGTTGAGCAATAATATTATGGCCGGGACAATGTGTTTTTTCATCAATCTATCACCCAAATTAACAGGTTATTCAATCCTGTTATTGTAATGCAAAGGTAAAAATCAAAGGTCTCTTTTCCGCTTTTTTCTTTTAGGTGGCTCTTCTTTACTTGCGGGTTCATCCGTATTATCCGGAGCAATGGCAGTGCTGTCGTTATTTTCAGCACCGTCGGACTGGTTTTTTACCACCACTAAATCAATGCGTGTGCCCTTGGTAATCATTTTGCCTGCCGGTACTTCCATGCCATTAATTTGTTGTTTTGTTACCAGGTTATTGCCAATTTCATCATACACATATTCAATATTACCCAGTTCTAAACCATTATTTTTTATGAGTACTTTGGCCAGCGTAAGACTTTGATCGACCAGCATGGGCATTTTTACTTTGGGTTTATCAAGCGCATTCACTACCAGATAAATAATGCGGTTGGGCTTTACATCACTGCCAGCCGTAGGATCCTGTTCAGTTACTGCGTCTCTTTTAAAATTTTCAAGATACACAGAATCGATTATTTCGAAACGTAACCCCGCTTCATCCAGTTTTTCTGTGGCATCCTGTAGGTTTAAGCCCGCCAGATTGGGGACCTTCACGGCTACATTGTGGTTGGTGAACCAGTTCATCCATAAAAAAATCAGCAGGATAAAAACGCCGGTGGCAACAACTCCCAGTCCGATATTGAATAACCAGTTCTTATTCATGTTTCGATGATAACGAATCCTTGCCGAATTTCAATATGTTTCTGATAAAATCGAAAGGTTTGTATCCGTTGATTGCGGCCTGATGGTAGATACAGGTTGCCGGGGTCATTCCGGGCAGGCTGTTTACTTCAATAATCCAGGTTTCTATGCTGCCGTCAGCCATGATTTTTACAAAAGCATCAATGCGACAGTAGCCGGTTACCTGCAAACAGCGTGCAACTGCCTCCAAAGTTTTTCGCACTTCTTGGCTGATTCGAGACTGTTCAGCTATATCCCTACTAAACCTCGATGGTGTTAGGTTCTGTCCCTGGCCGGCAAGGAATTTTTCTTCCAGACTGAGTATTTCACTTTCTGCCAGTGCTTCACTGGGTTCAAAAACCTCATACCGAACGCTTCCATCTTCATTCCTGTGGGTGAGCATACCGCCTGTAATTTCTAAAAACCTGGCTGCATTGCCTTTATCTATGAACTTTTCAATAAGCAGTTCCTGCTTGATTGGAAACTCCTCATTGGGCGTTAATCCCAGCTTTTGCCTGATTTCGCTGTCGTTTTCTCCTGAATTGCGAAAAATTCCGGTAATGAAATGATGTAGTTCTTCTGCTGTTTTTACCTTTCTTACGGCGGCGCTGCATCCATCATCGGCCGGCTTAGCAATCAGGGGCAGTCCAAATCGGTTGATGATATTCTGTTCTTCGGCGGCAGTATTGTCAAGCCAATCCTGTTTGGTCAGCATTCGGTGATCGGCTACCAAAAATCCGTTTTCCCTTAATTTTTGATTGGTAATGAACTTATTGATGGTAATGGCTGCGCTTGGTTGCCTGCTGCCGTTGTAAAACAAGCCATATTTCTCCAGTTCCTGCTGCAGGGTGCCATCCTCACCGGGTCTGCCGTGCAAGGCAATGAATACACCCGAAACCATGTCAGCCAATTCTGCAAATGTAATTTCCCTGGGTGCTTTCATCATCCCGCCGGGATTGTATCGTTCAGTTATATGTCCACATTCAGACACAATGCTATCCAGTACAGGGTTTTGTTCGAAATGCAGTACTTTTTCACGGATATCGTCGGCATTGTCTTTCAACATGGTGTTTAGCGGAAGCATAAATATTCTCAGGTTTTCTGCATTGCCGGTCAAAAACACCGGTACCGGGTCAAATTCTTCGCTGCTGCTGAGTTTTTCGTAAATATTACGACCACTTTCCATGCTGATATGACGCTCATAACTATAACCTCCCATGATAACCGCAATTCGTTGCTTTCGGGTTGTGCCGGAAGATAAATCGTCAATCTTTTTGTCAAGTAGTGACAGCGTTTCTCTCAGCCATTGTGACCTTGGCTGGGTTTCGATGCGCTCTGCAAGTGAATTGCGTACAATAAAGGTTAGGAAACGGGCCGGATTCAGACCGATTTCAGCCGCCTGATGAAAGAAAAAGCTGCTGGGCATCATACCGCTGGTGGTATTGGGGTCGTTCAGAAAAACTTCATTCTCATCAGAAACAAATCCGTCAATGCGCGCGTAAACATTGAAACCAAAAAAGTCATACAGCGCGGTACAAGCCGTCCTGATTTCTTCCAGCAGTTCCGAAGATCCGGGCATCGGGGTAATTTTATGGCTCAATCCCGGAAGGTATTTACTGCGGTAGTCAAAATAGTCCGTTTTTTTTCTGATTTCGGTAGGCGGCAAAGCAATAGGATTTCCTTGGTCATCCCGCACAACAATGCAACTGAATTCTCTTCCCTGAATAAATTCCTCAAATACTACTTCGGTTTCGGCGTCCGGCGATTCCAGCAGAACGCTACCACCAGCTTGATTTAGTATCTGGTTCAGGCGATTCAATAGGTCATCAGGCATAAAACACCAATCCCCATTGATTAGTAAGGGCAATCCCAGGCCACTTCTTATGTCCGTAATTTCTTTTATGAAATCGATTTTTTCCTCTTGGTTTAACAGGATCCATTCCTCGTGCTCGAGCTGCAAGCGGAAGAAGGCAAGATTTACGGCACGCTCAAAAGCATTGAAATCGGTGTTTTTAAGAACGCTGACACCCAATGAGCTACCCTGGTTGGCCGGTTTTACGACGAAATTTTCCTTGAACTCGCGGTTGTAAAAGAAAAACAGATTTCCCCTTTCCTTGTCATCGGCCTGCAGCCATGCATCACGTTTTAGGGTTTGATAATGATTCACATACAGACCGGCTCTTTCCTGGAAATCTTTTTGCCTGGATTTGTTGATGCCCAGCGATGAAGCAAAAATTCCCGAACCTGAATAAGGGATATTATACCACTCAAGAAGGCCTTGAATGGTGCCATCTTCCCCCAGGGTTCCATGCAGCGCCAAAAATGCAAAATCTATGTGGTGCCTAAGTTCTTCTGCAGAAACAGATTGCCCCAAAGAATTAAGCATTTGCTGTTGCAGTGTATAATCCGGTTGCAGACTTTCGGCATACACCTGAAATCCATAGGGTAAATCAGGGAGAAAGGAAGCCGGCGGATAAAAATCACGGATACTGCCTTTGTAAACATATTCCCACTGCAGAATAACAAAATTACCGAATGAATCCACAAAAATGGGAATGGCTTCAAACAGGTTTTTATCCAGATTATCATAAACAGTGCGGCCACCTGCAAATGAAACTTCTCTTTCGCGGGAAGCGCCACCAAAGAAAATTCCGACACGGATTTTGGCTGTCATTGTTGCAAATTTATGGACTGCGTTTATGCTTTTGGGCTGATGTAATGCACATGCTGTGGATGAGTGCTGAAAACAGGGCGGATTTTACCTGTAAATCCTTAATTTCGCAGTCCTTTAACTATGTCAAACGTCTTTATTATTAAATCCCCCGAATCCATTTCCGGCATTTCTGCACCTGAAACGGTGAAACAGTATTTTATCGGTGCTTTGGGCGGTGATGGCTGGAGCCATGTATACAGAGGTCAGGAGGGAGTTTTCTACCTGGAGAAAACAGGTAAAAATGAAGGGAATGCTGAGTCTGAGAGATTGCGAAAGGCGGGAAGCAGTATTGCTAAATCGCTAAATGCCGATAAAGCAAATTCTGTAAATATTGTTAATGTAGATACTGAAGCCGGTTACGGACTTGCTCTGGCAGAAGGTTTGGCGCTGACCAACTATAAATTCGATAAATACTTGAAAGACCGTGAAAAAACGGCACTTTCACTAAAGACCATCAATTTCAGTGGAGCCGGTGCAGAAAAGTGGCATGACAGAAAAACTGTGGTTGATTCCGTATTTGCTGCCCGTGACCTGGTTAATGAGCCAGTATTGGGTTTGAATGCAACGGGCTTGTCTGAGCGTTTTATGGAAATGGGGCAACAAGCAGGGTTCACGGTTGAAGTTTGGAATAAAGCCAAAATAGAGAGCCAGAAAATGGGCGGACTGTTATCAGTGAACAAAGGCAGTCAGGATCCACCCACTTTCAGCATTATGGAATACAAGCCGGCCAATGCCAAAAATAATAAACCCATTGTGCTGGTAGGCAAGGGGGTGGTATTCGATACCGGGGGACTAAGTTTAAAACCCACACCTGCCAGTATGGATTATATGAAATGTGATATGGCAGGTTCTGCTGTTGTTGGCGGTGTTATGTATGCGGTGGGTAAATTAAAGTTGCCGCTTTGGGTGATTGGCCTGGTTCCCGCTACTGACAACCGTCCAGGGGAGAATGCCATTTGTCCGGGCGATATCATCACCACATTTGACGGAACCACGGTGGAAGTGCTCAATACTGACGCTGAAGGCCGTCTGATACTCTGCGATGCCCTTGCATTTGCCAAAAAATATGAGCCCGAACTGGTGATGGATTTTGCCACACTTACCGGTGCCGCTGCCAGAGCGCTGGGAGCTTATGGCTCTGCTATGATGGGGACGGCAGAAGAAAATGTAAAGACGGCAGTGAAAGAGGCCGGTGAAACGGTTTATGAGCGTTTGGCTGAATTTCCGTTGTGGGAGGAATACAGTGAAGAAATGAAGGGGGATATCAGCGACTTGAAAAATCTGGGCAAAGCAGAAGGCGGCGCACAAACTGCCGGAGCATTTCTGAAATATTTCACCGATTATCCCTGGCTGCACTTTGATATCGCAGGTACGGCATTTAATCATGCCCCCGATGCATATCGCGTAAAAGGTGGAACAGGTGTAGGTGTGCGCATGGTTGTTCAGTTTTTAATGAACAAAGCAAATGGATAAAGTTAAACCCGTAATTGGAATAACCCAGGGCGATCCCAACGGTGTGGGACTGGAACTCATTATACGCACCTTTGCTGACGAGAATATTTATAAATACTGCACGCCTGTAGTATATGCTTCACCCAAAAGTTTTGTGTTTTACAAGAAGCTTTTGAATTTACAAGAACCCATGTACCATCTGGTGCAAGGTGCTGCCGAAGCGAAAGAAGGAAGACTTAATCTGGTGGTAAGCAGCGATGCGGGCATGGAAATAACACCCGGGCAAGCATCAGATGCCGCCGGCAAGGAGGCCTTAATGGCACTGGATAAATCCCTTACAGACGCTGTTGCAGGACATTTGCAGGCCCTGGTAACCGCACCGCTGGATAAAAATACTGTAGCAGCACATCTTCCCGGTTTTAGCGGGCATACCGGCTACATAGCCGAAAAATTGGGTGTAGACAAATATGCCATGGTGCTGGTGAGCGAAAAACTGCGCGTAGGGCTGGTAACTGAGCACTTGCCTGTAAGTCAGATATCTCAGGCCATTACGACAGATCGCATTGTTTCAAAACTGAATATCCTTCATTCTTCTCTTCAGGAAGATTTTGGCTGTACCAAACCGCGTATTGCTGTGCTGGGTTTAAATCCTCATGCAGGTGACGGTGGATTGTTGGGTAAAGAAGAAATTGAAATTATCAAACCCGCTATCGCTAAAGTGTTTGCTGAGGGTAAACTGGTTTACGGGCCTTATTCTGCCGACAGCTTCTTTGGCAGTGGCACCTACAAAACCTTCGATGGCATTCTGGCCATGTACCATGATCAGGGATTGATCCCTTTTAAAACCTTTGCATTCTATGATGGTGTAAATTATACCGCCGGCTTAAATGTGGTGCGTACCAGCCCTGACCACGGCACTGCTTACGACCTGGCCGGAAAGGGCACCTGTGAAACATTGTCTTTCCGCAATGCGATTTATGAAGCCATAGGCATTGTGCGCAACCGGTTACAGCATCATGAAGATTATGAGAATCCACTGCCTTACGCAGAACTAAGAAGGGAAAAGTTCCGGATTGATTTTTAACGTATCAACGTCAATACCCCTGATTTGTAATAGGGTTTAAAATTGCTCCTGAAACTGGCAGTCCAGGTATAAATACCGTCGGCTGCCATTACATTTCCAAGAGTTCCATCCCACGCTGTTTGTCCTTCACGGTTCTCCCATATTTTTTCACCCCAGCGATTGTAAATGGCTATTTTCAATTCCTGAACATCCTTGATGGTAGGTCCCCAGACATCATTTTTACCGTCCCCATTAGGAGAAAAGGCCGTAGGGACATGCCAGATTAACTGGCAGTTGCTTCCAATCATCATTTCATCACTGCCTGTGCAACCATTTAAATCGGTTACTTTCACACTGTATTTTCCATATTGTGTGGCTGTAATGTTGCTGGCAGACGAACCCGTACTCCAATCAACCAGCGGATAACTATTACCTACGGTTAAAGGGTATGCAAACAAACCGCAGAATGCAGTATCTATACCTAGGTTTAGTTTTGGCGAAACAAAAACTAGAATATTAACGGTATCGCTATGTGAGCCGCAGGCGTTTGTACCGGAAACAACATACATACCGGCTGAGTTGCCTTTAATGCTTAGGCCTGTTTCGCCTGTATTCCATGTGTATTGTCCCAAACCTCCGGAAGCTGTTGCAGTTAGGGTAGGGATGGGGTTTACTATATCACAAAATGAGCGATCGGAGGGTGCTGTAACTTTGGGAGAATTTAGGAATGTAATGTATATGGAATCTGTCACGGTTCCACAGTTGTTGGTGCCAGTTGCCCAATATTTACCCGGTGCATTTACAATTCTGTTGTTTGCTAAAGAACCATTTTCCCATTGGATTTGACTCAGGAATTTTATGGAATTGGGCACAATTTGCCAGGAGGCAGCATTGCAAATAAGCGTATCTCGCCCTAGGTTGATTTGTGGGCTGAAGCCCCTTTCTACCCTAAAGCTTGCACTGCTGGTTCCGCAAATACTCTCTGCGGTGGCCGTAATCATTCCGGTATCTTTAATCAATAACTGTCTTCCGGTATCGCCTGTGCTCCACTTTATGTTGGCAAAGCTGTTGTCATTTACCCTTTGCACCAGTTGAAAATTATCGCACCAAAGCATATTGCCCAGTGTGAAAGGTTTAGGAACTTTACCCATCCTTAGGGTAACGGTATCCGTGTAGGTTTTACAGCTATTGCTAATCTTAACCGTGTATTGACCCTGCTGTTTAAATACCCGCAAAGAATCATTGCTTCCGTCATTCCATGCGAGGGTAGTCCATGGTGACAGCCCGCTGCGGAAAATGGTAAAACTGTCTTTATCGCACAAAAGTGTATCGGTATTGTAATTCAGGGTAGGAATGCTGTCTGTATTGATGAGTACTGTATCATTGAGTGTACCGCATTGATTGCTGATATTAACATGAAAATTACCAGGTTGTTGAATGCTTATAACATCTGTTGTATCAGAGGTATTCCATAGGTACCGTGCAGAAATGGTATCAGAACCTGCCGGCAAAGGCAATGAAAATGGACGACACACCAAAGTGTCATTTTGACGTATACCAAATTTCGGCTTGTATTGTTTGGTTACCTGAATGCTGTCGTATCTCCATAAACAGACCGGTGTCCACATAGCAACCAAATATTTCCCGGAAGCATTGGCAAAAATCCGTTGCGTGGTATCGCCTGTATTCCAAAGATATTTGATTCCTTTGATGGTATCGTTTTTGGCATCCAGCTGTATTCCATATTTATCGCAGATGAGGGTGTCTTTTTTCAAGTAGGGTTTGGCGCTTGGAACAGTTCTAAAAATGATGGTATCTGATTTGTTACCGCAGCCATAGGTGGCTGTTACCCAGTATTTACCCGGTTTTTGAACAATAAAGTATTTTAAGGTGCTTCCATCCTGCCATAAAAAAGTTCCACCGGGATTGCCGGGATCAAGTATGCGATAGTTTCTATCACAGTTTAACACGTCCGGTCCAAAATCGATGGGATCAACCTTTAAGGTGTCTCTCCATTTAACTAACCTTCCACAATAGGATGTATTGTTTGGCACTACAGATTTCCATGCATTCTTTGTCGGATAATCATTGCCAGATCCCCAGCCCCCCATTAAAATATGGCTAACACAACCAATTCTGCGTGTCTGTATGGCGAAAAAATAGTCTGTACCGGTGCTGCCAAAATAGGATAGATACCCAAAACTCCCATTGATGGATAATTTCCCAACATAGCCGTCATAACTGCCTTTCAGGGTTTTTTGATAAGCGTCGGAAGTGGTGGGCAAACTATTGCTTGTGGTGCTTCCGGCAAATACACATTCATCTTTTGTGTTTATACTGATTCGCTGTCTCCAGGCATAGGTATTATTGGTTATGTAGGTTGTCCACCGTGGGAAAGCACCGTTCTTGTAAATTCTCATAATGAAAGAAGAACCATTCCATCCGGTGCTGGATCCGCCAGGAAAGGCGTTGGTTGCGGCCGGAAGGTCGTTGGCCCCGGCTATGCCCTGTATGAATATTTCCTCTTGGTCATTTACAGCAATCGCTGAGATGTAGTCATATCCTGATGTTCCGATGTATTTAGAGATTAGAAATTTTGTAAACCCGGAATCCACTTTGAATAAAAATCCGTCCCATCCGCCGCCTTTGTAAAATCCACCAAAATTTTTGGTGCCGAAGGTCACAGGAAGGTTGTCGCTGTTGGTCCATCCTGCAGCATACACCTGGTTTTTTTCATCAACACTGAGCGCATAGACATATTCGGAGCCCACCCCAATAAGGGCTACACAATTCAATATGGCCGATCCATCGTTTTTTAAGCGAATGATGTTGGCTTCAGTCCCACCGCCCACCTGTCCGGGAGGGTTGATGTCTTTTGTAACCGGATAAGTAGAGTTTCCATAGGGAGCAACGTAAACCTGCCCCGATTCATTCACTTCAATTGTCCAGCAGAATCCTTTTAAATATGTCGAGTATATTAGGGCAGTTCCATCGGATTTTATGCCAGTGATGTAACTGGAGTAAGAGGAAGCGCTCGGAATTTTACTTTCAAGTACGCCACTGGTTACCGGGTAATCTGATGATACGGTATATCCTGTTAAAAAGGCATCGCCATTTTCCTTGGTTGCGAGTGCATAACCATACTCTGCTGCGTTACCTCCCACATAAATAAAATAATCCGGTTTCCCTCCACCTGAAGGAATTTTGCAAAGAAATGCATCCGATCCGCCATTTAACGAAGTATCATAGGTACCCGGCTTTGCAGGAAACTTATCATAGGTAACGCCGGTGATGTAACTGTTGTTGTTTTCATCTACATCCACATCATATATGTAGGTCCAGGCGGTTACAAAGCTGTTTCCGTAGAAATAAGTGCTGTAATCAATGTAGAAGGGATCAATGATTACGGGTAAATTTTTATCCCTGTTTTCAGGAATTTTAATTTTAAAGGTGTTTATTCCTGTTTGTTCGTATGTGACATTTAAGGCAGATTGTCTGTCATCCAGGTAATAGCTTCCCGGGATTTTATCTACTATTTGCCCAAAAGCACTTTCCATGATGATATTTCCGGCCTTGTCTGCATGGGTATTAGAAAATCCATCCAAACTGAATGCGATTTGGGGTTCATAGCCTGCTTCTACCCGATAATCTACCTTCAATACCCCGTTCTGTTCTGTAAAAACTGCATTCACTCCGGGATATAGATTGATTATGCTCAGCTGACTGCCTAAGGATGGATACAGAATTTTTGATTGGGTGTTTTGATTAACAAACCCAACATTCTTGGTTTCAGTCGCTTTTAAATCATAATTGTAATTTCCTGTATTCAAATAGTGTACGTTCCATACCTGGGCAGATAACTCCGGATCCTGATGACGTTGCTGCCCTGTAACAACATCAGTAAATAATTTTCCGCTGCTTTTTTCTTTAAAGGCACAATACGTAATCCGATCGTTAAAAAATCTTACATGAAACCTGCCTGCCTGATATCGATATAAACTGCCATCATCCCATTGGCCTTCATTTTTTACAAAGCATGCCGGCAATTGTATCTGATCCTGAGAATTAGTAGCCATTGCGTCTAACACAAAAAATGCGCTTAAAAACGCACTAAGGAATAAATATATAATCGTTTTCCTCACGTTGGTCTACCTATACAACAGACAAAGTTAAGGGTTGTTCTGTTGCATCAAATCTTTAGGTTATTTTCGATAACAGATTTTAACAGTTGCATGACACAATTAGCGGCTCTGATCATGAATTGTTCGCGGGTTCCAAACAGGTGATATTTTTTTACAAAACTTCCTGTTTTTGTGGCAATACCAATGTATATCAGCCCTACCGGTTTTTCGTTTGTAGCGCCACCCGGACCTGCAATGCCGGTAGTGCTTACAGCGATGTCAGCATCGAATTTTTTCAAAGCCGCTTCACACATTAACCGGGCACAGGTTTCGCTTACTGCTCCTTCTGTTTCAAACACGGAAGCAGGTACACCCAGTTCCTGTTGTTTTATTTCATTGGAATAGCTGACAATACTGCCTCTGAAAACAGTGGAAATACCGGGCTCCATCACCAGTTGATTGGCGATGAAACCTCCGGTGCAGCTTTCTGCAAACGTGATTTTTGTTTTATGTTGGATAAGCTGACGGGCAATATATTTAACCGGGCTGATGTCTTCCCGAACAAAGACTGCATCTCCGCACACCTCGCACATTCGATTGAAATAACCGTCAATTTCAGATTTTAATGAATCTGCATTGTCAGCATGTCCGGAAAGTCGAAGTTTTACCGTATTGAAGGCCGGTAAATAAGCGAGACTGATGTGGGGTGGCAATGTTAACTCAAATTCTTCAAGACGTTTGCTAAGTAAACTTTCCGGCACGCCCACCGTTACAGCGGTATAATGCAGTATTTCAGGTGTTTTAAACCTATTTTTGATGCGAGGAAAAACCCTGTTTTCCATGATATGCATCATTTCATTGGGTACGCCGGGCATACTCACGAGTACTTTGCCCTGCCGGTCGAACCACATTCCGGGTGCTGTCCCCACTTCATTGGATAAAACTTCACATACCTCGGGAACATCGGCCTGCTGTTTGTTAATTTCCAGCATTTGCCTTCCCCTGCGGGCAAAAATATTTTCGAGGTGTGCCATAACGCCGTCATCGCGTCTGAAACCGCAACCATAAAGCTTTGCCAGCGTTTTTTTGGTGATGTCGTCTTTGGTTGGACCCAGCCCACCGGTTAACAGCAAAAAATCCACCCTTTGGAAGGCCTCTTTTATAGCAGAAATAATGTCATCCTCATTATCACTGATAGCGGTTTTTCGTGAAATCTGTATGCCATGCAATGCAATGTTTTTGCCTATCCAGGCGCTGTTGGTATCAACTGTCTGACCAATCAGTAATTCGTCGCCAATGGTTATTATTTCTGCATTCATTGATGGTAATTTAAACCGATGATTTCAAGATGTGATTGAATATCGGGAACGCAAAATTAAATTAGATGCTGCGTATTTCTTTTTTTATCCGGATTAAACTGATAATAAAGAGAAAACCCGGCCGTTTCCGGTCGGGCTTTCTATAATGAAAAGGAAAAAGGGTGCTATTTCAGATAATCGTATTTTCAGACCCGATTATCACCACAATTTTAAAAGACACTTAAAAGAGGTTATTAACCTTTTTGGCAGAGTTGTGCACAATTTTTGTGAATAATTGGGGTGTTATTCAATTTTGCCATGTGTTGCCAATCATAGTTTACACAGACGGTGCAGCGCTGGGAAATCCCGGTCCGGGCGGTTATGCAGCCGTGCTGATGTATGGCGACAAAAGAAAGGAGATTTTTGGAGCTTACAAGCTTACAACCAATAACCGAATGGAGTTGCTTGCTGTTATACGGGCGCTGGACAATATCAAAAGTCGGGGAATTCCGGTTCATATTTACTCAGACAGCCAGTATGTATGCAATGCAGTGCTTAAGGGATGGCTTTTTGGCTGGAAGAAAAAAGGCTGGACTAAAGTGAAAAATCCGGATTTATGGCAGCGTTTTTACCCGCTGTATGAGCTGTTCAAGCCCCAGTTTCATTGGGTAAAAGGCCATTCAGGGGTTGCAGAAAATGAGCGTTGTGATTTTTTAGCAACACAGGCTGCCGCCCAAGGTCCGTTTGATGCCGATGTGTGGTACGAAAACAATGTGGCAGCACCAGATAAACTGCTCTAGTCAGTAAATAGCTGAAGCAACTCCCGTGCGTTGCCCACAGCGGCTGTTCCGGCAGTGCTGCCTGACAACATGTAAGCCAGATGCTGAGTCCTTTCATCGGGACTTAATAATGCCATTTTACTTTCAGTAAAGTCTTCCGTTTCTTCTTTGTAAATGCGATAGTGGCTAATGCCTGCCGCGGCCACCTGCGGAAGATGTGTAATGCAAATCAGTTGATGCCCCAAAGACATATTCCGCATCATTCGGGCCATTTGCAGGGCTATTTCTCCGCTAATTCCTGTATCTGCCTCATCGTAAATCAGCGTAGGCAAAGTTTTTTTCATGGCGGTCAGGCTTCTCAAGCAAAAATTGACCCTGGAAAGTTCACCCCCGGAGGCCACTTTTTCCAACGGTAGCAGGGGAGAGCCGGCGTTTGCCCTAAAGGTCATTTGCAAGGAGGCCAGGCCATTCAGATCCGGCTTTTCCGCATGCTCCTGCCATTCACAAGCGAGTTTTGCATGGGGCATACCCAGTTTTTGCAATTGTTCTGCTACGGCGGTCATCAGTAAATTTGCGGCGGTTACCCTGCTTTCATGAAGCTTCTGTCCGCAAGTCAGCACAGCTTTTTCGCATGTCGCGATATGCGAATTAATCCCTTCAATCTCTTCATCCAGGTGATGGGCTTCCTGCAGTCTGAGTGCTAAATTTTGTAAAATGGCTAAGAGTCCGGCGCTGTTTTCTACTGCATGCTTTCTGAAAAGTAATTGCATACGGGCCTGTCGCTCCTGCAGGGTTTCCAGCAATGCAGGATTGTTTTCGGCCAACAGGCCTGTATGTTCAATTTCTCTGGACAATTCCTTTAATTCTTCAGCAATACTCTGCAGGCGATTTTTATATTTCTCCGCACTGTCAAGGTAACGTTCCGCTTGTCTGAATAACTGCTTTATACTGTTAATTCTGTCTGCCACGGAAAGCTCACTTTCGGTGAGTTCGTCCACTGCCTGCCA
>Ga0164293_10002621_pt1 | contig 15247 bp, 12 predicted proteins | sample GEODES118metaG_FD_111487 | JGI IMG/M metagenome (GOLD analysis project Ga0164293, IMG submission 111487) | Eutrophic lake water microbial communities from Lake Mendota, Wisconsin, USA - GEODES118 metaG | ecosystem: Environmental > Aquatic > Freshwater > Lake | place: USA: Lake Mendota...
ACTGAGGGTATAGGCGCCCACCAGGTATGAGAACTGCCTGGGGCTGATATTAAAATGCGGCATGAGATAATTACCCAGCGGCATCATGATCATGAAGTCAAGGATGTGGGTAAAGTTCAGGCCTGCAAGTAGTAAAAGAATTGCTTTCTTATTGGTATGCTCCATCAATGTTACATGCTGGCTAATCAGCTTTTTTTACAGATCCTGCTCCGCTTACATGTTGATTCACATTAGCAGCATTCCCTTTGTAATTGATCGAACCCGCGCCGCTTACCTCTGCATCCAACAATACACTTGCGAATACCTGGGCAGAACCTGCCCCCGAGATATCTACCTTGGTAGTCTCTGAAAGAAGCTCGTAGCATCTGGCATCACCGGCTCCGGAGATTTTCAGGTCGAAATTCCTGGTCTCCCCTTTCATATCCACATTGCCGCTTCCGGATACTTTGGCAGAAACGGCAGGGGCGCTCACATCCACCTTGATGTCCCCTGCGCCACTGACCTTCAGTGAAAGCGGGTTTTGAAGGACCAGCCGGTTGACGCTATAAATGTTGCATGCACCCGATACGTCAAGTTTCCGGTAGTTGGGTGATGTGATATAAATTTTCGTCTTCTTGCTGGGCTTCAGGTTATAGCCAGACTTTGACTTCACCACCAGCTTATCGCCCCTGGTTTCCACCTCGATATATGACTGTACATTTTCATCCACCTCCACCCTTACCGGCATCGGGCTGCCCTGTTCAACATAAACATCTACGGCGCCTTCCACATCCACCTCCACGAACGACGAAACAGACCTTTCGTCTACCGTGATATTGCCGTTGCCCTTTACTCTTTTACCGCCGAAATTGAGAACGCAGGAAGATACTGATGAAACAATCAGAAATGCGAATAATAATGACCTGGCCATGTTGAAGATTTGAACAAATTTACCTTTTGATTATGAACTTTTGTTACCGACTATCCATCTGAGTTACAGTTCACAGAATTTGATATAGAATGAGCCGGTCAGCTATTGAGCCAATTAGCCATTTGGCTTAACTTCGCAGCACTTATGACAGAAAAGATCATCATCCTCGATTTCGGTTCCCAATACACCCAGCTGATCGCGAGGGCAGTCAGGGAAGCCAATGTTTACTGCGAGATCATTCCTTATCACAAGGAAGTGGTGGTGACACCCGACCTCAAAGGCATCATTCTCTCCGGCTCACCTTCCTCCGTAAACGAGGAAATGGCGCCGGTTACTGACATCAGGGCACTCGCAGGTCAAAGGCCTGTACTCGGCATATGTTATGGTGCCCAGCTTATGGCCAAACAGTTTGGCGGGCGGGTGGAAAAATCAGAGAAAAGAGAGTACGGCAGGGCCATTCTTTCTATCAATGCCGGCTTAGACGGACTTTTTGAAGGCATCCCCGATTCTTCCCAGGTTTGGATGAGCCACGGCGATTCTATCCTTGAAATACCAAAAGGTTTTGAAATTCTTGCCACTACAGGATCTATTCCAATAGCTGCTTTTCAGGTACATGAACTCTCCAACCCGGTCTATGGATTACAGTTCCATCCGGAAGTCTATCATTCAGAAAAAGGAAAGCAAATTCTGAGGAATTTCCTGGTTGATATCTGTGGTTGCCTGCAAGACTGGACGCCGGCTCATTTCATCACGGACACCGTTGAAGCACTGAAACAAAAGATCGGCAATAAGAAAGTGATCATGGCACTGAGTGGCGGAGTAGATTCGACCGTAGCTGCAACCCTGATCAGCAGGGCCATTGGCGACAACCTGTTTGGAATCTTCGTAGATAATGGTGTACTCCGAAAGAATGAATACGAGCAAGTATTGGAGACCTATAAGCTTCTCAACCTGAACGTGAAAGGCGTTGATGCCAAAGAACATTTCTATACCAAGTTGGCCGGGAAAGTAGCTCCTGAAGAAAAGAGAAAGGCCATCGGCTCCACGTTTATCGAAATTTTTGATAAAGAGGCACACCTGTTGCAAGGTATAGAGATGCTCGGACAAGGTACCATATACCCGGACGTGATCGAAAGCGTGTCAGTACATGGACCTTCTGTTACCATTAAATCACACCACAACGTAGGCGGTCTGCCAGACACCATGAAAATGGAATTGGTTGAACCGTTACGGAGCCTTTTTAAGGACGAAGTACGCCGGGTGGGCGTTGAACTGGGCATACCGGGTGAACTGTTATTCAGGCACCCTTTCCCGGGACCGGGGCTGGCTATCCGGATTCTCGGTGAGATCACCGAAGAAAAAGTGAAACTGCTGCAGGATGCAGACGATATTTATATCAGTGCTTTGAAAAGTCATGGGTTGTACGATAGTGTTTGGCAGGCAGGGGCCATCCTTCTGCCGGTAAAAAGTGTTGGGGTAATGGGTGATGAAAGGACCTATGAATTCACTCTTGCCCTCAGGGCCGTTACATCGGTTGATGGGATGACCGCTGACTGGGCCCATCTTCCTTATGACTTCCTTGCCCATGTCTCCAATGAGATCATCAACAGGGTCAGGGGGATCAACAGGGTTGTGTACGATATAAGCAGCAAACCACCAGCTACGATTGAGTGGGAATAAAAAGAAAACAATGAAGCTGATCAGAATCTGTATCGCGCTACTAATGCTTGCCGCCGGACATAACGGCCTTGCGCAGGCGAAACAACAGCAAATCGGGTTGTTTCTGCCTCTGTACCTGGACTCAGCCTTTGATGCATCCGGTGGCTACCGATTTGGCAAAGCATTTCCAAAACAGTCGATTGCCGGACTCGAATTTTACCTGGGCGCAACCTATGCCCTCGATTCGATCGCTAAAGAGGGCAGAAACCTTCGGCTGCATGTTTTTGATACCCGCAGCCAGTCGGGCAGCATTTCCCTCATCGCCACAAGGCCGGTTATGGATTCCCTTGACCTCATTATCGGGTCAGTATCCGGTACAGAATTTCTTCAACTGGCCTCACTGGCAGAACAAAAGAAAATTCCATTTCTCAGTGCTACTTATCCAAACGATGGCGGCGTCAGGAATAATCCTTATTTAATGATCGCGAGTTCAAAACTCAACACCCATTTACAAACCATTTACAATTATGTATTAAGGAATCTGGGAACCAGCCGCATTATCTATGCGAGAAGAAAGAATGCAACAGACGACAGGATCTCCGATGTGTTTAAGGCACTTAACAAGGGAAGTGCGGGTGAGGTGGTAAAAATGGAAACTATTTATTTAAATGACGCCGTTGTGCCGGGCGATCTTGTGAACAGTCTCGACAGTGTCCGGCAGAATGTGATCATAGCCGGCAGCGTGGATGAAAACTTCGGCCGCAACCTGGCAATTGCTGCACTCGCCAATGTAAAAACCTTCCCCATCACCGTTGTGGGCATGCCCACTTGGGAAGGGATCAAAGATCTTCAAAAATCGGATTTCAAAACCCTGCCCATCATTTATTCAAACAGCTTTTTTAAAAGCGATGATCAGGTGTACAACTCTTTTGAGGAAGCTTATAAAAAGAAATCTTTCAGCAAGCCCTCGGACGTCGCTTTCAAAGGATTTGAATTGACCTGGTACTTCTCCTGCCTGTTGAATAAATACCCCGACAGTCTATTGCAACACCTGGAAGAAAATAGCTGCAACTTGCTCACGGACTATGACTTCAAACCTGTGCAGTCAAACAAAACTGCCAGTGGGCCCGATTATTTTGAGAATAAAAGGGTGTTCATGATCAAAAGGCTCAATGGAGTGGCAACGCGGGTGAATTAACCGCGAACAAAAGCTCCTTCATCAACAAACAGAAATCCTGTTTGTTACTCCTCTTTAATGTCAGCATCAAGATATCATGCTTTTAGAATTCACGGATAAAGGGATCTACTGCCCGCTGGGAAAATTTTATATCGACCCATGGAAACCCGTCGACCGGGCCGTGATTACCCATGCCCATAGCGACCATGCACGTTGGGGCAGCCAACATTACTTATGCCATACCCACAGTTTGCCCCTGCTAAAACTGCGTTTAGGGGAGAATAGTTACCAATCTGCGGAGTGGGATGAGCCGATAACGATGAATGGCGTCTCGGTATCCCTCCATCCTGCCGGGCATATCATCGGCTCCTCGCAAGTCAGGGTGGAATACAACGGAGAGGTTTGGGTCTTCAGCGGCGATTACAAGTTAGCCAATGACGGGATCAGCGGGGAGTTTGAGCCGGTGAGCTGCCATACGTTCATCACAGAGTCCACATTCGGACTGCCCATTTACAACTGGAAGCCGCAGGAAGAAGTATATGAAGAGATCCGGAACTGGATAAACCACAATAAAGAAAATGACCAATCGTCCGTATTGCTGGCTTATAGTCTGGGTAAGGCACAACGGGTTCTGCAAGCCATCAGGGAAACGGCAGACCGCGTGTTTGTACATGGAGCCATTTGGAACACTCACCAGGTACTTACCCAGGCCGGATTCGACCTGGGAGAGGTGATCAGGGTGCAGCCGGATACCCCGAAAAACCTGTTGAAAGGCGCAGTGGTTATTGCGCCACCCTCGGCAGACGGCTCTCCATGGCTGAGGCGTTTCTCTCCTTATGCTATAGGAATATGCAGTGGCTGGATGCAGGTACGGGGAAATGCAAGGCGAAGAACCGCCGATGCCGGTTTTGTGTTAAGTGACCATGCAGACTGGAATGGATTGCTCACTGCAGTTAAATGGACAGGAGCTGAAAATATTTTTGTGACCCATGGTTTTCAATCCGTGTTGAGTCGTTACCTGACCGAAATAGGTTTTCGCGCAGCCGAAGTCAAAACAGCATACGGCGAGGCAGAAGAAGAAACACAAGAATCACAGCAATCATTGTCTGGCCATGAATGAAGCCCCAACAACATACGGCTTTTCTAAATTCGCGGAGTTGGTTCAGCTAATTGGCACCAGCACTAAAACCAATGATAAACTGAACGCGCTGGTTACTTATTTCACCCTGGCCGATCAGCGTGACAAAGTTTGGGTCATTGCTATTTTCAGTGGGAGGCGACCCCGAAGGACCATTAAAACAGGCCAACTGATAAAATGGTGCCTAGATATCACCGGCATTCCCGAATGGCTGTTTGCAGAAAGCTACCATACCGTGGGCGATCTGGGTGAAACACTGGCCCTCCTAATTCCTGATCAACTGCAAAAAGATCGGGGAGATTTCTCGCTGCACAATTGCCTCGAACAATTGCAGGCGGTGGCAAAAGAAGAGCCAGCGCAGGAGGCATTTGTAAAAACATGCTGGTTGCACATGAACAGGGGTGAAAGATTTGTGTTCAACAAGATCATTACAGGAAACTTTAGAATAGGCGTTTCGCAACAGATGATGGTGAATGCCCTTGCAGACTGTTTGGAAGAATCACCTTCCCTGATCGCTCATCGCATCAGCGGAAACTGGGACCCTTTCATGACCCCTTTCGAAGAACTTCTTGGTGGTGATGGCAGCAAGGCAGACCTCTCAAAACCCTACCCTTTCTATCTCGCCTATGCCCTCGAAGGAGAGCCCTCAGATATAGGATCATCAGAAGAATGGCAGGCTGAATGGAAATGGGATGGCATCAGGGGGCAGATCATACAGCGGGAAGGAAAACTTTTCGTGTGGAGCAGAGGGGAAGAACTGATCACTGAAAAATTTCCGGAGTACTCGGCATTGAAAGACGTGCTGCCCTCCGGTACCGTGCTGGACGGTGAGATCCTTTGTATAGCCAATCAAACAGACGGTAGTTGGAATGCGCTACCTTTTGCGTCCCTGCAGAAAAGAATAGGACGAAAAAATGTTACAGGGAAACACCTGAGAGAATCGCCGGTGGGCTTTATTGCCTACGATCTGCTCGAATACCGCGGCGAGGATATCAGAAATCGTCCGCTTAACGAACGGCGAGAAATACTGGAGCAGGTTGTACTGCAGGCCGGACATCCGGTTCTGCATGCTTCGCCGGTACTCAGGCTGAAAGACTGGGACCGGCTGGCTGATGTAAGAGTAACGGCGAGGGACAACGGCAGCGAGGGACTTATGCTGAAACGAAAAAATTCAGCTTATCAGTCGGGCAGGAAAAGGGGCGACTGGTATAAATGGAAGATCGATCCGTTGACCATTGACGGCGTAATGATCTATGCTCAGAAGGGTCATGGACGAAGAAGTAATTTATTTACCGATTATACATTTGCAGTACGGGACGGAGAAAAATTAGTGAGTTTTGCAAAAGCCTATTCGGGACTGACCGACAAGGAATTCATGGAAGTGGATGCATTTGTAAAAAATAATGCTTTGGAGAAATTCGGTCCTGTGCGAACAGTAAAACCGGAACTGGTGTTTGAAATTGCATTTGAGGGCATTGCGGCAAGCAGCAGGCATAAATCCGGCGTGGCCTTACGGTTTCCGAGGATCAACCGATGGCGAAAAGACAAGCCCGCTTCGGAGATCAACACCATAGAAGATCTGAAAAAAATGCTGGAACGATACGGCAACAAGCCATGAAGAAATTGTATTTGATATTGATACTCTGCGCAGCGACAACCGGTTTCAGTATGATGCTGATCCCGGACCCCGACGAACCTGTATTCATCCCTCCCAGTCCGCAGCGGATCGGGAACGCAGACAGTGGCTATCGGTTCATTGTGGAGGGTGATTATGTGAACAGTGGCCTGCCTGTTTTTTTCTACCGCATGGGGTTCCCGGGCGCAAAAGATCACCTGAAGCGCGACGGAAGAAATACGGGCATCCGTCATGACTTCAACGTAGTACAGGCGCCGAATGGTGAAGAGGTCATTGTACCCAACTGCCTGCAATGCCATGCACAGGAGTTCAATGGCGAACTCATCATAGGCCTAGGCAATGCCAATGCTGATTTTACAGGCCCTAAAGGCTTCGATTCAAATATCCTGGAAGGCGTACTGAACAAGTACATGAAACTGAATAAGAAGAAAGGGGAAGCTGCAAAGGAATTTCTTACCGTCAGTAAAGCCATCTCCACCCAGATCCTGACTCCGGTTCGGGGTGTTAATTCAGCTGATAAACTCGCTGCCGTACTGATTACCCATCGGGATAAAAACACGCTGAAATGGAACGATACTGCATCGGTTGAACTTCCGGCCACGGTGATCCCTTCCGATGTCCCCGCCTGGTGGCTGCTGAAGAAAAAGAATGCTATGTTCTACAGTGGATTTGGACGGGGCGATTTTGGAACTTTTCTGATGGGCGCCATCCTGCTGACTGTTAATGATACCGCCCACGCAAACAGGGTCAATGAACATATGGATGATGTGCTCGCCTATCTGAAAAAAATTGAACCGCCAAAATATCCATTTCCATTAGACAGCATCAAAGCTTCCGCAGGAAAATTGATCTTTGAAAAACGATGCAGCAATTGCCATGGCACCTATGGCGATCAACCTACTTACCCCAACTACCTGATCCCCCAACAGGTGATCGGCACTGACTCATTGTTGAATAAAAGCAATTATCAGTATTCAGACATGATCGAATGGTTCAATACCAGCTGGTTCTCCAAGGGCGAGAATCCAGCCAAACTGGTTCCATTCAATGGCTACATAGCTCCTCCCCTTGATGGCATATGGATTACGGCCCCCTATCTCCATAACGGCTCCGTACCTACGATTGAAGCATTACTCGATAGCAGGAGAAGGCCCGTCTACTGGAGTAGAAATTTTTCCAAAACCGAGTATGATTACGAAAAACTGGGATGGAAATATAAAGAAGAAGAAAAAGCACTGAACCGGAATACCTACAATACTACCCTTCCAGGATACGGAAACTACGGACACAGATTTGGCGATAAGTTCACCGATCAGGAAAGGAGCGCCGTGATCGAATACTTAAAAACGCTGTAAATCATCGCGGTGAAAAAGACTCCCCTTACCAACAGTCCAGGGTACCTGAAGGTGTCCGAATGGATGACCTCCCGCGGAATCAGTCCGTTTCCATTCCAGGAGCAGACGTGGCAATCAATGCTTGACAACCAGAGCGGCCTGGTGAACGCACCTACAGGTTGCGGGAAAACATTTTCCGTTTTTTTGGGTACCCTGATCCGCTTTATCAATGAACATCCCAACAATTATGCAAGCCTTAAAAACAATGGCCTCAGGTTGATTTGGATCACCCCTTTAAGGGCATTGGGCAAAGATATTGGCAGGGCGATGAACCAGGTAATCAGTGAAATGGGATTATCACTAAGTGTAGGCATCAGAAACGGAGATACCGGGATCAGTGAAAGGCAGAAACAAAAAAGACAGATGCCGGAAATTCTTATCATCACGCCTGAGAGCCTGCATTTATTACTGGCCCAAAAAAAATACCCGGAATTATTTGCCCGTCTTGAAACCATCGCAGTGGACGAGTGGCACGAACTGTTGGGAAGCAAACGGGGCGTCCAGGTAGAGCTGGCCATTGCCCGGATCATCCATCTGCAAAATAAGAACGTCAACGTTTGGGGCATCTCAGCAACGATAGGAAACATTGAACAGGCTAAAGAAGTATTGCTATGCCCTGTAAAAAAGACAGGCGTTATCATCCGTGCCAATATTAGAAAACAGATCAGTGTGGAGTCGATCTACCCAGACGAGATTGAAAAATTCCCCTGGGCCGGACATTTAGGGATCAAACTGGCCCATAAACTGGTTCCTATCATCGAAAATAGCCGCACTACCCTCATCTTCATTAATACCCGGGGCATGAGTGAAACCTGGTACCAGACCCTCCTGAATATAGCCCCTCAGCTTTCAGGATCCATAGCCCTCCACCACGGTAGTATTGAACAGGAATTGAGACTTTGGGTCGAGGACGCACTGCATGAGGGGAAGTTGAAGGCAGTTGTATGCACGTCCAGCCTCGACCTTGGTGTTGACTTCAGACCGGTTGAAACGGTTGTACAAGTGGGCTCACCCAAAGGGGTCGCAAGGTTCCTGCAACGTGCAGGGCGAAGTGGACACGGCCCGGGGGAAGTCAGCCGTATTTTTTTTCTTCCCACGCACTCTTTGGAACTGGTGGAAGCCGCTGCATTAAAACAAGCCATAGCCGATCAAAACATTGAAAGCAGGGAGCCGATGATGCTTTGCTTTGACGTGCTGATCCAGTTTCTGGGAACTTTGTCTATTTCGGAAGGATTTCATGAAGAAGAACTGTTTACTGTAATACGATCTGCTTATTCTTTTGCCGATATGACCCGCGAAGAATGGGAACAGGTGTTGATGTTTATTACCACTGGTGGCAATGCCCTATACCAATATGATGAGTATAAAAAAGTTGAAAAAGACGATAATGGCCGGTACAGCATGCTTTCCCGAAGATTTGCCATGCGTCACCGCATGCATATTGGCACGATTGTTTCAGACTCCATGTTGAAAGTGAAATTCCTGAATGGCGGATTTATCGGAGTCATTGAAGAATACTTTATCTCGAGGCTTGTGCCGGGGGAAGTATTCACGCTGGCAGGCAGGAACCTGGATTTAATTATGATCAAAGACATGACGGTCATTGTAAAAAAATCCAGTTCAAAGAAATCCATTGTGCCCAGTTGGATGGGGGGAAGAATGCCGCTATCGGCCAAACTCGGCACCGTTCTAAGAATGAAACTCGACGAGGCCCATCAGGCAGTGCCGGCAGATGAGGAAATTCGTACCCTGGAACCTCTTTTCAGCAAACAAATGGAACTGTCTCATGTGCCCCGCGCAAATGAATTACTGATAGAACAAATCGAAACCAAAGATGGGTTTCATCTCTTTGTACATACTTTTGAAGGCCGACTCGTCAATGAGGCCATGGCAGCGATACTGGCCTATAGGATCAGCCGGATAAGATCCATAACGTTCTCTTTTGCGATGAACGACTATAGCTTTGAACTACTGAGCGACCAGCCCATTCCGCTCGACGATTCGAATGTGTATGAACTGTTTTCGCCTGATAACCTGTTTGCCGACATTCAAAGAAGTGTCAATTCAACAGAAATGGCCAAAAGGAAGTTCAGGGACATCTCGGTAATAGGAGGACTTATCTTCCAGGGGTTTCCCAGTGAACAAAAAAAGGCCCGGCATCTGCAGGCCTCCGCTTCGCTCTTATTCCAGGTTTTTTCGTTGTACGAGAAAGACAACCTGCTGCTAAGGCAAGCATACCAGGAGGTATTCGACCAGCAAATGGAAGAGGTCAGGCTGAGAAACATGTTGGAAAGGATCCAGAAATCGCAGATCGTGCTAACCTTCCCAAAGCAGCTGACCCCGTTTAGTTTTCCGGTGAAAGTAGACAGCATGCGGGAGAACCTGTCCTCAGAAAAACTTGAGGACCGGGTGAAAAAGATGATTTAAGTCATTAAGCACCCAAAATACCTTCCCAGACTTGCTTTATGATACATCAACCCTTTACTATTTCCTTTCCTTTGTATAAATTTGCGCATAATTTAACGTACCCATAACTTTTGTAACCCGTTCATTAACTAAAAAATCAAACATGAAACGCATTTTCCTTGTTTTAGCCCTGATGATTAGCCAGTTCGCTATTGGCCAGAACATCGTCAAAGAGCATTACACAGTAAGCGGCGGTCTGCTCGGTGCTATTAACTTCAATAAGTTCCGGGTGGTTGACAATAACTTGATCGACTACGTTACCCAAACCGGCTGGGGTGCCGGGGGCTGGGTTAATATTCCGCTGGGCAAAAGGTTTTCTTTCGAGCCACAGTTGATGTATAACAAATATGTTTACAAAACCTCGTCTACCTCGTCCCTGCTGACCAATGGCAACATCGGTTATATCTCTGTGCCATTGATCCTGAAGTGGCATCTTGGTGAGGATTTCGCGATCACCGCAGGTCCTCAGTTCGACTTCACGGGTTCGGTAAAAGACAAAGGCAATACCATTGTTAAGGACGATGTTGCCGGCACAAGCATTTCTTTGAATGGCGGTATTGAATTCTTCCCCCACGCTCGCGTAGTTCCTTTTGTCCGTTACATTTATGGATTTACCAACATGGACGCCAGGGATGTACCAGCATCGACCACAGAATGGAAAAATCAGAATATCCAGGCCGGTATAAAGTTCCGTCTGTTTGGAAAGCATGTTTTGGCTGATTCCGACGGCGATGGTATCCTAGATAAAGACGATAAGTGCCCTGCTGAAATCGGTCTTGCCCGCTACAACGGCTGCTCTATCCCTGATTCAGATAAAGACGGGGTCAACGATGAAGAAGACAAATGTCCTCAGGTTGCTGGTTTAGCTAAATATCAAGGCTGTCCGATTCCTGATACGGATAAGGACGGTGTAAACGATGAAGAAGACAAATGTCCCCAGGTTGCTGGTTTGGCTAAATACCAGGGTTGTCCAATTCCTGATTCTGACAATGACGGCATCAATGATGAAGAAGACAAATGTCCTTCAGTTGCCGGTCTTGCTAAATACCAGGGTTGCCCAATTCCTGATGGCGATGGCGACGGTGTGAACGATGAGGAAGATAAATGTCCAACGATCGCCGGCATACCTGCTAACGGCGGTTGCCCAACGATCAATTTCAAAGCAGAGAGCGTTCAGTTTGTGTCTGGTAAATCAGTACTGACTACCGGAGCGAAGAACGAGTTGAATAAGCTGGTTAAGATCGTGAATGAGGATTATCCGGATGTGAAAGTGACAATCACAGGGCATACCGATAACACGGGCAAGCCTGAGGCCAATCAAAAACTGTCGGTTAGTCGCGCTGAGGCGGTTAAAACATACATGGTTAGCAAGAAAGTAGTTGCTGACAGACTGATCGCTGAAGGATTTGGTGCTGATCAGCCAATTGCTGACAATGCAACAGCCGCAGGCAAAGCGAAGAACAGGCGTGTAGAATTCAAGGTTAGTCAATAATCTTACAAGTTTTTTTTAAAGGTTGTTCCCATGGGAACAACCTTTTTTATTGCCCCGGCGTTGACAGCTCTGGCGGCCGTTGGCAGCCCCGGTGTCGCTGGCGGCCGTTGGCAGCTCTGGCGGCAATTTCGCTATACCGCCCCATCATGCATTGTTTACAGGTTGAACTATATTTACATCCAATACCCAAGCATCCATGGCTGAAATACTAAGAGAGATCAGTGAATTTTACAAAAACTGGAAACAACAGGAACCAGATGAGATCATCACCCTGAAACAGGCTGGCAGCAACAGGATGTACTTCCGATTTAAAGCGGGACGGCAGTCTCACGTTGTTACTCATAATCCCGACAACATTTCGGAAAACAATGCCTTTATTCAATTCAGCCGGCATTTCCACGGCAAACAATTGCCAGTGCCTGAGATCCTATATGCAGACAAGGAACTGAAACAATACATTCAGTCCGACCTCGGGGATATTTCCTTGTACGACATTATGATGAAGGAAGGCTTCAGCGAACATGTGTACGAACTATACAAAAAAACCTGTCGTCAATTGGCAAAGCTTCAGATAGATGGCGGAAAGGGACTGGACTATAGCAATTGCATAGCCACAAAATCGTTCGACAAACAAGCGATATACTCGGACCTGCTTTATTTCCTTTATTATTTCGTAAGGGGACTCGACCTGCCGTACGATAAAAATGCGTTGCTGAACGACTTCGATATTCTGAGCAGTTACCTGATGCAGGAAGAGCAGAAGTACTTTATGCACCGTGATTGCCAGAGCAGGAACGTGATGGTTCAGGACGACCGTGTATATTTTATAGACTACCAGGGGGGCATGCAAGGCGCTTTGCAATACGATGTTGCCTCACTGCTTTGGCAGGCCCGGGCATCGTTGCCCTATGAATGGCGTGACCAGCTTTTGGATTACTATTTTGAACAGGCTAATCAGATGCTTGGAAACGCCATGGTCAAGCAGCATTTCATGGATAGCTACGACGGATTTGTGCTGATCCGGATGCTGCAAACTTTAGGAGCTTATGGATACAGGGGACTTTTTGAAAGAAAGCATTATTTCATATCCAGTATTCCTTTTGGGCTGAAAAACCTGAAATGGTTTCTCGAAAACAAGAAAATACCCATCCGGCTTCCCGAGCTTCAAAAAGTATTGATCGCCCTGACAGATGATAAGATCATCAGTAGATTTGAAACCGTTAAAGCCGGGCCCGATTGCCCGTTAGAAGTACACATTCGCAGCTTCGCCTATAAATGCGGAATTCCGGGGGATGAGTCTGGCAACGGCGGAGGTTTCGTATTCGACTGCAGGGGCATCCTGAATCCCGGCAGGATCGAGGAATTCAAGACGAAAACGGGGCGCGACAAACCGGTGCAGGAATACCTGCTCCATAAAACAAAAATGCCTTCATTTCTGCAGCATGTTTATTCACTGGTAGACATCTCTGTAGAAGATTATATTCAAAGGGGGTTCACCAGCCTTACGGTCAATTTTGGATGCACCGGCGGGCAACATCGCTCCGTTTATGCAGCTGATAAGCTGGCAGAACACCTGAAAGAGAAATACCATGTAAAAACGGTTGTGCATCACCGTGAGCAGGAGCTTAAGCAATGGAAAAATATACCCGCTATCACATGAACCGGATTCCAGAGGGTACTAAAGCCATGATATTCGCTGCGGGATTGGGCACCAGGCTGAAGCCATTTACTGAAAGGCATCCCAAAGCCCTTGCGCCCGTGAATGGAAAGCCGTTGTTGCAAAGGAATATAGAGTACATGTCCAGCTATGGGATCAAAGACCTGATAGTGAATGTGCACCATTTCGCGGACCAGATCATTGATTTCCTGCAATCGAACAAATCTTTCGGACTCAACATAGATATCTCCCACGAGATCGAAGGACCACTGGAAACAGGCGGAGGTCTCCAGCATGCGAAGTGGTACTTTGAAAATTCAGACAAGCCGTTCTTTGTGATGAACGCGGACATTCTTACAAACCTCGATCTGCAGGCGATGTACGATTATCATGTGACTAAAAAAGGGATCGCCACCCTGGCCGTTACCAAAAGGAATTCGTCACGGAATTTTCTCTTTGATAATGATCAGCTATTGACGGGCTGGGAGAACAGCCTTACCGGGGAACAAAAGATTGCAAGACAAGCTAATTGCATGCACAAAGCGGCTTTCACGTGTGTTCATGTCATCGAACCCCGAATGATTGATATCATTCGGCAGGAAGGCAAGTTTTCCATAATTGATGCTTACCTTGACCTCGCAAAAACGGAACCCATTTACGTTTACGACCATACCGGGGATGTTGTTGTGGACGTTGGAAAACCTGAGTCCATTGCAAAGGCCGAAGCACATTTTAAATAATCCTTTTATGATGCGAAAGATCCTGCTAATTTTACTGGTTGCATTATTGCTGATCCAGTTTATCAGACCCACGAGAAATATTTCTGAAAGGAAATCAGACAACCATATCTCCAACAAATACAACGTACCCGCAAGCGTTTCAGGTATTCTTGAAAAATCCTGCTATGATTGCCATTCCAACAACACGGTGTATCCATGGTATACCAATATTCAACCTGTTGGACTTTGGCTTCAGAACCATGTTAACGAGGGTAAAGGCGAGCTTAATTTTTCTGAATTCCTTGCCTATTCCCCTAAAAAAGCAAGGCATAAATTGGACGAGGTAATGGAGATGGTGAATGAAGGTGAAATGCCTTTGGAGAGCTATACCCTAATCCATAAAAATGCCAAACTCAGCAGCGAAGAAAAAACAGTGTTAGCGGACTGGGCTTCACTGACCATGAAGCAAATTGAAAAAGACAATAACCTGCCTCCTGAGGAAAAGAAATAATTACCCGTATATTTTCCTCGCGGTCCGGTAAGTATTGCAGTGCGCATCTACGATATGCCTTATATCAGGAGAGTAGCCCCCGCCCATGGCCACCACGCAAGGAACCGATATTTCTGATAGCATCCCAAAAACGATCTCGTCCCGTTCGCGGCATCCTTCTGTGGTGACCTTCAGCTTTCCAAACTTATCGGTAGACAGTATGTCGACCCCCGAAAGGTAAAAAGCAAAATCCGGCTTGAAGTACCGCAGTATCTTTCTCAGATTTACGCTCAACAAGTCCAGGTACTCCTTGTCCATGATACCATCGGGCAGGGGAATATCGAGATCCGATCTTTCTTTGTGAAAAGGATAGTTGTGTGCGCCATGCATGCTGAAGGTAAATACCTCTCCCACACCCTCAAATATTTTGGCCGTTCCGTTACCCTGGTGAACATCAAGATCAATGATCAGGATCCGTTCTTTCAAATTTTGAGACAACAGATAATTCG
>Ga0164293_10002622_pt1 | contig 15246 bp, 14 predicted proteins | sample GEODES118metaG_FD_111487 | JGI IMG/M metagenome (GOLD analysis project Ga0164293, IMG submission 111487) | Eutrophic lake water microbial communities from Lake Mendota, Wisconsin, USA - GEODES118 metaG | ecosystem: Environmental > Aquatic > Freshwater > Lake | place: USA: Lake Mendota...
GAACCCCGAGGTCTTTACCAGGGACATCCGCATATGCATCCCAACCAGGAAGGGGATAAACCCTGTCGGGAACCCCTAGGTCTTTACCAGGGACATCCGCATATGCATCCCCACCAGGAAGGGGATAAACCCTGTCGGGAACCCCTAGGTCTTTACCAGGGACATCCGCATATGCGTCTCCACCAGGAAGGGGATAAACCCTGTCGGGAACACCCAAATCTGATCCAGGAACATTAAGATATGCATCTCCATTAGCTGGGGGATAAACCCTGTCGGGAACACCCAAATCTGATCCAGGAACATTTAGATAAACATCTGTATTCGTCTGGATAGGGGGATAAACCCTCTGAGGCGGGCCGCCAAGTCCAGTTGTTTGCGGATTTGGTAAGGTTCCCGCAAATATATTATCAATTCCAACATCTGAAGCTCCATTTAAAAAATTCTGGGCATCGCTAAATCCTAAGTTTCCGTTGATGAATCCTTGAATTTGAGCTGGATTTAAACTATAGATATTCCCAAGTAAGCTCCGACTAATTCCGGACAGGGCGGGATTTACAAACTGAGCTATCCCTTCGTTAATCAAGTCACTGATTGCTTGAGATGTAACATTAGTTAAAATTTCCCTTCCAAGACTCACGATAGTTTCAAGGTCTAAACTATCATTATAGATCTGAACAGAACTTCTGTTTTGATCGTAGCTGTCCCCTAGAACAAGGTAGTTTCCGTCTGTTCTAATATTAGGAAACTGGGTTCTCATCCTAACTTTTCCAACGTGGATCTTGAAAGACTGGGTAGCAGCATTAGGGTTAATCCCGACATCGATGGTAGTAAAAGGCTTGCTAGCGCTAAAATCGAACTCACACTGATGACACTCATAGATCAAAACTGGTTTAATACCACTTTGGTCCTGCTGGTTTCTAAAAGCATCAATGTCGTTCATTAGACCAGACTGGTTAGCAACTCCTCTAACAAAAGAGTTAAATGAATTACCAGGAGCTCCTGGACCAGAAGGTAATCTCTCTCCCGGAGGAGTATTTGCAATAGATCCACCTGGGTTTCTGTCGGAGGTCAAAAGAGATGTAAGATCATCGAGTGCTGCAACAGCTGCAGATGCACCAGTTAGTCTAGTTGTTTTGAAGAAATTTCTAATCTCGGTTACGTAAATCCACATAGTGAATTTTCTGAGATTTCTTGGAACCAACCATTTCATGTGGTCTGCATCAAACATTGCTTGGTTATACAGATTTGCAAGTGCAGTCATCTTTAGATTAAGAGACTCTAAACACTCAATAGTTAGGGTTTTTCCAGCAGTTCTAGCAGAATTGAAACTGTCCAATCCCGGGTCGTCTTGGAATCCTGTAATTGCTATTTTTTCTAGTTCGTCCAATCCTGTGATAGATTGAAAAAACCAAGGGGAATTGTTATTAATATCCTGGAGTAGAATCTGAAATTGTCTCAGAGCATTAGCTCTTTTAAGGGCATTTCCTCTTAGATAATTTCCGTCTCTCTGAAGTAGATAATTATAGGCAGAATAATAAACTACATTTGTTGATGTGAACCCATATTGAGGCTGTCCGAACATGTTCTGAGGCATATTAGCAGCTCCGTCCGTAGTCGTATAATTGTTAACCCTAAGTAAAGGACTAGGTGCCCATCCATATTCTAGGTTGACGGGGAGAGCACCAAAGTCAAACATAAATTTAAATCCAAGATATGTTGGATCCTCATTCTCTCCAGATCTGGAAAGATTAAATCCTTTTAGAAATAAGGACCTATTTTTATCTGTTGCATTAATACCCATTCTTCTTTTTTATATTTATCCGAATACTTTTCTTACCTCCGTAGAGCTCCAGCAATAGAGTTTGCCACCTTAGCTGCAGTACTATCGGAAACAATGTTAATCGGAAATGCTTTTGGCTGTTTTCCGGCGCTGTTAAGGATCCATTCTCTCTTGCAGAGATTTAAAACCTGATAAAATCCTTTGTCTTGGCTCCAGCTAATACTATATCCCATTAGAACATATTGGCCGGAAAGGAATTGGTCCATCACAAGTCCAGCAGAGTGTTGTGAATTTTGATCGTTAGAAATTCCGGTGTTCTCCATTCTGGTTCCTTTTTCCGTTGCATATATCATAACGGGGATCACTTGGCCTCTATAGAATCCTGCAAAATAAGATTCGGTTTCGACTTGGAGAGTAAACTTTGTAACGTCGCTAATATTCAAAGGATTTTGAATCCTGGCCTGAAAATAGTTTTCGTGGACCGATCCACTATCTCCTGTATCCAGAATTCCCATCCAGTTTGTTCTAACCTCTTTTAGATATTCTTTCTCAGATGCTCTCCCTCTTTGGAGAACCATATTCTCTCTAATATCATCGGTTGTTGTTGCTTGGATAGTGTAGCTAACAACCTTCTCCGAAGGTTTAACTTTATACCCTGTGTTGTCGTTATAGAACTGGATGTCTTGAATGTAACCCATCTTATTTGTAGTATTCCCAGCTTCGCTAAGCATAGTAAAATTCGAAACATAAAAGGGATATCCAATAAATTGAGGAGCATTCGAGATTAACATTGGGACTTCTGCAGGTTTAAGCTCTATACCAGGAAATAAAGCATCGTCTGCTTTACCCGTAGCAGACCCCGGAATTATTAACACATTTTGGACAATGTCATTTGCAGTCAGTTGGTTGTTGATATTTACAAAATTTAAATTATAGTAAGCATCTACCCAGGTAGCATAAAAACTTTGATCATCCTTATATGAGCTAATAGTTACATCTTTGATGAAGTTATAATAGGAAATATATGGACTGATCCAGGTCATCTTATCGTTCGTATTAAAGTCATTAGAAGCAAATCCAAGATCTAAGTCTTGAGAGACATCCAAAAGGGTTTGAGCGGAAGTTTTGTCCCGAAAAGCTTTGCAAACATCTGTGTAAAATCCGGGGATCCTGCATTCTCCCAGAATTGAAAATATAATAGCAGTCCCTTCGGAATCTGTTGATCTGTCCGAGTCGACGCTGAGAACGGTAAAGTCCATTCTAATGGGTTTATAAACAGAAACGTTAGATCTTATGTAGATAGAAATAACATCACCATCTTTAGGATAACTAACCCCAATGAAGGTTGGATTTCCGGTGTAAAATTTAAAACTAACGGTAGGAAGAATACTATTGAAATCCAGATCAAAGTCCATTAAGAATTTCTGAACGAAATATCCGTTGATAAAGACAACCGGTCTTTCATATCCATACTCTTTATCGTCTGCATCTCTTAGATAATTATCGGGAGAGGTTGTATTCCCTGAACGATTTGGCACGGCCAGCTCGTCCATTGTAATGGTAGTCTTTGAGTAGCTCCTTATTACAGCTTGTTCAGATGCCATAGACTATTAGAGGGGTAGAGCGTTAGGATTTGGTCCTGCTGAACTAACACTAGGACCCAAAGAGATGAAACCTGGAGTTTTGAGAGTTTGTACTTCTCCCTCCTGTAGCACATTCGGCGGAAGAGCCTGAGGGACTGAACTTTTTACAGCGGATTGGGCCTCTAAAAAATTCTTCCTCGATTGGCTGATTTTGAATGCTTTATTCTCTTGAGACCTGCGGAAAGCACTGCTTGGATTTGTTGTTGTATTGTTCTGGGCAAGAAGACTCTTCTTCTGATCAAAAGCAGCATCTATCCTGTCTTGAACAGGGATTGCAAAAACTGTTCCGGTTTGAAGAGCAAATGGATTAGAAAATCCATTAATTTTCATTAAAGACCCAGTGTACGCTAAACTGCCATAAGACTGAAGAGAGACAAGGTCTGGTCTCATCTGAGAATCCTCTGTTAAATTAATAAAAGATTTAATTTTCAGATTGATCAATGAAAAACTAACAGACGATCTAGTTAGATCCCAAATCCCAATCCCCTGGTCCATCAGATCCCTGTTGGGATTGAAGATGTTTTTATTTCTGGTGAGAGTATCTATTTCTATCATATTTTTATCTTAAAATTAGATGTCATCTGGTTGATATTGTTCAGTAGAAAGACCAGGTCCATAGAATGTAGAAATATCCTCCGTTCCATCCTGGTTTGGACTTGTAATAACCTGTCCATTGACTGTTGCAACTGCTCCAGTTGATTGAGAGTTTGAGTAAACCTGAGTAACCGACTGGTAGAGTCTTCCTCCCCCTCTGTTAAACATAGATTCAATTTCCCCTCTTTCTCTAGACCTTCCGTGTTGCATCTCAATTTTAGCGGTTAGCTCGGTTGGAAAATCATCAGGGCCTAGAGTTTCACCAAAAACAATATCTATTTTTTGACAGATTAGGTTTCCCATCATTGCAATCGGGTTGCATGGATTTCCAACTACAAGATGCCATTCCCCTGTTGGCAGACCGCTAAGTACAGAAGAAGGAAAAACTAGATCCCTGGTGAACGTTTCAGTTAGTGCATAAAGAAGAATATTATTCAGCTGGCTGGATTTACCCAGATCATTGGCAAAATCCCTCAGTGTTTTATTGTTCATCTGAGTAATTAAGCCCGACCACAGATCTCTTGCTTTGGCAACGGCATTAATAGTTCCGGCAACTCCTTCTGCAACGGGATCCCCGTTTGTAGTCTGATTTGGATCAACTGCAAATTTGATCAATGTTTTAACGAACTGAACTGGATCCGTATAAAATTGGGAAAGACCCTCGTCTCCTCCTGGAAAATTAATTGCCTTAAAATTGTTATCATATCTGACTTCGGGGGTTAGAAAGTTTCCGTAGTTGGTGGTCAAAGCCAGCAGGTTTCCAAGAATGTCGACCATTGCAGCCTTTGAGTTGACTTCCCCAACCGAGGTTAGTTCATAATGAAAACTCAAATTAAACTTATTATAAACACCATTCAGTCCCCTTGCTCTTACTGTTGCCTCGTCAACGGTATCAACAGAAACCCAGATAAAATCACTTAATGGACCTCCTGGCTCAATAGCTTTATCTCTAAGAGCTTTATTTCTTGCAGCAGCAACGGATTCTTGATATCCGCTGTCTGAGCTAGAAGCAACAGCCTCTATGGCTTTGTCGATTCCAGTAAATAAATTTGATCCCCCTGCTCCTCCGATAGCTCCAAATGCTCCTCCGAGCATGTCCCCCAATTGATTCTTAAATATTCCAGCAGCAAATCCCTTTTGGTCTACTAATTTTTTCTGCGTCATTGATTCCCATCTCAGACCCGTAGAGATCTGAAGAATATCAGCTAAGGTGTTTCCGGTATTTCCGCCAAACCAAGTTACTGCCTGGGCGACCGGTCTTCCGGGACCTTGAACTTTATAGACGTCCGAATTTTTAACCTCCGAGGGTAGAGAGAGGTTGTCCCTCATCGGAGAAGGAAATCTCCTCAGGGTAAGCATATAATTATTAGGAATGTGTCCGTAATATTTACAATAGACGAAGTCCCTCCAGTAATAAGGTGCAGATGCACCCCCTATAATAAAAGATCCCTCGTCACCAGGACCAAAAAGAAAGCTAAAGATGTTATTTCTTCTCTGGTTAGCAACTCCCAAGTTTGATTGTGTCTGTCTAACTAAAAATCCAGCACTTGGGTTTCTAGATCCTCCTGATACAGAATTAGTCTCTGAGATCTTAGAATTATACTCGGTTCTCTCCGAAAGATAATAGTTCTCGTAAAAATTAGGATCTTGATTTCCTACAATCGAATAAAAGAGATACTGACCATATTTAGCACTGATAGAATCATAGATCGCAGCATTGTAGAAAAGAGATCTAGCAGTCGGACCAGCATATGGATTTACAGATCCCGCGTTATAGGATTTATCAATGACATCCTTAGTCGTGTTCTGGAGGAGCCTTTGATTATTACCAAAGTTTATTATGCCGTTTCTTTGTGGTAAACGATCCCCCGCTGTTGGGTTATTGGTTGATAAGCTAGGACCTTGTCTAGTGGCTTTATTTATTGGCATTTCCTATACAGTACTTTTAAAGGAGCTCGATCGTATAAGAAACTTCTCCCTCCATGTCGCTTAGAAAATGTTCTAAGTTTTCCCTGAAGGAATCTGAGATGTTCTTATGAACGACTAGAATTCCATTACATTTAGTACTATATATTCCTTGTGTGATTTTCTTCTGAACTGAATAGTTTATTACAAATTCAGATTCTTTGGAAAGACTATTTATATCATAGCCTAGATCTTTAATTATTTTCCCAATGTCAACGATATACAGACCTTCATCCGAGCAATATTTTTTCTTCGCTTCCTTCAAAGAGCACTCAGCTAGAAAAAATCTTATCTCCTGCAATTCTGTTATCATTATTTTTTACCTAGAAATCCAAAGGGGTTGATCCCTTCATCCTCAGTTCCATTTGGTTCTTGGGATGATTCTAGGAAAGTTATTGGGTCTTTTTCGAGTTGTTGGTTTTTTACTTCCTGTAAGTGGTGGGTGTGTAGATATCCTCCGGCAGTATTAGATCTTCCAAATCTCTCCATCATCTGTTCATGGGACTCTTTCTTACCTAAGATCCCTAATCTCTTCGCATATTCTCTTCTTTCTCTTCTAGATAAACTCATATTCTTAACCTTTTGTAGATTCAAAATCAAAGTCTGTGGATACACCTTGAATATCGGTTCCCAAAACATATTTAAATAGTTTTAAGAAAAGGCCGGGAATGAAAATATCTTTTGCTTTTACAACATCGTTGGCAGCAATAAATTTAAATTCTGCAAATTTCTCCATTTCAGATCCGTCTGTTTTTGGATCATCTTTCTTGACTCCGGTTACATCTACTGCAAAGCAGGGCTGCTCGTGATCTACAAACTTAGAAGAAGTAACGGATCCAAGATAATACCATTTGCTAATGTCGGGAACGTTTAGTCCAGTTTCTTCGTATAGCTCTCTCTGGGCTGTCGAAAGAAGATCCCCGTCCTCATCGTCTGTTGTTCCGGTGACCAAGCTTATGTTTACCCCTCCTTCTCTAAATGGATTGGGTTCTTTAAGGACCCCAACTGCTAAAGGAAGACCTTGATCGTCTGAAAGGAATGGCATCACAACCACGTTGGTAAAAAGGGCTTTAATCCCAACTAGATCCCCGCACTCTACTAGCTGAAAGTATTGGGTCTCGTGTAAAGTTTTAGTCTTCGGAAAGTTCATCATCTATTGTCTGGATTTGTTTTTTAGCCTGGGAAGTCGAAGAGCTCTTTTTAGATTCATAAAAAGAAGTTCTAATTGACTCTGCAATAGCCTCTTTAATGTCTTCTATATCAACTCCTTCTGTAACATAGTTAGCAATCTCTGTCTCTGCATCTTCGAAAGATGAGATCAGAACATTATATAAGGATTTGGTAGGTAGATTTAATTTCAAGCTAATGTTCACGTTTACCCAGTTAGGTTTTTGTTTTTTAAGTAGCTTATATATCGGAGATTCTTCTACACCAACTTGGACTGATTTTCCATAGTCTACTGAGTTAACAGATCCTTTTTTAGCAGGAGATGAATCAGGAGCAGGAGGTCTTGGAATGTTTAATTCGTCGAAGTGAACAGGACTAGCAGGAAAAACGTCCATAAATTCATGTAGAATTTCCAGATTGATTCTTCCACCTCCCTGGAAGTTTAGGAATTTCATTCCACTACTTTCGTCCACTCCTGCATATTTTTGGATCATCCCGGTCTGTTCACCTTTGATCCACTGGAAATCTGAATTCTTTAATTCAGCGTCGATTTCTTCTAGAGATTTATCTGCAAAGCTCATTTTATTCTTCTTTTTAAATATTCCACTTATTTTTGATAGAAAGCCCATTTTGGATTCTAGTATTATACTTGTTTTGCATATAATGTTTCTTTTTCAGGAACCAGAACATGTAGGTACTGACTTAAAATTATACAGCAAAAGTAAAATTAGTTTCCTTTTGGATTAGAAACTATTGAATATCTCTCTCTAGCCTTAGCATAAAGCTCGTCCAGATTTTCTTCTGTTAGAGTATTAGAAAGAATTTTCTTCAGTTGGTCTATTTCTTTCCCCTTCTCGGTAAAAGAATCTATCTGTTTAGAAGACTCCGGCCTCCAGTCGTGAGACTTAAGAATCGAGTTTAAATAGTTTATAACAGGTTCTTGATATAAGCTAGGGTCTTTCTTTAGACTGGCATTGAAAAGATATTGATGAACAGGATCTTTAGATAAATCCGTTAATTTTTCAGTTTTTCTAATGAATTTTCCCTTCGGGGTATTAAAGACAGTTTCAAAGCCAGGCTTATCTCTATAAACTTCAACCTCAGGGGAATATGAATCCGAGTTAAAATAAAATTTTAAAGTATTTAAAAAATCTTCTGCATCTTTCTTCTTCAGTTCAACCTCAGTTCCGTCTTCTAACTTTGCAATCCAATGAAGATTTTTCTTCTTTGTGATTTCTTCTATTGGAGAATCTATTCCTAGTATTTCTAGAACAACATCAATATCTCCGGAAGGATCTTCTTCTGGGGATTGGAAATGCTTAGATTCTATAAAGGAGTTTATAAATTCATCCAGATTGGACTGATTCTCTTCACTGCCCCAGAATCTAACGCCTGGCTTTGTTTCGATGATTGGATTTTTAGAATCCCCGGAAACAATAAAAGCATCTTTCGGAAAGTAAATAGGATCAGATTCCTGGTTGTCCCCATAGATGTATTTTAAACATAAGTTCGGTATGTCAGAAGACACATCAGAAGCAATAACAGAGTTAGAATCTGCCTCCCCTCCCATTTCAGGACAGCAGGATTTCATCTTATATCCCCATTTCTCAAAAGGGCCTAGAATTCCAAAATTTTTCTTGTATGAATTCCCTTCATTTAGAGAATAAGAAAAATCTGAAAAGTTAGAAATCAAATTATGCTCCATAGGATTCATCTCTTCCGAACTCTACAACAATCTTAAAGTCTTTCACCTCCATGGATTTTCTCATGTCGATGGTTATTTGTCTAGGATAAGTTGGCACTACAAAAGAAAGAATATCAGGAATTACAAGGCCCGGATCTATATTAATTCCAGGCTGAATTTCAAACTCAAAAGTTTTTTTGTCGTTTGGATAATCATCAACAGAAAGTTCAAGTTCGATCTTATGAATTCTAAAATCTATCCCGTCTATTCCTCTCTTATTTCTAGCAACAATAGCTTCATATTCAATCTCACATTTAGCATCATCCACATCTTGTATCTGAGGGGGATTCCCCTTTACAATAATATCAGTATACTTTAAATCTGAGATAAAGTAATGATCATTAGAAAAATTTTTATCTTTTCCTGCAATGTAGCTATTATAGTCTTCAACTCTATTAATCATCTTGAGTGTTTAGCAATTTTATGTATATATCCTTTTCAACTACACAATATGAAGGAGGAGATTTATAATTAAAATCTCAGAGGGAATATATAAGTTATTCAATAAAACTAAATTAAGACTATGAAAAATCTCAGTCCTGTTTGGTTTCTCCAGTCTCCTATAGACGCAGAACAAAAACACTACATTTTACTGGCGTTCCTCCAGGAGGTAAACAAGGAGATCAAGATTAATAACGTCTATTCTCCAGTCAAGAGGATATTTTCCCTAATCAAAGAGCTTGACTATTTTATTAAAAGTGACAGTCTAGACGGATTTAAAAAACTTCCTCTGACAGAAGATGACAAATCCATTATTGATTTCTATTCTAAAAACCCAATTTCTAAAGAAGATAGGAAAGAACTGGATTCTATAGCAAAGTCTGCTCTAAAAATACTTTACAAGTATGCAGACATGGGGATAAATCTATGGAAAGACATAGAAAGTAGAATTAAGATGTATAGCTTAGAGATCCAGGATCCGGACAAAGATCACGGAATCACGATATTTAGAAACATGTCTACGGACGAGGTTTTTCCATACTGGTGGAAAAAGACAGAAATGAAATGGGAAAGTCAGACTAAGAAGGGAATAATACTGAAGAAGATATACATCCCAAATAGCTACTTCTCTATGTCCTACGAGTTCATTATGCACGAGACTCTGGTTTCGATGGGACTAAAAAATGGAGGAAAAATCCCCTGCACAATCATAGAAATCTCCGAGGACTTTAATCAGAACTCGGAGATCTTCAAAATTGCTAAAGAAAAATTTATTCAAGAAGTAGATCAGCAAGATTAAAAATCTTCCAATCTCAAGACCTTAAACCCTTCCGAATCGGAATTCTCAGATTCGTTAGTGATGCTATTAGGCATCTGTGCAGATGTTAGACCATCTGCAGTAGTATAGTCTCTATCTCCTTTTGCCCCGTTACCCGGAACAATAATTCCTGCCTGATCTGGACTCCAGATTGCATTGGCATATCCTACCCAGTCGTAAGCTGGTTCTCTTTTAATAGTGTGCAGACCAGTCTTATCTCCACTCAATGGATCCTGAACATCCGGTGCTAGATAGTTGAATGTATCGTCCATTACTCTAGATCTAAATTGTTTGAAGTCTAGAACTTCTCTTTTCGAAACGTCTTCTAAGTTCATAGTTTTATTATTTATTGTCCTCCAACAGGAGTCATTTGTCCGCTAGGGTTCGTAGCTCCGGATGAAAGGTTTCTCAAGATGGTAGCCATGTCTATTCCGCTTTTTTCTGCTGCCTTTTTAACTTCGGGATCCTCAGCTATTCGTAGTGGGCTCCTTTGACCATTTTTAACGGTACCAAATACAGATTTACTTTCTCCTCCCGACATAGAGGTTAAAACCCAGGTCCAAAAAGAAAGAAGGTGATCTCTAAATTCTTCCTTCTTTGCAGAATTGACTAGCATTTCTTTAATAGTGCTATAGATCCATCCTTTTTTATCAATTTTAAGTCTTTCCGCTAGTCCATCGGGACCCAATTCGAAAAGAGTTTCAAAAGTAACATCTGCTAGTCGGGGAGCAAGGGTTCTAACTGAGATGTCTCCCTGTCCCTTAACTATCCAATCATACAAATCAGTGACATAAATGGTCTCGGCAAAATTCTTAATTATCGTGCCCATTATGCTATCCGGATTAGCTCCAAAAAATTCAAGCAGGTAAGCAGTGACCTTATTCTTAATTACGTCTGTGAATGCAGTCGATGCGCTGCTCGCAAGTCCGCCTAGAATATCTTCGTATCCTTCGTCTACTTTGCGGAAATCTGAAAAGTTTTTAATTGTCTTGGTCATTAGAAAAATATATTATTTTGATCTATATATCTTTTCTCCGAGAAAATTTTATACCTTCCCCAAGAAGAGATCTATTGCTTTATATCTGTATGCAAGCTTATCCTCTTTGATCCCTGGATTTTTCAACGGTGCTTTTTTTCTATTTATAATTTCTTCGGGAAGAATAGGACCGAAAGTGTCTTTGAGAATTTTTTTATCTTTCCTCCATTCTAGAGGGAGATGTAAAGCAAAATTAACAATCTCTAGATTCAAGAAAGGATTTCTAAGCTCCAGAGTGTGAGCCATAGACATCTTATCAAGTCTTGGTAGATGATAAAAAGACAGTTCGTCGAATATGTCAGAACCCTGGGAATCATATTCGTGGATTCTCTTATATCCACCAAATAGCTCATCTGCTCCATCTCCACTTAAAACAATTCTGTGGTCGCTATTTTCTTTGATGGCTTTAAAAAGATGATACTGAGGGATAACAGATCCTAGATCTATAGGGGTTTCATTCCAGACCTGGTAGATTTCTTGATTTAGGCTCTCGTCCATGTCGTATTGAAGAAAGTTTACCTTCTTGTTGAATTTTTGAGATAAAATATTTACGAATTCAGACTCGCCATTTTCTATGCTATACCAAGTAACATCAGATCCCGTTCCCTCTAGAATAGCTGCAATGATAGAAGAATCTAGTCCACCTGAAATAAGAAGAGAAATCGGATAATTTTTTGAAATGAGTCTATTTTTAACGGATTCGAACATCTTTGCCCACAACCACTCCATATGATCCTCATAAGATTTTCCAATTAATTGGGTAATTGGATGATTCCAGAGCTTATAATATTCGGGATAAGTTGTCTTAAATTCTGAACTATTCAGATTATAATAGTAAATTGTATTTGGAAGGAATCGCTTAACGTCAGCATACGGGGTTCTATTGTTTGTGTTATATCCCCATTTTTTGACTTCTGAAATAAAAGTTTGATCTATAGGGCTTTGGTTATAAGCAAGCCCTTTAATCTCAGAACAGATTTCACCTTTCTCGCTATAATACAGGGGCTTCTTTCCAAGTGGATCTGTGAATGCAATTATATCTTGTGTGTTCGCATCATATAGAGTAATTGCCCAAAATCCATCCCAAGTTTGAACGTGAGGGATAAACATCGCACAGAACATCTCAAAAGATCCTCCTCTATAAATACTGAACAAATTGCAAAGATAATCTGTATCTGAAGAATAGAATGACCTGTCGTAGTTAAAGATCTCTCCGTTGAACATCAGGAAGATCCCAGGAGCGATCTCCTTAGGTTGATTCCAATCATCTCCATCTGCTGTCTGAATAGGGAGTCTGTGGTGACATAAGAACACGCCGTTCTTCTCAATCACTGTTTTCTCTATCCCTCTATGTTTGATCGAGTCTAGGTTTGCCTCAGATCCGTCTAACGTTAATAAAATTCCACACATATATTATAGTTCTGTAATTATAGAGGTGTCGTCAAATTTGTTTTCAAAAGAGTGAATAGAAAAATCGTCAAAGGAAGGGTAGCAATCTAAAATGTGTCGAATGAACTTTTCATAGAGGTGCTTTTCATCCGAGGTGTTATCTCGAAAATCCCAATTATCTTTGTTCCTGTCTGACTTGTTTGGATTGTCCCCATGAACATAAAACACTTTGCAGTTTTTGAGAAGTCCGGACGAGATTATCTTGTTTAGTTCATCTATTGCTTCTTCGAAGTCAATTCTCTTGGAAAGAACACCCCAAACCAGAACAGTTAAAAATCCTCTATCTAGAATAATGGACTGAAGAATTCCATCTCTATTTGCTTGAAGGAGTTGGAGTTCTTTCCCAATAGCAAATAGATGAGACTCCCTAGAATCATCTGCAAGACCAAGTTCGTTAAACCATTTAACAAACTCGAATTTATAAAGTGGAATGTTGTTGTGTTCGGAAGCTTTCTGGGCAAGATAAGTTTTGCCAGAGTTTCGAGAACCTTCAAATATTACGAGCATATAAGTTATAGAGGAATTTTGTTATCTTGTTCCTCTGTAAAAGATACGATCTAATTAGTCAACTGAGGGGAAGTAGACCCCCTTAGATTCTCCTCTTGAAAGATCATCAGAAGTCTTAGCATTCATTCTTGCGATGTGCTTCTTAACAGAAGGCAAATGAACAGACTTAGCTCTCTTTAGATTTTCTTCGAAGACCTTTTTGTTTTTGCTCTCCCCTGATCCTTTATCTTGTTTAGTAGCTTTTTTAATTCCATCCTTTTTATCTAGGATTGCAACTATATCTCCGATAGATTCAGAAGATCCAATAGACTCTTCAGATCCTAATTTCTTTAGCTCTCCATCGGTCAAAACTTCATCAAGAATAACATCAAGAACAGAAACGAATTTCTCCTCGCCTTTATCGTAAGTGAACATGGTTGAAACAAAAGCAACTAGATTTGCAAGAAGACCAAAATCAGATTCACTAAGATCCTGAACTTTTTCTTCCAGCTGTGCTCCTCTAGAAAAAGCAGACTTAACAGCTTCTAAACCTTCTGGTGAAAGATAGTGGTTTTTATAACCCTTAGTTCCGAAGTGGGAATAAAGTTTATCATAAGTTTTGCTGTTCTCGTCTTCCTCGTCTCTATTGTGAGAGAAAATCGATTTAGCAAGAGAAGTTAGTTCATCAGTATCGATCCCGCCAAAGTTAGAGTAGTAGCTGGAATACCAATCTGCAAAATCTTTTATGTCTTCTTCGTCTACATCTCCTACGACTTCTTTCCATTTTGGCCAGTTACAAGGTCTCTTAGCATTGGTCATTAGTCTCTTAGCAGCATATAGGCCATCTATTTTACTTCCTTTGTAGTCAACCCAGAAATAAAGAGGAAGGTTCCCCTCTTTGGCGTCTTCTGCAGTTTTGGTCCATGCGATCATAAACTCTGGGCTGTAGGAAGCTCTGAGCGTGCCGTCCTCTCTTAAGAACGTCTCCTCTTCTGCTCCTTTTACAAGTCCTTTTCTTCTTAGAAGTTTAGCAAGTTCATAAGCTTGATCTGTGTTGTCCGATCTATCTCCTGTCCCAAGAGCAGATCTTCCCCCTTTAGAACTTTCAGGCTCAGAAAGATCTTTAGCATATTTTTCCAGCTCTGTTTCTAATTTATCTGCATCAATGTGAATAGAAGCCTCGTTAACAGGTCCAAAGAATTTAGAAGAATTAAAAACACTAGATTCATTTAGATTTTTCTCCATGGAAGAATAGCTCTCATTAACATATTCTTTTCGTAGGATGTCTAAGCTGTCCGCAATTGCTTCTTTATCTGTTTTATTGATTTTGTCTGCATCTAGAATGGTATCAAGAAGTGCTCTGTCAATTTCTCCACTAACGTTTTTATTCCCAAGAACTCCTTGAAGAGATTTAACTGCTACGGAGAATGCAGAAGTGTACTTACCGTCTGCTCCGCCTCTTTTGGAAAGTAGTTCTTTGATTGGAGGAAAAGCATTAATTAGAGCCTTCTGTGTGTTTGCAATAATTAAAGATCCTTTAAATTTCTTGTCAGAATCATCGTCTCCAACTTTAAGAGGGAAAACTAAAGAAGCAACCTTGTGGTCATACCCCTCGGTTTTTTCTCTCGTTATATCTTCAACATTAGACTCTTCTACAGTTGCTCTAGTTAGAACATCCATTGCAGAAGAAACTAGATCTTTAACATCTTCGAACTTGTTAGAAATCTCATCGTCAGAAAGGATCTTTTTAAAAGGAGCTTCTGCTGCTCTCATGCAGTATGTGTAGAACTCTTTAGCAAGTTTATCGGTTTGCGACTCAAGATCTTTCAAAGCCTTCTTTTCTTTATCGTTTGAAATTTCTTTCTTGTGATTAATAGCAGAAAGCTTCTGATCTAGCTCAGTAAAAATTCTATACCAGTTTCTACCATAGCCATTATCTGCAGTTTTCCCCGCAGATTCAGGAACTAGAACCATTCTAAGTTTGTGTTTAAGAGCTTCGACTCTTCCTTTTAGACCAAGACCAAAAGACTCGTTTAGTTCTTCGTCCTCCTCTTTCTTTCTCTTATAAGCAGACTCTAGTGAGTTAGCATACTTGGATGTTCTTCCTTGGAAATATTTAATAAC
>Ga0164293_10002624_pt1 | contig 15243 bp, 12 predicted proteins | sample GEODES118metaG_FD_111487 | JGI IMG/M metagenome (GOLD analysis project Ga0164293, IMG submission 111487) | Eutrophic lake water microbial communities from Lake Mendota, Wisconsin, USA - GEODES118 metaG | ecosystem: Environmental > Aquatic > Freshwater > Lake | place: USA: Lake Mendota...
AAAACTTCTTACATCAATGGTGATTCTATTATTTTTAATCGTGCTCAAGGATATACCAAGCGCAAAGGAGTATTGGTGCGTTCTAGTTTGGAAGTGATCTTGCAAGCCCTTGATGCTAATGGTTTTGGAGGAGGCATGAGTACAGTAACTGATTATGAAAAATTTTTACAAGCTACTGCTCAGCATAAGCTATTGACTGAAGCAAGTTATACTTTAATGACTACTCCAACCATTTTGCCGAATGGTAATCCTGCACAAGCCAATGATGGAGCAACCATGGCATTGGGTTGGTTTGTAAAAGACATTAACGGACATAAAGCATTTTTGCATGGTGGTTATTCAGGCACTTTTGCTTTGCATTTTATCAAAGAAGATATCAGTGTAATTTTCTTTACTAACTTAAGTAGTGGTTACGGTGCCATAACCGGAGACAAAGGTTTTGATTTTATGAAAACCGGATTTGAGATTGCTACGATGGCAGTGGAACAGTGGAAATAAATTGATTGTCAGTTATTTTACCATCTCCACGTGCTCAATGCCATCTTCTAAATAAACGGCACCATCCGTTTTAAATCCAAACGAAGCGTAAAAATTGATGAGGTAACATTGTGCCCCAATCCGAATTGGCCCTTTGCCAAAAAGTTGATGGCAACAATCAATGGCTTCGGCAATGAGTTGCTTGCCTGCACTGATTCCCCTGGACCCTGGAGAGCTTACAACTCGGCCAATACTCATCTCTGTAAATGCCAATCCTGGAGGTAATAAACGGCAATAGGCTATCAGTTCATGGCCCTTCCAATACATTACATGGTGGCTTTTCTGATCTTTATTATCTGCATCTTGAAATATGCATTTTTGCTCTACCACAAATACTTCATTTCTCAACTGTAAAATGGCGTACAACTCAGCCGGGCTTAATTCGTTGAAAGATTTTATTGTAAAAAAGGGGGGTTCAGTGCTCATGATAGGGTTTTTTAATCGATTTACCACAATATTTCCGCACCTTTGCGTCTTTACAAAATTACGAATCCCTTTACCAAAAATGGCTAAAAATATTGCAATAATAGGTGCTGGACCAGCAGGATTAACTGCTGCTTACTTACTAGGGAAAGCAAATCAACAGGTTACTGTTTTTGAAAAAGATCCTACCTACGTTGGCGGAATCTCTAGAACTGAATCTTATAAAGGATATCATTTTGATATTGGAGGACACCGTTTTTTTTCAAAGTCTAAAGAAGTAGAAGATTTTTGGACAGAAATATTAGGAGATGAAATGCTGGAACGTCCTAGAAGTTCTCGTATTTATTACAATAATAAATTCTTTTCTTATCCACTAGTGGCTTTTGAGGCTTTGAATAAATTAGGAATAATAGAAAGTGGATTATGTGTGTTGAGTTATCTTAAAGCAAAAGCCTTTCCTGTTAAAAACCCTACCAATTTTCAGGATTGGGTAGTTAATCAATTTGGTCAGCGATTATTCAATATATTTTTTAAAACCTATACTGAGAAAGTTTGGGGTATTCCATGTAATGAAATATCTGCTGATTGGGCTGCACAGCGTATTAAAGGGCTTTCATTGAGTAGCGCTATATGGAATGCCGTATTCAAACCAAAACCTTCGGCTAATAAAGATCAGGTAATTAAAACATTGATTGATTCATTTAGATATCCCAAGTTAGGTCCAGGTATGATGTGGGAGCGTTGCACTGAAAAGTGTAAAGAAATGGGGGTTGAAGTATTAATGAATACTGGTGTTAAAGATATTGCTATGGCCGATGGAAAATGGACAGTGCATACTTATGATGGATTGAATACTTCTGTTGGAAAAGCCTATGGTAATTTTGATTATGTATTATCTTCTGCACCAATGCGCGAATTGATTCAAGCAGTGAGTCCGAAATTTCCAACCAATGCATTTTCTTCTGCAGCCAATTTAGGCTACCGAGATTTCTTAACTGTTGTACTCATTTGTAAAGATGAAGATGCTTTTAGTGATAACTGGATTTATATTCACGACCCAAGTGTTAAAGTAGGTCGTATACAAAATTTTAAATCATGGAGCCCTTACATGGTGCCTGATCCAAATATGGCCTGTTATGGGTTGGAATATTTTTGTTTTGAAGGAGATGGTTTGTGGACCAGTTCCGATGAAACACTCATCAATCTGGCCAAAAAAGAAATCGAACAAATTGGTTTAACCAAAGACAGCGCTGTTGTAGATGGATATGTGGTTCGTCAACCAAAAGCTTATCCGGTATACGATCATGCCTATAAAGAAAATGTAGACAATGTGCGTGAAGCGCTGAAATCCTATCCTGGATTGTATTTGGTAGGGCGTAATGGCATGCATAAATACAATAATCAAGATCATAGTATGATGACTGCAATGCTTGCTGCCAAAAATATTATTGCCGGTAAAGAATTGTATGATTTATGGGATGTGAATGAAGATGCGGAATATCATGAAGGTGGAGATAGAGGGGTAGAGAAAGTTGCGGAGCGATTAATGCCGATCAGGAATTAAGAAAGCAGAAAGTAGAAAGCAGAAAGTAGAAAGCAGAAATTTCATCTTTCTTAATTCATCTTTCATAATTAATAATTATACTTGCCTTTCCAGCGCTCTCTCAAAATTTTCTTGAATTCATTCTCGCGGGCATTGTTTCCTGGAATATAAAATGCAGTATTTTTTATTGCATCAGGTAAATATTCTTGTTCAATAAAATTGCCTTCTCCTAAATGCGAGTATTGGTAGTCTTTACCATAATCCATTTGTTTCATCATTTTAGTGGCTGCATTGCGTAAATGCAAAGGCACAGATAAATCACCATATTGACTTACTGCTTTTTGTGCCTTGGCAATGGCTTCATAAGCTGCATTGCTTTTTGAGGAGGATGCCAAATAGGTAGCACATTGAGATAAAATGATTCTACTTTCTGGATAACCAATTTTACTTACTGCGTCAAAAGTAGCGTTCGCCAGCAAAAGCGCATTGGGATTGGCATTTCCGACATCTTCACTGGCAAAAATGAGCATTCTTCTTGCAATAAATTTTACATCTTCTCCGCCTTCAATCATTCTTGCTAACCAATATACTGCACCGTTCGGATCGCTACCTCTCATACTTTTGATGAATGCAGAAATGATATCATAATGTTGTTCGCCGCTTTTATCGTACAAAGCAATTTTTTGTTGAGCCACTTGCATTACTAATGCATCTGTAATTTCAGTTTTACCAGACTGAACTACAAGATCTAATAAGTTCAATAATTTTCTTCCATCTCCGCCACTGATATTAATGAGGGCTTCTGTTTCTTTTAATTGAATATGCTTTTCTTTCAGTATAATATCTTTTGATACTGCATCTTGCAGCATTTGCACCAACTGTTCTTTTTCCAAAGATTTCAATACAAAAACTTGGCACCTACTCAGCAAAGCACTGTTTACTTCAAAAGAGGGGTTCTCTGTAGTAGCTCCAATTAATCGAATAATGCCTTTTTCTACTGCACCCAATAATGCATCTTGTTGCGATTTATTAAAACGATGTATTTCATCTATAAACAATACAGCTCCTTTTAATGAAGTAGATTGTTCTATTACTTCCCTCAATTCTTTTACGCCACTGCTGATGGCGCTTAATTGAAAATAAGGCACTTGCAAGGTTTGTGTAATTACATTGGCTAAAGTGGTTTTGCCAACGCCTGGAGGCCCCCATAAGATCATGGAAGGAATGGTTTTGTTTTCCATGCTTTTCCTAAGTATACTACCCAAACCTGTAATATGTTCTTGCCCAACAATTTCATCCAATGTATTGGGGCGCATTCTTTCGGCTAAGGGTATTGAAGTCATTTAGGTAATAATTTGTTCTGCGATAGAAAAAAAACACTTATTCATTTAATTTGCCTCGATTGATTTGTTAAGCAATAAAACCTTAAAACAATTTTTGCGCTTTGAATTTTCGAAAGAAAATTCGGCAAATTGGATGGTATTGTTTTCTTAATAAATCAATTGATAAAAATTAGTCTATAAATTTAGTGAAACTCGCTAACAAAGTTATTCCTAATCTTAAGAATGCAATCCATCTAAATTTCAGTTAACATTGGCAACTACAAATACCATAGAAAGATGTCATGATTGTTTTTCTTCCAACAAAGGAAACCAAGCATCCAAAATGAGTAAACCAGCAAAAATACCAACCGGTTGAAAGTATTAACCGCTTAGTACTGTATTACTCAAATCGAATTGCGCTTAGATGACGGGTATTCTACTGGCCTAGCTCGCAAACCCTTGCTTGCAATAAAAAGAAGCTGGCAATGGCTATCCGATGGATTTAGGGCCTAATTATTGCATGATTCATTGGCGCAAAAACACCTCAATTCTATAACTTTCCTGATTTAGGGTATATTTGCTACCCGATTGGGTAGCTAAATTGATAAGCACTCAAAAAAATTAAACTTAAGTTTTATATATGTATCGTACACATACTTGTGGAGAGTTAAGAATTGGTCAGGTAAATGAAGTAATTAGTTTGGCTGGATGGGTGCAAACTGTTCGAAAATTTGGTGCCATTACTTTTGTGGATTTAAGAGATCGTTATGGCATCACTCAATTGTTATTTGGAGAAGATCTAAATGGAGCTTTAGATGCTAATCCATTGGGAAGAGAATTTGTTTTGCAAGTAAATGGCAAAGTGCAAGAACGCAGTAGTAAGAATGCCAATATTCCAACAGGTGAAATTGAAATCAATGTACATGATTTTGTAATTCTTAATAAATCTGCAGTACCTCCATTTACCATTCAAGATGATACAGATGGTGGAGATGATCTTAGAATGAAATACCGTTTTTTGGATTTGCGCAGAAATGCGGTGAAGAAAAATTTAGAATTGCGTTATGCAGTAAATCGTTCTGCCAGAAACTATTTACATGAAAATAATTTCATGGATATTGAAACCCCTTTCTTAATTAAGTCTACACCGGAAGGAGCAAGGGATTTTGTAGTTCCTTCAAGAATGAATCCTGGACAGTTTTACGCTTTGCCACAATCACCTCAAACTTTCAAGCAGTTATTGATGGTGAGCGGATACGACAGGTACTATCAAATTGTAAAATGTTTTAGAGATGAAGATTTAAGAGCCGATCGTCAACCAGAGTTTACACAGATAGATTGCGAAATGGCTTTTGTAGAGCAGGAAGATATTTTGAATATGTTCGAAGGGCTGGTTAAACGTGTTTTTAAAGATGTAAAGAATATCGATTATACCGAACAAGTAGAAAGAATGACTTGGGAAGATGCGATGTGGCAATTTGGAAATGATAAGCCAGATATTCGCTTTGGCATGAACTTGTCCAATTTAAAGTCGGCTTTCTTGAAAGGAGGCAAAATTGCAGCAACTGGTGAACTCATTGGTGGTGCCGGTTTCGGTGTTTTTGATAATGCTGAAACGGTGTTGGCAATAGCAGCTCCAGGTTGTGCAGAATATACCCGCAAGCAAACGGATGAATTAACTGAGTGGGTGAAGCGTCCGCAAGTTGGCATGCAAGGCTTGGTATATATTAAATGCAATGCAGATGGTACTTATAAGAGTAGTGTAGATAAATTTTATACAGAAGATAAACTTAAAGCAATCGCTGATTCAGCAGGAGCTATAGCTGGAGATTTGGTACTGATTTTAGCAGGAAGAGAAGAGCGTACGCGTAAAGCCATTTCTGATTTACGATTAGAAATGGGTAAGCGTTTGGGCTTACGAAATGCAGACGAGTATAAATTATTATGGGTGATGGATTTTCCACTCTTTGAATATGCCGAAGAAGAGAATCGTTGGGTAGCCCGTCATCATCCATTTACATCTCCCAAGCCAGATCATATTGAAGTGATGATCAACAACAATCCGTTGATTGAAAATGCAGATAAATATTTAGAACATCCATATTCCAATATTAAAGCCAATGCCTATGATATGGTATTGAATGGCAATGAAATTGGTGGTGGTTCTATTCGTATTTATCAACGACCATTACAGGAAAAAATGTTTGCTGCATTGGGAATGACCGAAGAAGAAGCTTTACACAAATTTGGATTTTTATTAGGTGCTTTTGAATATGGTGCTCCACCACATGGTGGTATTGCATTTGGCTTCGACAGGCTTTGTTCTATTTTAGGTGGAAGTGAAAGTATCAGAGACTTTATCGCATTCCCTAAAAACAACAGCGGTAGAGATGTAATGCTTGATGCACCAAGCGCCATCGACGATAAGCAATTTGATGAATTACAGATCAAATTGAATTTGAAATAAGTTGATTATTTGCTGAATGCAAGTGGATATTTTTCGATTGCGCTATTGTAAAGTTCTTTTATAAAATCTCTATGTGCAAGAATGTTTACAAACATTAACAATAGGATGAATGAAATGATAGCGTAATCGAAATAGTTGAATACATTCAAATCAATTACTTTAGAAATTCTCGAAGACAAAGTAATTTGGATAATAACACTGGAGCTGATCAAGCCATTTAATCTGTCCCCGGTATAAAGCATTGCTTTTATTTGTTTTTTAAAAAGTTTTGAATTTTTCAATGAATGAATTATTTCAAAAATGATTAAGCAAAAGCCGATGGCTGATAATAGTACTATTCGATGAAAATCTTGCGCTAATATTTTACCTAATAACAATAATACCGCATATAAGCAGATGGTCATGGCAATTTTAGGAACTGTGAAGTAAGAAAAAAATAATTTCCATTTTTGTTTTCTACATTGTTTGCTCACCATCTTCTCTCGGGCAGCAACAATATCTGCAAAACCTTTGATGCCAAACCCCGCGTATACAGCATCAAGTGCTTGCTCAAAACTAAGTTTGGGGTTATTACTCATGCGCTCTTCAATGGCTGCAGACAAATGGTCTGCCAATTCTACTTGTACATCATAGTATTGTACATAATGTTTTCTGCAAAAGGCAAAAAGACTTTCGTAATGTTCATCTGTTATCATCGCAAAGCAATTTTCGGATTAACGATGTATTCCAAGCTTTGCATGAATGCTTTCATTTCGTCCATGGCAATAGATGTTTGTTTTTTCCCAGCCTTGGTTAAGCTATAGTATTTGCGCATTCTATTACCGTTCATCTCCGTTTCTGTTTCTACAATGCCTTGCTCTTCTAGTTTATGCAACAGCGGATAAAGTGCACCTTCTGTGATATTGAGTTCACCTTTAGTAATGTCTTTAACCATTTGTGTCATTTGATAGCCATACATTCTGCCATGGTCTTTCAATAATCGCAACAAGATGGGCTCCAAACATCCTTTGTATAAAGAAGATTTTTTCATAGAACAAATATACATAATTTACATATACATAAGAAAATTATGTATTATTGATTTAACTTATTTCGTTGAACATGAAGAAATTTTATCGATAACTTTGTTGCACAACAACAATAAATTGCAACCTTCATGAATCAACTTACTATTTTTAAAGTAATCAGTTTTCTATTGGTACCAGTAGCATTGTTATTTGGTCTGATGAGTATCATTGTGTTTTTTATGGCATTGTCTTCAAACCCTGCATTGCTTTTAATGGGATTTGCTATGGCCTGTTTTGTAATTTATGTTTTTGCTTCTTTGTACTTTCTGATGTTTAGTATCAGTAATGAACGCCCTTGTAAAGCTTCAATAAAAGATTGGATTAAAGTGAATGCCTATGGTTCATTGTTCATCAGCGTACTTTTTTTAATGAATGCTTCTGCGATTTTTTTTATCAATGATATCAATCTACGCCAAATCATCAGTGAAATGATGGAACAGCAACCAGAATTATCCGGTAAAATAACATTGGATGTTTTTATCAAAATGTTTAAGGTGGTTGCTGGATTAATGTTTACAATCAGTGCCTTAACTATAACACATATATTTATTCATTTCAAATTATTGAAACGATATGATTATTTGTTTAGCAAATGATAATTGGTTATTCCAGGGTTTAAAATGCTGTTTCATTTAAAAAATGTAGAAAAACCATTGTAAACCTTTAATTAAGCTTGGTTTTTCTTTATTTGGCTGTCAATCCCTACTTTTGCGCAACTCCCTGAAAGGGTAACTTTAAAAAGATAATTATGGCAACAACATCCGACATCAGCCGTGGTCTGATATTAAAATTAGATGGAAGTTTATACTCTGTAGTAGAGTTTGGCGAAAACAAAACAGCCAGAGCCGCTGCTAAAGTTTGGGCTAAATTAAAAGGTGTAGACAATAAAAGGTCGATAGAGAAAACTTGGAATAGCGGAGAAAATATTTACCCTGTTCGAGTAGAGAAAAAAGCCTTCCAGTATCTATATAAAGATGAAAGCGGATACAATTTAATGAACAACGAAACCTTTGAGCAGATTGCATTAGGGGAAGAAATGATTGATGCGCCTCAGTTTTTAATGGATGGCTCCGAAGTATTTGTTTTCATCAATACAGAAACCGAATTACCAATAGGGGCAGAACTTCCAGAAAAAATTGTAGTAAAAATTACCTACTGTGAGCCAGGTTTAAGAGGTGATACTGCAACCAGGGCTTTAAAGGCTGCAACAATAGAAAATGGGGCAACTGTAATGGTACCTTTATTTGTTGATCAAGGTGAAAGTATTCGAGTGAATACAAAAACAGGAGAATATTTAGAAAGAGTAAAAGACTAGAATATGTAGACTTAGCATTTTTGGCCTGTTGTGAATAACTTCAGGCCTTTTTTTAAAAATTATAAAAACAGCCCATTTTTAGTAAAAAAAGGCTATTTTGCCCTCCCAATCGACTAAAAACAACCGATTTTACCCCAAAAATTGCCATTTATGGACTTAAAGCAAATCCACGAATTAATTAAAATCATCAACAAAAGTAATATTGGCGAAATAAGTATAGAAGACAAAGATGGTAAAGTTACCATCAAACAAAAAGAAGAAGCCCCTATTACTGTTGCTGCCCCAAGTCATCAAGTATTTACTACTCAGGCAGCTCCTATGCAAGCAGCCCCGGTTGCTACTCCTGCAGCGCCAGCTTCTGCAGCACCTATAGCCGCACCAAAGGCAGATAACCTGATTACTGTAAAAAGCCCAATGATTGGAACTTTTTATAGAAGAGCGGCCCCAGATAAACCAATACTTGCCGAAGTTGGAACTGAAATAGCTCCAGGTAAAGTGGTTTGTATTATAGAAGCAATGAAGCTCTTTAATGAAATTGAAAGTGAAGTAAAAGGTACAATCGTAAAAGTATTGGTAGAAGATGCCAGTCCTGTTGAATACGATCAACCTTTGTTTTTGGTAGAACCTGCATAAATTCTAAACTAGTTCAATGTTTAAAAAAATATTAATTGCCAACAGGGGTGAAATTGCGCTACGCGTAATCAGAACCTGTAGAGAAATGGGTATTAAAACGGTTGCCGTTTACTCAACCGCAGATCGTGAAAGTTTGCATGTGAAGTTTGCTGACGAAGCCGTTTGTATTGGTAAACCACAAAGCGCCGATTCATACCTTAATATAGCACATATCATGGCTGCGGCGGAAATCACCAATGCAGATGCCATACATCCTGGTTATGGATTTTTAGCAGAGAATGCAAAATTCTCACAAATTTGTGCTGATCATGGAATAAAATTTATTGGTCCTACTCCTGAGATGATCAATAAAATGGGAGATAAGATTACTGCAAAAGAAACCATGATTAGGGCAGGAGTGCCAGTAGTTCCTGGAGGTGAGGGTTTGTTGGAAAGTGTAGAACAAACAAAACAATTGGCCAAAGAAGTTGGATACCCTGTTATTTTAAAAGCAACTGCTGGTGGTGGTGGAAAAGGTATGCGTGTTGTTTGGGAAGAAAGTGAAATAGAGAAAGCATATACCACTGCAAAAATGGAAGCAGCAGCTTCATTTAAAAACGATGGCATCTACATGGAAAAATTTGTAGAAGAGCCACGTCATATCGAAATTCAAATTGCAGGTGATCAATACGGAAATGTTTGTCATTTAAGTGAGCGTGATTGTTCTATACAGCGCAGACACCAGAAATTAGTAGAAGAATCTCCGTCTCCATTTATGACGCCAGAATTGCGTCAAAAAATGGGAGAAGCTGCTATTAAAGCTGCATCTGCAATTAATTACGAAAGCGTCGGTACCATTGAGTTCTTGGTAGACAAGCACCGTAATTTTTATTTCATGGAAATGAATACCCGTATTCAAGTAGAGCATTGTGTTACGGAAGAAGTGGTGAGTTTTGATTTGATTAAAGAACAGATTAAAATTGCCATGGGGGAAAAGATTTCTGGTAAGAATTATGAACCAACGATGCATGCAATAGAATGCAGAATCAATGCGGAAGATCCTTACAATGATTTCAGGCCTTCCCCTGGAAAGATTACAACATTATTTACACCTGGTGGACATGGAGTTCGTGTGGATAGTCATGTGTATGCTGGATATGTAATTCCTCCATATTATGATTCAATGATTGGCAAGTTAATTACTGTTGCACAAACGCGCGAAGAAGCAATTGATACAATGTATCGTGCATTAAGTGAATATGTGATAGAAGGAATTAAAACAACCATTCCTTTTCATTTACAATTAATGCAAAACGAAGATTTTAGAAAGGGTAATTTTACCACTAAGTTTTTGGAATCTTTCGTGATGAAATAATACATTTTAAAAGAAATAAAATCATAAGCACTAGTGAGCATAAAAAATCCCGATAAATCGGGATTTTTTAATTCGGGGGTATACTCAAAAATTAGATTCCACCGCCTCTTCCTTGGCGATTTTTTCTCATCTCTTCATAAAATTCATTCACTGATTTAATTTGATCATCAGTTAATGGAATAGCTTTCATTTTCTTTGTTTTTTCATCATTTACTTCTTTCATTTTTTTTGCGCGATCTTCTTCACTTAATTCACGCATACCTCTTGTTTCTCCTTGTGACCATAATTGAATTTCTAAAACCTTATCACACTGAGCATCAGTTAATTTGGTTTTTTCCATCATTTGAGGTTTAACCCTTTGTTTCATCATTTCCAACATTTGTGCTGGATCCATTTGTTGACCACCGCCTGGAGGTTGAGCTATCAAAGATCCAAAGGCACAACAAATTGCAATTGTTAATAATCCAAATACTTTTTTCATATGTCTTATTTTAGGTAAAACAAAATAGTGGATTTTTGAGGATCCACTATTTATTATCGGTAAAATTTAGGTTAAAGTCGGCACAAAGATTATCTAAGGAATAGCATCTCTCTGTATTTTGGTAAAGTCCAAGTTTCATCGTCTACCAACTGCTCTAATTTATCTACATGGTAACGAATTTCATCGAAGAAGGCAGATTTAACTTGGCTTTCATATGCTATTGCTTTGGTTCTTGTATTTTCTATATTATTTACAATTTTTCTTGCTTCTACCATTTCATGAACCTTGCTATGAATTACTTGAATATGCTCACTTACTTCTTTCAGAATAGATAATTGACCTGCATAGGCTGTTTCAGATAATCCAGCAGCTTTTAAACCATTTACATTGGTTAATAATTGATTCTGGTATTTGATGGCAGCTGGTAATATATGGTTGATGGCTAAATCACCCATAATTCTAGCTTCAATTTGTACTTTCTTAATGTACTTTTCTAATTCAATTTCATGACGTGCTTCAAGCTCTGTATGCGAATAAACATTATTGGTTTCAAATAAATGCTTGGCCTTATCAGTAACCATAGCATCTAAAGCAACTGGTGTAGTTTTTAAATTAGGCAATCCTCTTCTTGCTGCCTCATGATGCCACTCATCGCTATAGCCATCTCCTTCAAATAAAACTTTTTTACTTTCAACAATGTATTTCTGAATTACATGCATAATGGCAATTTCTTTCTTATCGCCTTTTTCAATTAAAGCGTCTACATCAATTTTGAATTTTCTCAATGTATCTGCAACAATTGTATTTAATACAGTCATTGATATTGCACAGTTTGCAGAAGAACCAACTGCTCGGAACTCAAATTTATTTCCAGTGAATGCAAAAGGAGATGTTCTGTTACGATCTGTATTGTCTAACATCAATTCTGGAATGCTGCGGTGTAAATCTAATTTTAGGATGGCTTCGTCTTGCTCATCAAATTTATGCCCTACCCTTGTTTCAACATCAGCAAGAACTTTTGCTAGATATTGCCCCACAAATACAGAAATGATTGCAGGTGGAGCTTCGTTGGCACCTAAACGATGATCATTTGGAGCTGACGCAATTGCAGCTCGTAAAATATCTGCGTAGTCATGCACTGCTTTGATGGCGTTTACAAAGAAAGTAAGGAACATTAAATTGGTTTTTGGCGTTTTGCCAGGTGCTAAAAGATTTACACCAGTATCAGTAGCCATACTCCAGTTATTGTGCTTACCACTTCCATTAATGCCAGCAAATGGTTTTTCATGTAATAATACTACCAGCTTATGTCTTTTTGCAACTCGGCTCATTACATCCATCAACAAAGTATTGTGATCAACTGCAATATTTACTTCTTCAAAAATCGGAGCGCACTCAAATTGTGCAGGAGCAACTTCATTATGGCGAGTTCGTAAAGGAATACCTAGCTTATATGCCTCAGCTTCGTAGTCGCGCATGAAGGCATAAACTCTTTCAGGAATTGATCCAAAATAATGATCATCTAATTGCTGACCTTTTGCAGGAGAAGCGCCAAATACTGTTCTTCCACATTGAATTAAATCGGGTCGAGCAGTTGCCAATGCTTCGTCAATTACAAAGTATTCTTGTTCCCAACCTAAAGTAGCGGTTACTTTGGTAACATTTTTATCAAAATAATTACATACTTCTACTGCTGATTTATTTAATGATTCTAATGCTTTTAATAATGGAGCTTTATAGTCTAATGATTCGCCAGTATAAGAAACGAAAATGGTTGGGATACATAAAGTTCTTCCATCTCCAGTTTCTATAATGAAGGCGGGAGATGATGGATCCCATGCAGTGTATCCTCGGGCTTCAAAAGTTGCTCTCAATCCACCACTTGGAAATGAAGAAGCATCCGGTTCTTGTTGTATAAGTGCAGCGCCATCAAATTCTTCGATGGCTGTTCCATCACTTTTTAATGTAAAAAAGCTATCGTGTTTTTCTGCAGTTGTTCCGGTTAATGGTTGAAACCAGTGCGTGTAATGAGTAACGCCTTTGCTTTCTGCCCAAGCTCTAATTCCATTGGCTATCTGACTTGCTACAATGCGATCAATTTTTTTTCCGCCACGAATACTTGTAATTAAACTTTTGTAAGCTTCATCACTTAAAAACTCCCTAGCAGTTTTAAGTGTAAATACACTTTCTCCAAAAATTCCGGTAATTTTTGTACTGGGTTTAGAGATTAATACATCATTTTCTTTGGAGATGTTGTTAATTGCATTGAATCTTAAAGACATAATTTTTTATTTTTCTTACTCAAAATAAAGCTATTTACCCGAAACTATCAACATAAATCACCAATTCGGCCATAATTTGGAGTAAATAGGGCAAAAATATACACATATAATTAATCTTAATATAATTTGTAATTGATTTGACAAGGCAGTATAATAATTCATAAATCTTTATCCATCACCAAGTTATTTGTGCTGAATTGTTTATTGTTTAAGGTAGATAAAGTTCCGATGCACAGCATGTCTTCTTTTGTATAATAAGTATCGTTTTATGCAGAACGATCATTGGTGCTTAATGCTGCAGATACTGCGCTTTCTGTGTTTGATCTTCTCTACTCAACAATTTACCATATTGTTCATTCCAATTGATGGTTGTTCTCAATTTTATAGGAATGGCAAAACTTCATATGGTCGGTTTAATGTACTTTCTTAACTTCGCTGCAATATGGAAATCACTGTCAAAACTGCTCAACAGCTCCGTTTAACTGCTGAAGAATTTGAGCTAATTCAACAAAAATTAAAGAGAATACCCAATTTCACAGAATTATGTGCTTTTAGTGGCATGTGGAGTGAACATTGTAGTTATAAAAATTCCATCAAATGGTTAAAAACCTTGCCTCGAAATGGTGGTAGAATGTTGGTTGCTGCAGGTGAGGAAAATGCGGGTTTGATGGATATGGGAAATGGTTTTGGTGTAGTGTTTAAAATAGAAAGCCATAATCACCCAAGTGCAATAGAACCATTTCAAGGAGCCGCTACAGGAGTTGGTGGAATTCAACGAGATATTTTTACCATGGGAGCAAGGCCCATTGCTTCATTAAATAGTTTGCGTTTTGGTAACTTGAAAGATAAAAAAACACAACATTTATTATCAGGTGTGGTGAAAGGTATTGGTCATTATGGAAATTGTTTTGGTGTGCCAACTGTTGGCGGAGAAGTATACTTTGAAGAATGTTATCATACCAACCCTTTAGTAAATGCAATGAGTGTTGGTATCATGAAGGCAGGGGATATGGTGAGTGCAACTGCAAAGGGTACTGGTAATCCAGTAATTTATGTTGGAAGTGCAACTGGAAAAGATGGTATTGGAGGCGCGAGTTTTGCAAGTGCAGATATCACCCATGATAGTGTTCAGGAACTACCTGCAGTTCAGGTGGGCGATCCATTTCAAGAAAAGAAATTATTAGAAGCTTGTTTAGAAGTATTAACAACAGGTGCTGTAGTTGGTATGCAAGATATGGGTGCTGCAGGAATTATTTGTAGTACTGCAGAGATGAGTGCAAAAGGCGAAGTTGGCATGCACATTGATTTAGAGAAAGTTCCAACAAGGCAGCAAAACATGAAAGCTTGGGAACTGCTTTTAAGTGAAAGCCAAGAAAGAATGTTAATGGTGGTTGAAAAAGGAAGAGAAGCCGAAGTGGTTGCTGTGTTTGAAAAATGGGACTTAAGTGCGAGCACTATTGGTCATGTTACAGATGATGGGCTCTTGAAGTTTTATATGAATGGCGTACTCGAAGCTGAATTACCTGCTTATGAATTGGTATTGGGTGGCGGTGCACCTCAATATACCAGAGAATACAATGAGCCAGCTTATTTTGAAAAAATCAATGCTTTTAGTATTGCTGATGTTGAAGACATAACTGATGTTAAAGCAATAGCATCTTCGTTGATCGAATTACCCAATATAGCAAGTAAGCGCTGGGTATATACGCAATATGATAGTATGGTGGGTGCTGCCAATCTTAGTACCAATGATCCAAGTGATGCATCAATTGTTTTAGCAAAAGGAACTGGAAAGGCTTTAGCAATGACTGTAGATTGC
>Ga0164293_10002626_pt1 | contig 15233 bp, 12 predicted proteins | sample GEODES118metaG_FD_111487 | JGI IMG/M metagenome (GOLD analysis project Ga0164293, IMG submission 111487) | Eutrophic lake water microbial communities from Lake Mendota, Wisconsin, USA - GEODES118 metaG | ecosystem: Environmental > Aquatic > Freshwater > Lake | place: USA: Lake Mendota...
CCCCGGAACGCAGGACCGGCGACACCCGTCCGGGCGGCTGTGCAGAAAGGCCAGTACGGCGTGCCGCAGCGCGTCCTGGCCTGGATCGGTCGGGCTCCAGTCGGTCAGCGCGGCGATCGCCGAATCGTGGACCGGGTCGCTCACCGGCGCAGCAATCTGTCGTCGACGGGTGCAAGTTCACGCGCGGCTGAATCCTCGATCGGGTATCCGATTGCGATGGCGCCCAACGGTTCCCAGTCCGGCGGTAGCTGCAGAATTTCGCGCACCACCGCGGGGGCGAAAATGGTGGAGCCGATCCAACAACTCCCCACCCCGCGTACCGCCAGCCCCACCAGCAGAGCCTGGACGGCGGCCCCGACCGCGACGCTGAACATGGTGTGTTCGGCGCTGGTGCGCGCGGGGTCGGGGTAGTGGTGCGCACCATCGGGAACCATGAACGGAATCACCACCTCCGGTGCGTCGTAGAGGATCTGGCCGCGGGCCAGCCGCCGCTCGATCTGTGCCGCGGGCTTGCCGTCAGCGGTCAGATCGGCACGCCAGGCCTCCCGCATGGCGTCGAGCAACGCGCGCCGGCGGGTCCCGTCGGTGAGCCAGACGAACCGCGCCGGACGGGTGTGATGCGGCGCCGGAGCGGTGAGCGCCTCGGCGACGGCCGCCTCCACAAGCCCGGATTCCACCGGCCGGTCGGCGAACCGGCGTACCGAGCGGCGCAGCAACTGGGCCTGCCGACGTCCGAGTTCGATCGCCTCGGCGGTGCCCAGCCAGAACAGGTCGTCTTCCCCGCCGCGCAGCAGGTGCGCGGCGGTCGAGCCGTCATCGGTCAGCGTCAGTCCACGCACGACCGCGACCGCCACCCCGGTCAGCTTGCCTTTCACCAGATCGGCGGCAGCGGCCACCTCGTCGGCGACTGCCACCTCGGTGACCAGAAGTTCATTGCCGTGCCGATCCCGCGCCCCGGCGTAGCTGTGCAGCACCGGCAGCCCGGCTGATCCGATCGCGGTATCGGTCTGCCCGTTGCGCCAGGCGCGGCCCATCGTGTCGGTGAGGATCACCGCGACGTCGGCTCCGCAGCGCTGCGCCAACTCGCCTCGCAGCTCCGCTGCGCTGGCGTCGGGATCCTCGGGCAGCAACGCCAGTTCGGTTGCCGCCACGTTGGACCCGTCCACCCCGGCCGCCGCCTGAACCAGGCCGTGCCGATTCGCCGTGATCAACGTGCGGCCCTTGCGGGCGAGCACCCGAACCGCCTCCTGGTCGATCAGCCTGCGCCGCAGGGCGTCCCGTTGGTCGGCGTCCTCGGGTGCGGCGACGATCCGGCCCTCGCACTTGGACACCACCTTGCTGGTGACCACCACGACGTCGCCGTCCTGCAGCCAGGGCGCGGCGGCACAGATGGCGGCGGCGAGGTCGTCACCGGGCCGGAATTCCGGAAGGCCGGTGACCGGAAGGATCTCGACCGGTGCCGCGGTGCCGTGGTCCGGTCGATGCACTGCGCCGCTCACAGCGGCACCCCGGCCAGATCCAGACCGGCGCGCACCATCTCGGCGGTGGCATCGGGATCAGTCATCAAGAGCGGTATTGACTTCACCGTCACACCCGGAACATCCGCCTCATCGCTGTCGTGCACCAGCCAATAGTCGAGCAGTCCGGTGGCCGAACGGGCGCCGTAGTGCCGACCGACGGCCTCTGAGGTGGTGTGCACACCGATCACCGACAGGCACTCATCGGCCATGCCGCGCAACGGCTTTCCGCTGACGATGGGGGAGTAACCGATCACCGGGGCCGGGGTCGAACGCAGCGCGCCTCGGATCCCGCCGATCGCCAGGATGGCTCCCACGCTGACCACCGGGTTGGACGGGGCGAGCATGACCACGTCGGCCCCGGTGATCGCCTCGACCACATTCGCTGCGGCGGTGGCTTTCTCGGCCCCGATGAAGGCGAAGCTGTGGGTGGGAATCCGGGCGCGGTAGCGCACCCACCACTCCTGGAAGTGGATCGCCTTGCGCTCGCCGTTCTCCGGATCGGTCACCACGACGTGGGTTTCGCACCGGTCATCGCTGGCGGGCAGCAAGGTGGCCCCCGGTGACCAGCGGTGGCATAACGCCTCGGTCACCTGGCCGAGTGGGTAGCCCGCCCGAAGCATCTGACTGCGCACCAGGTGGGTGGCCAGATCCCGGTCGCCGAGTCCGAACCAGTCCGGGCCGACACCGTAGGCGGCGAGTTCCTCTTTGGCGTGCCAGGTTTCGTCGCGATGCCCCCAGCCGCGGTCGGGATCGATACCCCCGCCCAGGGTGTACATGCAGGTGTCGAGGTCGGGGCAGATGCGCACCCCGAACATCCAGGCGTCGTCGCCGACGTTGACCACTGCGGTCAATTCATGCGTGGCGTCCGCCTGGCCGGTGAACTGGCCGGTGAACTGGCCGGTGAACTGGCCCAAGCCCAAAAGTCGCTGCACGCCAAGCAGGAAGCGGGCGCCCCCGATGCCGCCGACGAGAACGGTGATCTTCACAGCGACCGACCCTATGCTCCGGCCTGCCGGCGCCCGCACGCGGTCACAGTGACGTAACTCGCTAGACACGCCCAGGCCTCGACACGCCGGTTTGGGTCACGAAAGTGGTAGCGAAATCCGGCGAACGGCTTGACCGCAGCATCCCGGCACTGTCTAATCACACAAGTGTGATTTCCCGGTCGACCTGCCGGTTTCGGTGTCGCAGACCGTGATTCGATCACATGTTCGAATTGAAGAGCTTTGCAACGACGAAGTTTAGGTAAGGAAAGCGGACATGTCCTACGAGAATTTTCTCGGAGCGCTTGGCGCACCGCACACCGCCACCGACCCGATGGCGATGGGATCACTGGCACGCCTGCACCTGAGTGTGGTGCCGGATCTGATCGACAGGCCGCTGACGCCCGATGATCCGGAGTGGCAGGAGAAGGCGCTGTGCGCGCAGACCGATCCGGAGGCCTTCTTCCCGGAAAAGGGTGGTTCGACGCGTGAAGCCAAGCGGATCTGCCTGGGCTGCGAGGTGCGCGATGCCTGCCTGGAGTACGCCTTGGCCAACGACGAGCGCTTCGGGATCTGGGGCGGTCTGTCCGAGCGTGAGCGCCGACGCCTCAAGCGCGGCATCATCTGAGCTAGTCGTCAGTCTCCGCGCTGGGGTCGATGATGGACGGATCGACGCCCAGGTAGGTGGCGATCTGCGCCACCAAAATCTCATGCAGCAAATCAGTCAGATCGACCGAGTCCTTGGCTCGACGTTCGATCGGCTTGCGGAACAACACAATTCGGGCCCGTGTCGCGTTACCGCGAACATCCACCCCGGCCGTGATCAACCGAGCCAGGGCAATCGGCCCATCAGCCACCACTTCTGGCGGCCATTGCACGCTGTCGGGATCCCGCGGCGCGATACGTGGAATCTCATCGACGGCGACATCCAAGTCGGTCAGCCGGTCATGCCAGCGTCGCTCGATCGGCTCATAGGCCTCCAGCACCGCCATGTCGAACCGCTCGGCGCGGCTTCGCCATCCCGGCACCGTCGGGGGGAGCAACGGACCGCGCATCTCCCGGCCACGCCGGGAAGCGCCCCCCGAACTGCCACCGCGTCGGGAGTTGCGGGTATCGGCCATGGAATACAGATCGTAACGGTTCAACATCGGCGAGTCGGGCGGTGCGCGTGTCCGGCATCACGTCGTATTGCGCCGCGATAGCCTCACCGGCGTGAATGTTCCCCGTCGCTGCAGCAGGCCCGGGTGTGCGCATTACGCCGTGGCGACGCTGACCTACGTCTACTCAGACTCCACCGCTGTCGTGGGACCGTTGGCGACCGTCCGCGAACCGCACTCCTGGGACCTGTGCCTCGCACACGCCAGCCGGATCACCGCGCCCCGCGGATGGGAACTCGTTCGCCATGCCGCGCCGCTGCCGACCAATCCCGACGAGGATGACCTCATCGCCCTGGCCGAGGCGGTCCGGGAAGGCGTTCGGGGAGGCGTTCGGGAAGGCAGAGTAGCCGGCGGTTCACCGATGCCCGGCTTCTCCGACCCGGCAGGCGTCGGGCTGGGCACTGCGCCGCCGTCGGCCCCGTCGGGCCCGCGCAGCGGGTCGCCTGGTCGGCGCCGTGGGCACCTGCGGGTGCTTCCCGATCCAGCCGACTGACCGGGCGATCGCCGGGAGCTCAACGGCTAGGCTGAAGGCCAACAGGTCCACGCCCCCGAGGAGTACTTTCCATGCCCCGATCCGCAGCCGATGTTCGCGGCGTGATCAAGGCCTACGACGTGCGCGGCCTGGTGGGAACCGAACTCGACGCGGCGTTCGTGCGGGATGTCGGGGCGGCGTTCGCCCGGCTGATGCGCAGCGAGGGCGCCGGTTCACAGGTGGTGATCGGCTATGACATGCGGGAGAGCTCACCGGCGCTGGCCGCCGCGTTCGCCGAGGGGGTCAACGCCCAGGGCGTCGACGTCATGCGCATCGGGCTGGCATCCACCGACGAGCTCTACTTCGCCTCCGGACTGCTGGACTGCCCGGGTGCGATGTTCACCGCCAGCCACAACCCGGCTGCCTACAACGGAATCAAGTTGTGTCGGGCCGCCGCCAAGCCGGTCGGCGAGGACACCGGCCTGGCGCTGATCCGCGACGACATCATCGCCGGAGTGCCTGCGGGCGCGGGCTGGGACGGGCCGCACGGCAGCATTCACGATAAGGATGTGCTGGGTGAGTACAGCGCCTTCCTGAGGTCGCTGGTGAATGTCAGCGCACTGCGGCCGCTGCGAGTCGCCGTCGACGCCGGCAACGGCATGGCCGGGCACACCGCTCCGGCGGTGCTGGGCGCCATCGAATCGGTGACCGTGCTGCCGCTGTACTTCGAACTGGACGGTTCATTCCCCAACCACGAAGCCAACCCGCTGGAACCGGCCAACCTGGTGGACCTGCAGGACTATGTGCGCCGCACCGGCGCCGACATCGGTCTGGCCTTTGACGGCGACGCCGACCGCTGCTTCGTGGTCGACGAACGCGGGCAGCCGGTCTCGCCGTCGGCGGTCACCGCCCTGGTCGCCGACCGGGAGTTGGCCCGCGAGCCGGGTGCCACGGTGATCCACAATCTGATTACCTCCCGGGCGGTTCCGGAGGTGATCACCGAATGCGGCGGAATACCGTTGCGCTCCAGGGTCGGGCACTCCTACATCAAGTCGCTGATGGCCGACAGCGGTGCGATCTTCGGCGGTGAGCATTCGGCGCACTACTATTTCCGGGACTTCTGGGGTGCCGACTCCGGCATGCTGGCGGCCCTGCACGTGCTGGCCGCGCTGGGCGGGCAGGACCGGCCGCTCTCGGAGTTGATGCGCGACTATCAGCGCTACGCTGCGTCGGGGGAGATCAATTTTCGCGTCGAGGACGCGCCCAAATGCGTTGATGCTGTTCTGGATTCGTTCGCCGCCGACACTGTTTCGGTCGACGAGCTGGACGGTGTGACAGTCGACCTCGGCGACGGGGCGTGGTTCAACCTGCGCACCTCCAACACCGAACCGCTGCTGCGGCTCAACGTCGAAGCCCCCACCGCCGAGGCGGTCTCGGCGATCGTGGATAAGGCCGCCGAACGGATCGCGGCCCCATGAGTGCCGCCCACGCAACGGTCGACCTCGACGACACCGACGGGCTGGTGGAGGCCGACCGCGACGGGTTGTTGCGCGCGGCGGCCATGGCCGGCGCCCAGGTGCGGGCCACCGCCGCGACGGTCGATGAGGGCGGCCTGGACCAGATCAGCGGCGGGCAGCGGCCTAGAACGGTGATCTGGCTGGCCGGCCGCGGCCCGGCCGTCTCCGCCGGCGCCATGCTCGCTGCCGCCCTCGGTGCCACCGCCGGCGAGCCACTCGTGCTGGCCGCCGATTCCCTGCCGTGGATCGGCCCGCTGGATGTGTTGGTCGTCGCCGGCGACGATCCGGGCGACCCGGTGCTGGTGTCGGCCGCCGCCACCGCCGTGCGCCGGGGCGCGCGGGTGGTGGTCGCCACCCCGTACGAGGGGCCGATGCGCGATGCCACCGCCGGCCGGGCCGCGGTGCTGGCTCCGCGACTGTGGGTGCCCGAAGAATTCGGACTGTGCCGCTTCCTGGCCGTCGGCCTGGCCACGCTGGCGGCGGTGGACACCGCCACCGCGCCGGCGGACACCGCCAACCTCGGGGCGATCGCCGACGAACTGGACGCCGAGGCCCTGCGTAACAGCGTGTCCAGGGAGGTGTTCACCAATCCGGCCAAAGCCCTGGCCGAGCGGATGCGTAACCGTCCCGTGGTGCTGGCCGGCGACGGCCAGGCCACCGTCGCACTGGCCCGGCACGCGGTGGCGGTGCTGCTGCGGATCGCCGGGCGCCCGGTGGCCGGCGCCGGTCTGGCCGACGCCATGGCCGCGTTGCGGCACGGGTCGGCCGCCGGATTCTCCGATCCGGTGGACTCGCTGTTCCACGATGAGGAGATCGACGGCCCGCTGCCGACCCGGCCCCGGGTCCTGGCGTTGACCCTGGACGCCGAGCGCCCCGTGCTGGCCGCCCGGATCGCCGGGATGGACGGCGTGGATCTGGTCGGAGTCGAGGATGTCGGCGAGGCGGGATCGGTTCCGGAGAGCAACTCCAGTACCGCCCAGCAGTTGGCCACCCTCGCGGTGCGGCTTGAGATGGCAGCGGTTTATCTGAGATTGGCAGGGGGATAGCAGGCTCGTGCAACTGTTACGCGGAACCGTCCGGACCTACGCGTGGGGGTCACGCACGGCCATCGCCGAGTTCACCGGTCGCCCGGCACCGACGGCGCATCCCGAGGCCGAACTCTGGCTCGGCGCCCATCCCGGCGATCCGGCCCACATTGACGGCCCTGACGGTGAACGATCGCTGATCGACGTGATCGCCCAGGACCCGGACGGCGAACTCGGCGCCTCGGTGCGGCAGCGATTCGGCGATGTGTTGCCGTTCCTGGTGAAGGTGCTGGCGGCCGATGAGCCGCTGTCGTTGCAGGCGCACCCCAGTGCCGGGCAGGCGGCCGACGGCTTCGAGCGCGAGGATCGCCGCGGCGTTCCGGTGAACGCCCCGGTACGCAACTACCGCGACCGCAACCACAAACCCGAACTGCTGGTCGCACTGACGGACTTCGCCGCCCTTGCCGGGTTCCGCCCGGCTGCCAAGTCGGTGGACTTCATGCGGGCGTTGGCGGTGCCGGGCCTGGATCCCTACCTCGCCCTGCTGGCCGACCAGTCCGACGCGGCCGGTTTGCGGGCGCTGTTCACCACCTGGATCACCGCTCCGCAAACCGACGTCGACGCCCTCATTCCGGCGGTCCTGGAAGGCGCGGTGAACTATCTCCGTTCCGGGGCAACCGAATTCGGTGCTGAAGCGCGGACCACCCTGGAACTCGGCGAACGCTACCCGGGCGATGCCGGCGTGCTGGCGGCGCTGCTGCTCAACCGGATCAGCCTCAAGCCCGGCGAGGGCATCTTCCTGCCGGCGGGCAATCTGCACAGTTATCTGCACGGGGTGGGGATGGAGGTAATGGCCAACTCCGACAACGTGCTTCGCGGCGGACTGACACCCAAGCACGTCGATGTGCCCGAACTGCTGCGCGTTCTCGACTTCGACCCGGTACCCGACGCCCGGGTGGGCACCCACCGCGAAGGTATCGAACTGATCTACGACACCCCGGCGACGGAATTCGCCGCCTCGGTGCTGACCCTCGACGACCAGGACCTCGGTCACGAGGTCGACGCGCCGTCACGGCATGACGGCCCGCAGATCCTGGTCTGCATCGACGGGTCGGTGACAGCCCGGGCCAAGTCCGGTGAGGTGCGGATGGACCGGGGCGCGGCGGCGTGGGTGGCCGCCGACGACGGCCCCATCCGCGTGGAGGCTTCGGTGCCGAGCGGATTGTTCCGGGCCACCGTCGGCCGCTGAACGGGTAGCCTCTGCCCGCATGTCCGCCCGTCTTCGCGCCCCCCGCGCCATGACCGCGCGCATCAAGTCAGTGGAACAGTCAATCCGCGATACCGACGAACCCTCCACCCGGTTACGCAAGGACCTCACCTGGTGGGACCTCACCGTCTTCGGGGTCTCGGTCGTGGTCGGCGCCGGTATCTTCACCGTCACCGCCACCACCTTCGGCAACATCACCGGCCCGGCGTTGTCGATCTCCTTCGTGATCGCCGCGGTCACCTGCGGGCTGGCCGCCCTGTGCTACGCCGAGTTCGCCTCCACGCTGCCCGTTGCGGGCAGCGCCTACACCTTCTCCTACGCCACCTTCGGCGAATTCGTCGCCTGGATCATCGGCTGGGATCTGATCCTGGAGTTCGCCGTCGGTGCTGCCGTCGTCGCCAAGGGCTGGTCGAGCTATCTGGGTACGGTGTTCGGATTCGCCAGTGGCACATGGGATCTCGGTCCGTTCGACTTCGACTGGGGCGCATTGTTGATCGTCACTGTGGTGGCCACCCTGCTGGCGGCGGGCACCAAACTGTCCTCGCACTTCTCCGCTGCCATCACCGCCGTCAAGGTCGCCGTTGTGCTGCTGGTGGTGGTTGTCGGTTCGTTCTACATCAAGGCGGAGAACTTCTCCCCGTTCATCCCGCCCACCGAGACCGGCGAGGGCGCCGCCGGCACCGGCATCGACCAGTCGGTGTTCTCCCTGCTGACCGGTGGCGGCGGCAGCCACTACGGCTTCTACGGCGTGCTGGCCGGCGCCTCGATCGTGTTCTTCGCCTTCATCGGGTTCGACGTGGTCGCCACCACCGCCGAAGAGACCAAGAACCCCCAACGCGACGTCGCCCGCGGCATCCTGGCGTCGCTGGGCATCGTCACCGTCCTCTACGTCGCGGTATCGATCGTGCTGTCCGGCATGGTCAGCTACACCGAACTGCGCGACACCGCCGACGGGAAGGCGAACCTGGCCACCGCGTTCTCCCTCAACGGAATCGACTGGGCCGCCAAGATCATCTCCATCGGGGCACTGGCGGGTCTCACCACGGTGGTGATGGTGCTGATCCTGGGGCTCTCGCGGGTGATGTTCGCGATGGCCCGCGACGGACTGCTGCCCCGTGCACTGGCGCAGACCGACTCCAAGGACAGGCCGGTCCGGATCACCGTGATCGTCGCGATCCTGATCGCCGTGGCGGCCACCGTCTTCCCGATGTCCAAGCTCGAGGAGATGGTCAACGTCGGAACGCTGTTCGCCTTCATCCTGGTCTCCGCCGGGGTGATCATCCTGCGGCGCACCCGGCCCGACCTGAACCGCGGCTTCCGGGTGCCGTTCGTCCCGGTGCTGCCGATCCTGTCCATCGCCGCCTGCCTGTGGCTGATGCTGAACCTGACGGCGCTGACCTGGGTGCGTTTTGCGGTGTGGATGGCGATCGGCATCGTGGTCTATCTGTGCTACGGCCGGCGGCATTCGGTGCTCGGCCGGCGACTGGCCGGGGCGCGCACGGGGAGTGCGGGCGCAGATCCCGATTCGGGGATTGCCACTCGATCCGGTTAACGTATCTGCCATGTCTTCTGCCCTGACCATGACCTCAGACACCCGCAACGGAATCGACTTCAAGGTCGCCGACCTGTCGCTGGCCGAGTTCGGCCGCAAGGAGATCCGCCTGGCCGAGCACGAGATGCCGGGCCTGATGGCGCTGCGCCGCGAATACGCCGACGTGCTTCCGCTCAAAGGCGCCCGGATTTCCGGGTCGCTGCACATGACCGTGCAGACCGCGGTGCTGATCGAGACCCTGGTGGCACTCGGGGCGGAGGTGCGCTGGGCGTCGTGCAACATCTTCTCCACCCAGGACCACGCCGCCGCGGCGACGGTCGTCGGCCCCAACGGCACCCCCGAGGAGCCCCTCGGCGTTCCGATCTTCGCCTGGAAGGGCGAGTCGCTCGAGGAGTACTGGTGGGCGGCCGAGCAGATGCTCACCTGGCCCGGCGAACCGGCCAACATGATCCTCGACGACGGTGGGGACGCCACCATGCTGGTGCTGCGCGGCGCGCAGTTCGAGAAGGCCGGTGTGGTCCCGCCCGAGGAGGACGACCACTCCGACGAATACAAGGTGTTCCTGAACCTGCTGCGGGACAGCCTCGAGGCCGACGCGCACAAGTGGACCCGGATCGCCGACGCAATGAAGGGCGTCACCGAGGAGACCACGACCGGCGTGCTGCGGCTCTACCAGTTCGCCGCCGCCGGTGAGTTGTCGTTCCCGGCGATCAACGTCAACGACTCGGTCACCAAGAGCAAGTTCGACAACAAGTACGGCACCCGGCACTCGCTCATCGACGGCATCAACCGCGGCACCGACGTGCTCATCGGCGGCAAGGCCGCGCTGGTCTGCGGCTACGGCGACGTCGGCAAGGGTTGCGCCGAGGCACTCAAGGCCCAGGGTGCCCGCGTCGCGGTCACCGAGATCGACCCGATCAACGCCCTGCAGGCGCTGATGGACGGCTTCGAGGTCAAGACCGTCGAGCAGGCCATCGGCTGGGCCGACATCGTCATCACCTCGACCGGCAACAAGGACATCATCACCCTCGACCACATGCGGGCGATGAAGGACAAGTCCATCCTGGGCAACATCGGCCACTTCGACAACGAGATCGAGATGGCGCGCCTCGAGCGCGATCCCAAGATCCGCCGAATCAACATCAAGCCCCAGGTCGATGAGTGGGTCTTCCCCGACGGCCACTCCATCATCGTGCTGTCCGAGGGCCGGCTGCTGAACCTCGGCAACGCCACCGGCCACCCGTCGTTCGTGATGAGCAACAGCTTCTCCAACCAGGTCATCGCCCAGATCGAGCTGTGGACCAAGAACGACGAGTACGACAACGAGGTCTACCGGCTGCCCAAGCACCTCGACGAGAAGGTGGCCAAGATCCACGTCGAGGCCCTCGGTGGCACGCTGACCAAGCTCACCAAGGACCAGGCCGAGTACATCGGCGTCGACGTCGAAGGCCCGTACAAGCCGGAGCATTACCGGTACTGAGGGTTCTAGCAGTGGGGTTCTAGCCAGTGGGGTTCTAGCGTGCTGATCGTCATCGAGGGCCTCGACGGCGCCGGCAAGCGCACCCTGAGTGTGGGTTTGCAGGCGGCGTTCACCGCCGCCGGCCGGTCGGTGACCACCCTGGCCTTCCCGCGGTACGGCGAGTCGATCACCGCCGATCTGGCCAGCGAGGCACTGCACGGCGGGCACGGCGATCTGGCCGAGTCGGTGTATGCCATGGCGGTGCTGTTCGCCCTCGACCGTGCCGCGGTCAAGGACCGCATCGCGGCCCTGGGTGCCGAGCACGATGTGGTCATCCTGGATCGCTACGTCGCCTCCAACGCCGCCTACAGTGCGGCGCGGCTCGGACAGGGCGCCGACGGCGAGATGGTCTCCTGGGTGGCGGAGTTGGAGTACGGCCGGCTGGGCCTGCCCGAACCCGACCACCAGATCCTGCTCGATGTCTCGGTCGAACTGGCCGCCGAGCGCGCCCGGCGGCGGGCCAGTGCGGAAACCGACCGGGCGCGGGACGCCTACGAGCGCGACGACGGCCTGCAGCAGCGCACCGCCGCGGTGTACGCGGGTCTGGCGGAGGCCAATTGGCACGGCCGCTGGTCGGTGGTGGGCGCCGGCGTCGATCCGGCTCGACTCGCCCGCGTGTTCTAGCAGGGGAAAGCCTCGACTCGGTGACACCATGGATTCCATGAGGCAACGGATCCTGGTCGTTGACGACGACCCCTCGCTGGCCGAGATGCTCACCATCGTTCTGCGCAACGAAGGTTTCGAGACGGCGGTCATCGGTGACGGCACGCAGGCACTGACCGCGGTGCGCGAACTTCGGCCCGACCTGGTGCTGCTGGACCTGATGCTGCCGGGTATGAACGGCATCGACGTGTGCCGGGTGCTACGGGCGGATTCCGGTGTGCCCATCGTGATGCTCACCGCCAAGACCGACACCGTCGATGTGGTGCTGGGGCTGGAGTCCGGTGCCGACGACTACGTGATGAAGCCGTTCAAGCCCAAGGAACTGGTGGCCCGGGTGCGGGCGCGACTGCGGCGAAACGAGGACGAGCCCGCCGAGATGCTGTCCATCGGCGACATCGAGATCGACGTGCCCGCCCACAAGGTGACCCGCGAGGGTGAGCAGATCTCGCTGACCCCGCTGGAGTTCGACCTTCTGGTGGCCTTGGCGCGCAAACCGCGGCAGGTGTTTACTCGAGATGTGCTGCTCGAACAGGTGTGGGGGTACCGTCACCCGGCCGACACCCGTTTGGTGAACGTGCATGTCCAGCGGCTGCGGGCCAAGGTCGAAAGAGACCCGGAGAACCCGCAGGTGGTGCTGACCGTTCGAGGAGTGGGATACAAGGCGGGGCCCCCGTAACCATGCGGTGCGAGCCCCAGTGATCTTCAGCACGCGGCGGCGCACCCGGTCCGGGCCGGTGGTCCGGGGCACCAGTGCGCTGAGCCGGGCGCTGGGCCACATCTGGCGGCGCTCGTTGCAACTGCGGGTGGTGGTGCTGACCCTCGGACTGTCCGCGGTGGTCATCCTGGCACTGGGTTTTGTGCTCACCAGCCAGATCACCAACCGGGTGCTCGACGTGAAGGTCCGCGCCGCCACCGAGGAGGTGGACCGGGCCCGCGGCACGGTCAGTGGAATCGTCAACGGTGAAGAGGCCCGTTCGCTGGATTCCAGCCTGCAGTTGGCCCGCAACACGCTGATTTCCAAACCTGGTCAGGTTTCCGGCGACGGCCTGGCGGGCACCTTCGACGCGGTGTTGATGGTGCCCGGTGACGGACCCCGCGACGCCACCTCCACCGGTCCGGTGGACCAGATACCGGCCTCGCTGCGCGACTTCGTGCAGGCCGGGCAGGTCAGCTACCAGTACACGTCGGTGCGCACCGAGGGATTCTCCGGGCCGGCACTGCTGGTCGGCACGCCAGCACCGTCGCGGGTCACCAACCTCGAGTTGTATCTGATCTTCCCGCTCACCAGCGAGGAAAGCACCATCACCCTGGTCCGCGGCACCATGGCGACCGGCGGCTTGGTGCTGCTGCTGCTGCTGGCCGGCATCGCGCTGCTGGTCTCCCGGCAGGTGGTGCTGCCGGTGCGCTCGGCGTCCCGGATCGCCGAGAGTTTCGCCGAAGGGCAGTTGTCCGAGCGGATGCCGGTGCGCGGTGAGGACGACATGGCCCGACTGGCGGTGTCGTTCAATGACATGGCCGAGAGCCTGCAGCGTCAGATCACCACCCTGGAGGAGTTCGGCAATCTTCAACGCCGGTTCACCTCCGACGTCAGCCATGAACTGCGCACCCCGCTGACCACGGTCCGGATGGCCGCCGACCTGATCTACGACCACAGCGAGGACCTCGATCCGGCACTGCGCCGCTCCACCGAACTGCTCGTCGGTGAACTCGACCGGTTCGAGACCCTGCTGGGCGACCTGCTGGAGATCTCCCGGCACGACGCCGGAGTGGCCGAGTTGTCGGTGGAGGCGGTGGACCTGCGCTCCACGGTCAACAGCGCGCTGGGCAAGGTCGGCCACCTCGCCGACGACGCTGGTGTCGAGATGGTGGTCGAGATGCCCGAGGAACCGGTCATCGCCGAGGTCGACCCGCGCCGGGTGGAACGCATTTTGCGTAACCTGATCGCCAACGCCATCGACCACGCCGAGCACCGGCCGGTGCAGATCCGGATGGGCGCCGACGAGGACACCGTCGCCGTCACCGTCCGCGACTTCGGGGTGGGGCTGCGGCCCGGTGAGGAGAAGTTGGTGTTCAGCCGATTCTGGCGCTCCGACCCGTCACGGGTCCGCCGTTCCGGGGGAACGGGATTGGGCCTGGCCATCAGTATCGAGGACGCCCGGCTCCACCAGGGTCGCCTGGAGGCGTGGGGTGAGCCCGGCAACGGTGCCTGCTTCCGGTTGACTCTGCCGCTGATTCGGGGACACAAGGTGACCACCAGTCCGCTGCCGCTGAAACCGGCTGCCGCCGAACGGATTCGCCAACGTGAGACCGCAGGAGAGCGGGTGTGACCCGCCGCCTGCTGAGCGTGGTGCTGGCCGGACTGCTCATTGTGCTGCCCGGCTGCGCCGGGGTGCCCGATTCGTCGGCGCCGCAGGCCATCGGGACCGTGGAACGCCCGACCCCCAAGCAGCTCCCGGAACCCAATCCGGCGATGAACCCCGAACAGCTGCTCCGCGAGTTCCTCAAAGCCACCGCCGATCCGTCCAACCGCCACCTCGCAGCGCGTCAGTTCCTCACCGATTCAGCCTCCAAGGACTGGGACGACCAAGGCAGCGCCCTGTTGATCGACAAGGTTGTTTTCGCCGAAACCCGTTCCACCGACAAGGTTTCGGTGACCATGCAGGCCGACATCCTCGGTTCGATCTCAGATCTGGGCGTCTTCGAAACCGGTGACGGCAAGCTGCCCGACCCCGGACCCATCGAACTGGTCCAGACACCCGACGGTTGGCGTATCAATCGGCTCCCCAGCGGCGTCTTCCTGGACTGGCAGCAGTTCCAGGCCGCCTACAAGCGCTACACGTTGTACTTCGTCGATCCCACCGGCAAGACCGTCGTCCCGGACCCGCGCTACGTCGCGGTGTCCGAGCCGGACACGCTGGCCACCGAGTTGGTCAACAAGCTCATCGCCGGGCCGCGCCCGGAGATGGCGAAGGCGGTCAAGAACCTGCTGGGCCCGCCGCTGAAACTGCGCGGGCCGGTCACCCGGGCCGACGGCGGTAAGACCGGTGTGGGCCGGGGCTATGGTGGCGCCCGGGTCGATCTGGAGAACCTCACCACCACAGACCCGGCCAGTCGGCTTCTTGCTGCCGCGCAACTGATTTGGACGCTGGCCCGCTCCGATGTCAACGGGCCGTACCTGATCAACGTCGACGGCGCCCCACTGGACGACCGGTTCGTCGACGGGTGGAAGGCCACCGACGTCGCGGCCACCGATCCGGGCGCGGTCGACGGCGCCTCGGCGGGGGTGCATGCACTGATGGGCGGTTCGCTGATGGTTTTGGACGGCCAGCAGGCGGCCAGGCTGCCCGGATCGTTCGGAACGATGACCGACTTGCGGGCCGCGACGATCTCCCGGTCCGGCCGCGACGTGGCCGCGGTGGCCGGTCCGCCCGACGCCGCGGCATCGCTGTGGATCGGTCCCAACGACGGGCAGGCGGTGCAGGCCACCGACGGCCGGACACTGTCGCGCCCGTCCTGGGCACTCGACGGCGCGGTGTGGGTGGTGGTGGACGGCAACAG
>Ga0164293_10002628_pt1 | contig 15224 bp, 9 predicted proteins | sample GEODES118metaG_FD_111487 | JGI IMG/M metagenome (GOLD analysis project Ga0164293, IMG submission 111487) | Eutrophic lake water microbial communities from Lake Mendota, Wisconsin, USA - GEODES118 metaG | ecosystem: Environmental > Aquatic > Freshwater > Lake | place: USA: Lake Mendota, Wisconsin...
CATAATCGGTGACGGTGAAGACGATTATGCCGTTGTCTGGCAAGCGGACCATAATCGGTGAAGACATATCATAATAATAATAATATCACTACTATTATAATAGGTAAAATGACGCGTATAACACGTAATAAAAATAAGTATTTTAGAAAGAAATCCTTATTACGACGCAGAAATACGCGTAAAAAATACAATAAAAGAACCAGTCGTAAAAAGGGTGGTGGTTCAGGATGTTCAAGGATGAAACCATATACACCGATAAAATTAAAAAAATGGGACGGCGCGCATTTTGATTCAAAATACTGGTCAACATACCAAATGGAAAATAAATTGCGTGGTAGGACAATTGATACCTCTTGGGGAGAACACTTATTTAAATTACTAGGTAAATTTTTTGATATTACGGAGTCAGATTCACAAAGATACAAAATTAATAAAACAGACAAAGAATTATACTTAGAATTTTATAATGATAAAAAGGGTTGGTTGGCAAAACAGTGGTATATCTATTCAGGTGGACCTGAGGATATGTTACAGCCAGTAGAGTCACCTGAAGATAAACGAATAAATAGTGACCATGTTGATTTTTTTGCGTGGCTAACACAAACCCCCACATTGACCGGTGAACCCGCAGATTATGTAAATTTGTTTATTCGAAAAAATGCTCCAGACCCTTGTGAATACGAAACAAGTTCAACTGATGTATGATGATATTGTTCTCATTGGTAGAATAAACTCTCTACATCCTGGCAAAAATAATCGTATCTAAATATAATATCATATTGTTCGTCAATAAAATATTATATATGGTAAAAGCCGAGTATATCGTATTTCTTGTCGCAGCATTCCTTATTGTAAACACATACTATGATGGTAAATTGACGAAACTATTCCAGACGAATCAAAAGTGGATGAAGATGGCAATGTTTGCGTTCGTCGGTCTCTCGCTCTTCTTGTTTTTGCGTCGTAATCCGGATAACTCTAGGCAGTTGATGGTTCACGCCAATGATATTATAAAGTATATGCCGATAAGCAAGGGGACGGCGGATATGATAACACCGTTTTTTGATATGACGGGGGTTCCGCCCCCCCACGACGGCGGTCAAACGAGCGGTGCGAGTGGCAGTGCGATGGGCCGCGCTATGAGTAGCGCGATGGGAACAACTCCGTCGTTGGGGGGCGGAACCCCCGGCGGAACCCCGGGCGCCAGTGAGCGCCGCATATTGAACTCCGGCAAGAATTCTAGCAAGCGCAGTGTCAGTGAAACCAAGAAGAAGTATGTCGCAGCACAACAAGGCTGGAAATGCGGAGACTGTCAGCGTCAATTGCCCGCGTGGTTTGAAGTAGACCATGTCATTGCTTTAGAACACGGCGGTTCAAACCACGTGGATAATTTAGTCGCTTTGTGCCGGGATTGCCACGGAAAAAAGACGGCGATGTCGTTCCTCTAGAAACGCGATGACCGCAATGTAGACACAAATCCATCAAATATAGCACAGTCGCAGAGCGACGAAGCGACAAAGCGTAGCGGAGTCGCGATGCGAAACGCGATGCGAAACGCGATATATAATATCTTATAATTATAACTGGGTATAACTGGGTGTCGTTATCATTATAATATTACAAAAAATATGAATCCAGCGTCGGCACCAGCGAGTCCGACTGCACCAATAGAACGCTCATTACATATAAAAAAATTATTGAACTACCTACCTATCATCATATTGGTAGTTATTTTGCTAATAGGGTTCATATCGTGGGACCTTATGGAAAATAATTGGGCGGTGTTTACAACACTACTCATCGTATGTTTATTTGCCGGCTTCGTCAATTTTCTGAACCCATTCCGTTTCCTTGAAGCAAAAGAGAATAAAACATTACTGATTCCACAAGGATTGTCAGGAATGACAATGAATGTATGGAACTGGGTTTTTACGAGTCTCGCGATTATTCTCGGCGTTATTTTAGGTTTCACTAGTTTGGCCGCTTATCGCGAAAATGATGCTGACCCATCAAAAGCATTAATGGGAATTGGTGGAACTATACTCATTCTTATGTTGTTACCAATTGTCGCAGCATTTGTAAAAGGTTTCGTCGATGGCGAACGGTTTCCACGTCTATATAACTGGTTCAATGACAATTTTACAAAAACGCGTATTATTGTGGGAATCATCGCTTGTATCGTAGTCGGTGTCCCGTTAGTAGTTCGTGGAAAACAAATTGAGGATAAAAAGAAGGATGATACAATCTCAAAAGAAGACAAAACACAGCTATCAAACGACCTCGCATTGAGTAGCGCAAATACATTGTTAAGCATCGGCCTCATTTTACAAATCGTTGGATTCGCGATTGTCGCATATTGGATATGGCAAAATAATAATCCTGCGAATTCAAATATCACACGTATTGGGTCTGGTATTTTAACGGTATTGCTATTGATTTTGGGGCCGATTCTCATTACAGGAAGTCAGAAAAATTCATACATATATTTCAATAAGGCAGAAACAGAACAGAGTTCATTTGAAAACAAACCACTTCTTGCCCACGGTATTATTTATCTTATTCTTGGACTCGTATTTGGTTTATTGTTATTAAGTTCATTTTCAATAAAACAGACTACCTTCTATAAAGGAGGGTTCGGTGTGTTAATTATCGCGTTTTTGGTATTCATTAGTGTATCCATCGTCTATGTTATTGATGAAACAGCTGAAAAAAATAACCCAGTCGAACGTAGTAGCCCATATTACGAACAGTTGAAAGCCGAAGTAACAAAAGACCTTAATAAAAATAAACTAGCGGGGGATGATGTTACAACCGGACAGATATATGAAAAAATGCAAGAACGTTACAGGGCAAATATCAAAACTCCAAACCACGCCATAATGGGTGTATTTTACACCCTATCAATCGTTATTGTGGTATTTATTTTGATGTTCTACAATATCCGCTTGAAATTAGCCCATTGTAGTAAAATACCCGACTCATTTGGTTTATGGGATGCCGTTTCATATGTGTTTAGAACTCCAGACGATTGCACAGCAGCAACCGGAACTAAGTTGTCTAGTGTGAACGCGGCGTATCCCGAAAAGGTAAAGCAAGACAAAATGCTGTCAAGTGACTGGGACGTGATTTTATCCAATAAGAACAACACAAACAATAACTTCAACCAAATGTTCGTCCGTTTCGCCAAATTGTTCTCACTGATACCCTTTCTATCCGTCATTTTGATTATTATGTGGGTCTCTATTCTTTTTACGAATATTACAACATCGCCAAGAACAAGTGATTGGATTGCCAATACTTTCACAGGTGATATGTTCCCTCGCGTAAAAGAACTCATTGACACCTTTTTCATTGTTTTGATTGTTGGTCTCTTACTATGCGCCATTCTATTACTTCCAATTGTGAAAGAACTCAATGTTGGCGGGCTTGATTCCATCTTAAAGTTTGCCGAATCTATTCAGGTGTGGCAGTACCAGGCGCAGCCGAATGCTGCCGGCGGATGGAAAAAAGTTCTTGCAGCGGTTTTTGGATTCTGTGCGGTCGCCGCACTTGTATTATCGGGGTGGTGGACGTATCTCCTCCGCCCAAATAAACTGCCCGGAGAACCAAATATTCCCGATAATTGGGAATGGTATATCGCGTTTGCGGGTATTTTTGCGCTTTGTTCTATCCCGGCGTGGTATCACGGCATCCCCGATGGGGCGATGGGCGGTTCACCCACCGATCCGAATTTCGAGAAAGAGTCTATTGTGACACGCGGTATTCGTCTTCTGTTAACAACGATTTATTTGTTTCCTTGGCTGATTGTAACAATATTCAAGGTTATTCTTTATGGTCTCGGGTCATTGACTGGTGTGGAATCCATCAAGGAAAAATTCAACGAAGAGTTAGATAAACTTGATTTTACGAAATGGACTTCTAAGACGGACCTTCGTATGTTCCCGTTGGATGACAAGCCAATTACTCCAGCAAGCGTAACATCCATAGCAGCAGTGGCACCAGCGGTGGCACCAGCGGTGGCACCTGCCGCTGGAACAGCACCCCCCGCGTCATCAGAACCCGTCGGCATCGACGAAACAAAAGTGAGCGCCATCGGTAAACTCATCAAGGTCATCCTACTCACAGTTTCGTTCGTTATTTTGATTCTCTCGGTCATTTATTATGTATACAAGATTGACGCAACCAATCGCGCGGGTGGCACAGACCAGGATGTCGCCAAGGGCGGGTTCGTCGCGCAGATGAACTCTCCCACCGCACACACCATTTACGTGATTATGGCCATCGTCGCCATTGCCGGGTTCGTCGCCCACCTCCGAGAGAAATTCAAGAGCGCAAATGCGGAGAAGTCTCCCGAAGACTACCTTTTCAATGATGTCAAACCCGAAGATGCGAATAGCCCGATGCGTCAACTCACCTTTGCTCTCACGCACATTATTTACATTGTCCTAATGATTATTGTCTGGGTATATGACCGCGATGTCGACGACAAGAACCGGATGTCGGTCACTGGAATGACCGTATTGGGTATCGCGATTCTTCTCTTTCATTACGGTTTGGAGTTTATGGATAATCGTCTGCCGAGAGAACCAGGTGCGGGCGCGGACGCGCAACCAAAGATGGCGCCATTGCGAAACCTCCTCTCCAATGTCCGATTCATTATGAATACCGTATTCTTCATCGTGTTATGTGCCCTCGCATATTACAAGCAACACGGTGTGATGGTCGCGCTCATAGTCTTTATGTTCCTCTTCCATCTCACGAAATCCATCCTCGGTCTTAAGTTATTGAAATTCCTGTGGGCGTGTATTCTCTATATTCCTTGTTTGTTCCTCGACTTCCTTCAAAGTTCACAATCCGCGGTGGGAGATACAACGCGCCCCATCTGGATTATCGTCGCGATTGAACTCCTGCTTATCGCCATTTTATACGGCGGACCTTATTTACTGAACTACATCGGAGCATCCGCGTCACAAATGGTGGGCGCACCAGTGCCGCTCAATCCACAATACGATACCAAGTTGACAACTCAGAGTCCGAAAGTATTCATTTTCCATAATACCGGAATGGACAGAACACCGGAAGACAAGGCTGCGAACTGCCCAGTTGAAGAGAAGAAACGGTATCACTACGCCATTTCAGGGTGGTTCCTTTTGAATAATTCGGTATCCACCAAGAACCAGGATTTAGAGATATTCAACTTCGGAGATACCCCCAAAATGACGTATAATCCATATAGCAACGAACTGAAGTTAACAAGCACAACTGTGAATATAACAACCGGTAATTCTGAAGTGACCGAAGTTTATAACTCACGTATACATTACAAAGCACTTACGGCGGCGGCGATGGCTGGGTCAGCACAACGAAAGGCGAAATTCCAGATGCTGACGGAAGATGACGAAATCGACGCGGATATTCCTCTTCAGCGGTGGAATTATTTCGTCGTGAATTATGACGGCAAGACGATGGATCTCTTCTTGAATAATAAACTTATCAATCGTAGCGAGTTCATAATGCCAGATATTCAGTTGAAACCGATTACCGTCGGCACCGAAAATGGTCTCAACGGCAATATGTGTAACTTCGCATTTCATAAATACCCGCTTACAAAGGAACAAATTCGGTGGACGTATACGATGCTGAAATCACAGAATCCGCCAATGATTGGAACGAAGACGATAAAAGATGAACTGAAGGAGGCTGGAACGACTACGATGTATACGCGATAGCGGAGCCCGGTGGAGCGGAGCGGAGCCGGCGATAATTATATTCATAGTATGTATACAAAAATAATATATTACAATACTAACAAATGAACTCCAAACTCGTTCTCGCGGTCATTGTCATTCTTTTACTGTTGTATGTTATTTTTAAGGCGCTTACGACAACCTACACCAGTTTAGGAATGATGCAAAAATGGGGCAACGAAACTACATTGACTGGCTCAAACTTGCCGAATAGTTTTAAGGCGAATAGTGCGATTTCGATGTGGTTTTATATTAAAAACTGGATTTCGGACACGAAAATCATTCAGTTCAGGAAAGGTTCAGAAACTCTATTCCAGGTCCAATTCAAGAACGCACACGAGAATACGATACAGATTTTCCCCAGGTCGAACCAGTCAGTAGTAAACGCTGAGGTCTGCGAAGTCACCGAGTTCCCTCTTCAGAAGTGGGTAAATCTTATCATCAGTTTCAATGGTTCCGCAATGGACGTTTATGTCGACGGAAAATTGGTGAAATCGTGCGTTGTAAACCAAGGTTCCAAATTAGCGAATACCGATCAGATAATTTTAGGCGACGAATTAAAGAAAGATAATGACATTGGTTTTATCACCAATGTCAAACTGAAAGCGGCTCCCATCGCACCTCAAGAGGCGTGGGATATCTACTCGCAAGGATTTGGTGGAAGCCCCTGGAGCGACCTCCTCAACAAATACAAGGTGAAATTGAGTTTCATTGTGGATAATCAGGAGCAGGCGAGCGTCAGCACATAATCGCAGCAAAGAGCGACAGCGACAGCGAACAATATACGGCTCTCAAGGAGTATATTGTTTTTTTATTTGATATATATAATCATACCAAATTACAATTGATAAAAAATGAGCGACAGTGGTAGCGGAGGTGGAGGCGGTATTTTTAGTGGATTTTCAAAACCAACTGACGCAGGTCTTTCTTCTTCGGGACTGTCTGGAAGCAGTGGCGGTGGGTTCGGTTTACGCGAATTTATGGAATCCAACAGCCTCGTCGCAAAGTTCGCCTTTATTCTGATGGTATTTATTGTCTTGACTACTGCAATCAAACTCTCTATTATCGGACTCTCGTATTTGATGCTTCCATCGATGTCACCCTATGTCCTGGATGGAACCGCAAATACAGAAGACCTCGCAATCAATGTCTCACAGGACCCTGCTCAAAAGGATTCCGTATTTATCGCCAGGTCAATGAATGAGGATGGCGGTTTAGAATATACGTGGTCGGCGTGGTTTTATATCAACCAAGTCCCTATTGATTTGGGAAAATACTCTAGAATCTTTAGCAAGGGCGGTGAAGGAACCAAATCGTCTCAAGATGGTATTTACTATCCCAATAACGCACCAGGTATGTATATCCGATTTTCTGATGATGTAACTGCGACCAACCCTGATAGAACAGATAAGGGTCGTAATGTGTCTTTGTTGGCAGTGGTGGATGTAAACGGTAAAAATGACAGGACGGGTAGCGAAAATCTACGCGAAAATCTACACGAGAGGCTCATTGCGACGGATATTCCAATGAAGAATTGGGTCAACGCCGTCATCCGTGTCACCAATAATGTCATTGATTTGTATATCAACGGGCGTTTAGCACAGCGCCGCAAGACTGCGGGCATTCCACTTCAGAATTACGGCAAAGTGAATATTGGTGAGGACAAGGCGAAGAACCGTTTTAGTGGTTATATATCCACCATACAGTATTTTAATTATTCCATCGGTTCAACGAAAATCAAGAGCATTGTTGACGAAGGACCCAAATTGAAGATGATAACAACATCAGGTGCGGGTTCGGAAGCCACGAAGAATGTTGGTTCATACCTCTCTAACAATTGGTATATGCGGTAATATTTTTTTACACTGAGATATCAGCGATACGGCGATACAGTGACCATACGATATACATACATACGTGTAAAAAAATATAAATGTCGATACAGCAGGTACCATCAGACCCAGCTTGGGTACCGCCGTTAAAGCAAGATAATCCAAATAACCCTGACAATCCAGGTGACGTCTATTTTGACCTCGATGGAGAAGGCCCGGATACAACGCTATTCAATGTATATTCATTGACATACGGAACTACATTTACACTGATTACAGGGACATTTACAATACCAGTTAACGGTAGTCCGCCGCGTGATACCGATATACCAACCGAACTACTGAATCGTCGCAGCACCCTCATCGGCGTGATTCCATTGGTAAACATTACATCGAACCACGCACGCACTCCTATCACGATATCATTCCCCACAAACAGCGCCGCAATCTCCGTGGTATCATTTAGTAAAAATTATTATATTATTCCACAACCATCATCGGACCCATCCAACAAGATGGGGGTCTATACACGATCTGGTGCAACCGAAGCTCGCATTCCTTACCGAAACGCCCTTGTTATTAACGGTATTTTAGATGCGTCTGGCCTTTTTTCATACGGGCAAAACAGTTCGCTTTTTCGTATGGAAATCAAACAGGCGGCATATAAAGCAAGTGGGATTGGGGAAGATACGACTTCCTACAATGAGAAAAAAATTCTGATTCCGATTACGTTAACAAAAGACCCGTCAAGCTTGACATTAAAACCGTTTTCAGGTGCCGGGAAATACACCATACCAAATTCGGACCAAAACGGTATTGTTACGCGCGAATATCTGGATGGTTTTATTGAACTCAATATCACGGATTTCGCCACGACGACGCGTAAAAAAAATATCGATGGGACCTTGGATTACAATGACATCATTTACTATATCTCGCGCGATGCCGGTGACCGCGATTTCAAATTCAGCAATGACAACATTATCATCTTGAATAATCGGATTACATTTAAAAAAGTAACACTTTTGGCAGATGGGACCACCGAGTCACCAATTCCTATTCTTTTTCTTCAAGAAGAGACACCTGTCTATAAACGGTCGACCCAGAGAATTGGTGAGTCGTCGGGGTCTACGATTCGTCTGAATATCATCAAATCAACGCCAACTTTTGTCGGGCAAATCCCCGCGATAAACACTGGCGTCGCGACAACGGTATATCGTCTCGCAGATATGAATAAAATGACGACGGAGGGGTCATTTGTGCTTACCCCCCCTGCGTCAAATAATACCGACCCAGAAGCCACCTTTTTCTTTTCGTCATCCAATGAGAGTCTAGTGAAAATTCGTGTCACAGGCCTCGGGTCAGCATCCGGTGCGGTGTACACTGCGGCGATTTATGGCTCCGGAACCGCCACCATCACCGTGACACAACCCGCGACGACGAACTTCAATCAAAAGACCGCTATATTTGATGTCAACGTCTTTGAAATCACACCCGCGGTCATCAACTGTAATACAAATCTTTTTTATACGAACCCCTATAATCGCGAATTCTGGACACGGTTCAAACCAGAGTGCCGTCCGTCAAATCTAGTCGATTCTGTAACGGGTCGCGCGCTCACGGTGACCGAAGTGGATGAGATACACGATATGCGCCGCAAAGCCGAGATATTGAAATACAACAAAAATGTCGGTGGGCTGACGAAGAATCAAAAATACGCGAAAGCATCGCGCGGTGAATTAATGCGGAAAATCGGCAATGAAAATAAGTATTTGTCAGAATCATCGGGGGGTGTTGGTGGTCCATTTACACTGACGTGTCCGACAACCCCAGCCAATCGCGCCATTCTTTGTGGACTTACAACCGCGTGCGGTGTTCCTGGGAAAGAGCGTTTGTTGTGCCTTGACCCATCCGTGAATCTCTATAATTATAGGCGGACATATGAATATAAAGGGGGTCTTCAAGTCACGTTGAATATCCCGACGACGGTGCTGACGGAACCCACAAATTTGCGCATCACGGAATATGATAACAGCAATAATCGGATTACGCTTGTATGGGATGCGCCTGACTCCAATGGCGGGTTTCCCATTACTGGATATGTCATTACGTATTCGGTGGATAATAAAACATGGGCGCCATATAAAAGCGTGTTTCCTTATAAACCACCTGCGGGGGCTACCGCCGAGTTTAATAAAATATCCGGAGAAATCAACGGAAATTCGGTAGTATTTGAGCGCATACCTGGTTCGGTTGAAATCCGCGCAAATACCGTATACTATATATCAGTGTTTTCAGGAAATGTGCGTGGATTATCAAGCGTTCCTGCGACCATCACGATTAAGACATCGTCGGTTCCGTCGATTATTAGCGACTTTGGGTTTTATAATCCAACGGATGAACGACAAAATCTGATGGTGGATTTGAAGTGGACAGACCCGGTGAATACAGGAGTCGTTCCGGGTGCGTATAATGGGCCACCGGTGCGTCAATATAATCTTTATTACCGGAAAGTTGATACGACGACGACGGCAACGTCGACAGCGGCGAATGGAGCGGCGAGTTGGACAAAACTAACACTCGATATAAGTAGTGTGATTATCGGAATAGATGCGGGAAGTAGTAATCCTCTCACACGGCGTTATATATTACGTAATCTTGCAAATGAAAGTAAATATCAGATGAAGATTGAACCGATAAATTCGGTAGGAACCGGACCAGAATCTGCGATTATTACCGCACGGACACTGATGAAACCGGGAACACCAAAGAATGTATTATTGTTAGCGAAATTTGGTTTATTACCGCCCGTAATTGTAGGCACGGAGAGGAATTATATCAATATCGTATGGGATAAACCGGATACAGGTGGTAGCCCGATTAAGTTGTATAATATCACGATTTTACCGCCACCCACAGGAGGGGCGACTACATCTACCGCAAATACAATTACATATAATGTAACTACAACATCTACGGCGACGTCGTATAGCGTTGATATCGGGAGTTTAGGTCAGTCGGTTATCAACAATGGCGTATACTCTATTGTGATAGAGGCGTATAATGGTTACCTTAAAGGACCATCTACTGCGCCAGCGTCTTTGACGGTATATCCATTAACCGCAAAGCCGCTCATATTCAATATGGAGGGCTATTATACTTCATCTGGTTTACAGTATACCGATATGACATTATCAATAAATACAGTGATTAACGATAACAATCAAATTAAAACAATTAAAGTAAATGGTTTGAATTCTGCGTTTCAGACCAATTTGAATATATATCGCCAAGTCATCGATGGAAAAACCGGTGAACATAAAATTCGCATTCCGGTGTCGATGTCCGGAAGTGATGTTATTATTGTTGGAACAACCTATACAGTAACCATTACACTGGTATTTCTATATGGCGAGCCAACAACGAGTGAACCGTTTACATATACACCGGAGATTAAGTATTTGATGCTTCCTTCGTAGGTCGCAGCGACCAGCGAAGAGAGCAGGGCGAAGCGCGAACGAGTCGGGAGCGGAGCAAGGAGCGTTAGCGACGCGGCGCAGCGACCAGCGAAGTGAGCAAACAATCATTCTCTCAACGTTGGGTCTACACAAATCTCCTGTCTTGAGAAAACCTGTCCCGACATACATTTGTCTGCGGGTTCTACTTTCACGCAACTTCGGAATCCACGGTCTTCACCAATATAACAATAACCTCCTTTCCCTGACTGATGTTTTTGAGTAACACTCGTGCTATCATCTGCGCGAGGTGCCGGCCCTGTATAACTCCGGCTGGCTTTATCTAAAAATGTATACTTCGTGTCGTCATTTATAAATCCAGGCTTATTATCTGAACTGTTTGTCATTGCTGGAGGAGTCGGCGGAATGTGTGTCGCTGATGATACACGCGTCTTCGCGGGTGCGCGTGCTCGTCGTTTGCCTTTGTCGCCCTCGCCCTCGCTGTCGCTGTCGCTGTCGCTGTCACTGTCGCTGTCAGCACTACCGTCTTTCGCAGGTATTGGTTGATTTGTTACTCTCGCGACCAATTCACGCCCCTTTTCTTCCATTGATTTGAAAAATGAATTCAGTTTGTCACCGAACTCCCCCATTCCTAAATGAAAATCACCATTATTGGATAAACTGCTCCACATAAACCAAACGATTAGCGCAACCAAAATGAGTTTGATAATTGTCCAAAATGAAAAGAAACTGCTCTCGCCGTCACTGTCACCGTCACCACTTGTTCCAGAACCTAGACTGGATGTATCGAGAGATAGGTCGGGTAATTTCACGTCTTTAAATGTATCTTGCGCTTTTTCTTGGATACTAGATAATATTCCGGTCTTCTCCATCTTAGAAGACGCGGATAATCCACTATTTACCATTTCATTCTTGGTAGGTGCGATAATATTCGTAAATTTAAAGCTTGGAAGAGACATCGTGTTATATATAATATACATTATTCATACGGGCTATATTTCCGAGGCGGCGTCGGCGTCGGCGTCGGCGTCGGCGTCGGCGTCGGAGTTGTCGATGCGTTATCCACGCCATCTTTCCGAACAATCGTATTCATCGAGTTCAACGCTTCTAAACGCTTAATTGTGCGTTCAAGGTCGCCGTTTTTATCTCCATTATATCCGGATGATGAGAATAAATAATCAGTGTCTGGGCTAATCTCGTGCTGCTTGATTTGCTTATATACTGAATTAATATTTGCGACTGCGTTTTCAATGACAGGACGGTCGTGTATCATTTCTATCCGACTATCATATTCGGAAGTAAGAAGCGAGATTGCGAAATAGATAAGATAACGCCGTTTCTTTCGAACACCAGGTGTAAACCGAATACAATAAAGACGCAATAGACTATTCACGATTTTCTGTGTCAGTGGTGAATAATCGTGAGTATCGTTACTGCGCGAGAGAATCATATCCCAAATCATCCAAATCGGGTCGAATTGGAGTTTATCGTCGACTGGTATATGCGCGCGGCGTTCGCATCGACACGTCTCTTTCTTCGCCTTACAAATCGTCTCGAATTCTACGACCCACTCCACCCAGTAGCACGCCAAAATTGTATTTTTGGATTCGCGAGAGATATGATACGCAAACTCGTTCATCGCGATGAATATTTCCTTCGGGTCTCTCTCTCGGAAGAACTCCTGCGCATAATCTACACGCGGTGCTTTCAAGCGTTGCGAGATTGTCGCGATATCATATTCTTCCTTCTTCTTGATTTTCACACTGTCGTATTTATGTTGGCGTTTTGAATTCACAAGCACGCACACCATTTCCGCGAAGAGTGACCGCATTTTTGGGTGGTTTCGCAATCGGAGTTCATTGCCCACATACCCATTGGATATAATGGATTTGAAACTTTCATACCGCATTTCAATATAAAGAGGAAGTTTAGGGTTGGCTAAATGAATATACTTGCTTATAAATGTAATAATGATATCCCATAATTCGAGATAATGTCCCGAACATACGAGTTCCGCACTCCAATAACACGCTGGTTCTATTTTAGAACTTGAAAGACTATTCAATAGTTCTTTTCGCACATCGGTTTTTTTATATGACGAAAAAGTGATACCGCGGAATTCGCTTTCACTACGAATGTCGTTGATTTCATTGGGGTCGGACATTAAAGCACGGACACAAGCTATTATCTCGTGTGGTTTTATTTGCGTGATAATAACGATAATAACGATAATAATATTTTATATTGAAATACTAGTTAGCATTAGCAAGCCTTGCGAAGCAAATGGTGTATTCTTCCTTTTCAAAATACATACAATCACTTACACGATGGGAGATTTTGACGTTTCTTTTGATAGTATTAATGGTTGTATGTTTCATCAAACGCGACTTCTCCACCCAAGTGGATGGATTCACTGGTTCACAATCCGAGAGATATAAGGTCTATGAAAACGACCACATCTATGACGCATTTTATGCGGATATTTACGATGAACTCTTCATTCAACCGAATAAAATAGAGGCGGAAGTGGATGAGATTATTAGTATAACTGGTGCGCTAAATGGCAGTGAACGCGACAAACGGAATTTTAAAGTGTGCGACTTAGGGTGTGGGCGAGGGCATCACGTCGACCAGTTGAAACATAAGGGTATCCTCAATGTCATTGGGTGCGACAAATCCACCTCGATGCTTCAGAATGCGAGAGATTTATACCCGTCGTCTAAATTCATACAAGGCGATTTTATGAAACCGATGTTATTTAGCGAAGAGGAATTCAATGTCCTCACTTGCTTCTATTTCACGGTCTATTATGTAAAAGACAAGCGCGCATTCTTTCGAAATTGTTACCAGTGGTTGAAGCCAGAGGGGTATCTCATTCTTCATTTGGTAGACCGGAACCATTTTGACCCGATTGTCCCTGGTGGGAAGCCACTGTTTTTAGTCTCACCGCAGACCTATGCGAAAGAACGGATTACAAATTCTCTCGTGAAGTTCATGAGTTTTCAGTATAAGTCCGACTTTGTTGCGCCGCCACCGCCCTCGAACGCGAAGACAAAGGCGAATGCGAAGACCGTCGCGAAGAATACAGGAGAGAAGAATATCGCGAAGTTCGTGGAGAAGTTCACGGATGATAAGACAGGGAAAGTGCGAGAGAATATTCACACGTATTATATGCCGACGAACCGAGAGATGCTAGACATTGCGAAGGAGGTTGGGTTTACAGTGACGGGACAAGTGGACCTCGTGCACGTTCTCAACGAGTATCAGTATCTCTTTATATTGAAGAAGCCAGCCTAATATAATGCGTAGGAAGCATCGTATACTTATCAAATAAATGTGTAACAATCCTAACACGGAATGGAGCACGCAGTTGAATACGTAGCGTCAGCGTGGTGGCCGTATATGATTCTCATTATTTGCGCGACATTGATTACGTTTGTTTGTGTGATGAAATTCAAATACTATTTCTGGTATCACCAACCACTTACGTTTCTATGGACAATACGACGGTTTTTCGGGGGCGGTAACAGGAACACCCGGATTATGAATTCTCTCGGAACATCTGGGACACGGTGTTATAACGCGGTTGTATATCCGTTTTTACATTTTGTAAATCACGACGATGTTCGCGTCTACAGCGACGCCGCCGCCGACGCCGACACAGTCCCCTACGAGAGAATTGCCGCGTTTTTATCCAGACCTGACACTGAAATCGTGGCACCTGGGAGGAGTGTTTGTATCGCGGCCGACAATTTGGAGTATATTCTCTCGAAAGAGTCGTCACACGGTCTCTCGGTGTTTATTGGTGTGCTCGGGTCCAGTCGCGATATGACATCTACATCATCCGAAATCAAGGGTGTCTGTATTCTTAGCCCACGTATTTTATTATGCTTTACTGGTCACGGTAGTTCCCGCATCGTTACTACATCCGTCTCTATTTATGTATGCGACCACCTCGCGTGGTTGCGGTATACTACGCGCGACCGCGATTCTCTCGAATTGCTTGAAACAACCGAATATATTCAGAAGTCGCAAGAAATTGCGGGGGAACAAACATTATACCGATACCGTCAAATTCCGTGGTTTGTCGTGCCGTTCACGACAGTTTATTCGTATACGTTCACGGGCGCGGTCACGGGCGCGGTCACGGGCGCGGTCACGGGTGGGAC
>Ga0164293_10002629_pt1 | contig 15222 bp, 10 predicted proteins | sample GEODES118metaG_FD_111487 | JGI IMG/M metagenome (GOLD analysis project Ga0164293, IMG submission 111487) | Eutrophic lake water microbial communities from Lake Mendota, Wisconsin, USA - GEODES118 metaG | ecosystem: Environmental > Aquatic > Freshwater > Lake | place: USA: Lake Mendota...
GTCGCCCAAGCCATTGCCGACAGCGATGCCACCAGCATCATCGGCGGTGGCGATAGTGCTGCAGCCATCGCCCAACTCGGGTTTGAAGACCAGGTGACGCACGTCAGCACCGGCGGCGGCGCAAGCCTCGAGATGCTCGAAGGGAAAAAGTTCGCGGCAGTGGAATTGCTGGACGAGGCATAGGAGCTGGGACGTCGGCTCGCGGAAACTGTACTCAAGGTTCCTGCGCGAGGTTGCAAGGTTCCTGCGCGAAGTTGACTGCGCGACTCGTCCGGCTCGCGCTACTCAGAAACCAACGGCGCCAAGCCGCCTGTTGCCTGCCTGTCTGCTAACGCTGCATCAGGCTGCGGAGCACGTCGCGACGGCTGATAACGCCAACCGGTCGACCGTTTTCCATGACCGGTAAGTGCCGCACGCGATGCAGCAAGAACGTTTCGATCAAACCTTCCGTCGTTTCGCGAATGTCCACACTCGCAAACTGCCGCTGCATGTGCAGGCTGATCGGGTGAGCCCGCAGTTGTGGATCAAAGGCTGGCGCCAGGAGTGAAGATTCGGAGACCAACCCGACCATCCGTCCTTGCTGGTCAACGATCAGGAGCGTCGAAACATCGCGCTCGATCATCAAGTCGATCACCTTGCCAACCGTCCAATCCGGCGCGGCGGTCACGGGAGGGGCAGACATCAATTCGCGAATCGAATCGGTAGAAGTAAGCGTCATGAGTCTGACCCTGGCTGGAAAACTAAAACAGGTAAATTGCTGGCTCTCAAGTCTGGAAAGGCACCTCGCCCAACCCTGGCTCTCAACCGATTACGCCCCAGACAAAGCTCAGGGCCAAGTGGGCTTACACAGCGTACCAGTCCGCTGACGCGGACTCGGTACAATCGAAAGGTCGTGGCCACTGGCGACACGCCCGCGAGCCCAATCTATGAGGCTGCCAGCTTAACCGCGAATTCGGCGAGGACGTAATCTAACAAAAAAGGGAGACGGGTTTGCCCCGGGCCGGGTTCGGTCGAGGCTCCTCATGAAGCCTATTTCACTGGCGGCGCGCGGGCCCAATTTTCGGTTGAAATCAGTCGGAATCGACCAATTTCCACCCCCATTTCCAGGGACTTCCTGCCAACTGGGGGCGAAACCTGCTACCCCACCCCTCAAGTCGTCAAAATCGCTGCGCGGAGGGAAACCTCAACTGCTGCTGGGCTGCGCCACCTCGGCGGGCCTGTAAAGCCGCGATTCCGCCTGCAATCCACCAAGCATCGACTCGATCTGTCCGCGCACTTGGCTCATCAGCGGGTCTTCCGCAACTCTCCGTTCTCGTTCCGGCGAGACTTCGATCGGCGTGCCAACTTGGATAATCACCTTCATCTGCCCATGCACGCGAACCTGGTCCGCCAAGTCCTCTTCAAACTTTTCCACAACTTCCAGAATCCGATCGACTGAAGGAAAACGGGTAATGTACTCCGCCGGATAACAGTCCACTTGCTGTGCCAGGTACGTATCCTCCAGTTGCCGCCATCTCCGCTCGCGTTCGGCTTCATCGAGCGCCGCCCGACTGAGGTCGGGGAAAATCTTCATTCGCAGGCTTTTGACCCGAATGGCAATTCCGTTTTGATCCTGCGAACTTCCCAGCCACTCACGCTCCAAGGGCTGCAGCAACGCATTGACCAGAGCAGTTTGTCGATGTTTCAGGGTCGCGCCAGTTTCGGCCTGTAACCCATACTGCAACTCCTGCAAACTCAAGAGCGCATTGCCGACTTTCACAATGCGGTCGATGAGCGGAACTTGGCGACTGGGACGCCACGTGAGTCGCTGCTCGATTTCGTCCAGCACCGGCTGGCAGGCGGCTTCAATGTCTCCCTGAAACAGGTACCGCAAGGCAACAGGATGAACTACTACCGGTGGCAAGCCTTCCTTGTCTCGCCGCTTGGCAGCTGCCCGCGCGATAAAGGCCGGGCCATCCATGAGCGCCAAGAGGAAGTCATTTGTCCGACTGGTCGTTCCCTCCGGGAAGATCAGCAAGGGACGTTCACCGTACTCCAGGATCCGAATGGCCTCATCAATTGCCTGGCGGTCGAGCCCTTCGCGATACACGCTGAATGCTCCCATCGCCCGCAAACGCAACCGATTGAACCAACCCTGATTAAACAGGTGCCAACTCGCCATGATGTACATCGGGCAAGGTGTCTCCCGGGCGAGACAGGCGAGGGCAAGCGGGTCCGATTGGCGAGGATGATTCGGACAAATCACAATCGCCCGCCCGGCCTGAAGCGACTCGCGCAGCAAGTCCAGTTGGCGGCATTCGTGCGCAATCACGCCAAAGGATCGCGCCAGGTGACGCTGGACAAACCCTCCTGCGAGCAGCAGGCGCTGTGGCCAAGCGGCACGCAGGGTAGGAACAAACTGATAGGGCTTTTCGATCAGGTATTTGCGCATCGCTAGGCTTCCTGCGATTTCCGCGCAGCTCGTCTTTTAGTGAGCACCGCTCCACAGACTCCAAAGTCGGGGCCCGAAAATCAGCAGCCCGACAGCCAACGCCGAGGCTGATGCAACCAAGACCGCTCCTGCGGCCATATCCAACGCCCGTTCGATCGATCGATTCTGCTCGTTGGTCAACCCTTTGGCAAGCGACTCTAAAGCTGAATTTGCCAACTCGAGCGAGAGCACCAGACCAATTGCCAAACCAAGCACGGCCCATTCGACAGACGAAACCTGGAACCAGGCAGCCAACCCCACGACCAAGGCGGCTGCTGGCAAGTGCACGGCGAAACTGTCCTCGCCTCCGACCCCGGCTGCGACACCGCGAAAAGCGAGACCAAATTTCCGCATCCACCGCTTCATCAACCGCGCTCCCGCACTGAGAATTCCGTTTCAGGAATTGAGACTGGCCTACTCCAACCACCGCGAGCCGGCCGGTGAGACGGCAACGCCACCAGGCTGGAACAAGCGTTGCCTTGGCAGGAAGCGAGGTTCCAGCCCGAACAGGAAGCCCACGTTGTCGCGAGCCATGTCCGCATTGACGCCAAACCGCCAGATGAAGGACTCGCCGATGTAGATCAGGCTGAGCGACTGGCCAATCGTTCCCGTTTCACCAAAGTCGACCGCCGACCCGGCTCGCACGCCCCACTTGTCACTCAGACGATAGACCGCCGAGGCAAGCAAAATGTTGCTGCTGACCGGTCCTTCGATCGATCGGTAACCGAGAAAGAGATTGCCAATTTCCGGGCGGCTGAGATGCACGCCAAAGCTGGCGGTCCGCAACCCCTGGGAGAAAAAGTCAAAGTAGCCGTCCGAGACGAAGCTCACCCGATCGCCAACGTGCCAGCGAAAGTCGTAATCAAACAGTCCCCAATTGGAGCCAAAGTTATCCCGGTCCGCATCGGGGAATAATACCGTCTCTGCATCCAGCGTAATCCAATCAATAATCCGCTCACGACCCGGCAAGCCCCGCTTGGTCTGCCACCGTTGCCTTACGCCGAACTTCGCGGCGGCCATGTCATCGGCGATTTCCGCGCTCCCGGCCGTGACCCAACTCTGCATTCCACGGCGAAACGCAAAGAAGCGTTCGTCGTACTGCAGCGGCACATCCCCCGGCGGCGCGATGCCGAAAGTCGTCGCTGCCATCCGATGCCGAAAAGCTTCCTGGGCATCGTCATCCAAAGGATCATACAGAGGCAACTGGGTAAAGCTGTCCGAGGCATTGGCATACAGCAACTCGGTGTCGAACGTGATTTTGTGAGCCAGTCCGTTAACGTTCCACAGCGTGCTTTGAATGGTCGGATCGACCTTCCAGAAAGGCAAACTTGCCCGCACGCCGCCCTGACCGTAAGTCCTCGTCAGGCTATCGCCGGACAAATCCTCTTGCCAATAGGTGACGTCCCCGAGCAAGTAGGGCGTGACCTTAACCGGCCCCAACTGCACCGGCAAATCCAACTCGTTGCGGGATCCCATCCGGACGCCGGTCGAGTCAACTTCCCAGGGTTGCAGATTGAAGGTGGCAATCTCGGCCGCGTTCAGGGGAGCATCGGCAACCCGCAATCGCCCGTAACCGATTTGCGAATGCGAATGCCAGACCAGCCGGTTGTTGAGCAGGGGCTGGCCCAGAACAAAATGATCAAACCTTGGAAGCCATGAGGTCTGCGTGAAGAATTCGTTCAACTGATAATCGGCAATCAGATTGAAGGACTGCGTTCCGACATTCCGTTCCAACCAGGCTCCAGTCGTGTAGTCCTTGTCCTGATCCCAGCTGCGTTCATAAAACTGTTCGAGGAAGTTGCGATCACTGAGGTAGCCAACCTCGGCACGCAGCGCGAAGCCTGGTTCAAACTGCTGGCGATGCTGAGCCAACCACCGCCCCCGTCGCTCTTCTTCTGGCACCAAATTGCGACGGTCGCGTCCTAGCGTATCGAGACCTTCGTCCTGCAGAAACCAGCTGCGGGTCATTCCGGTTGCCTGACCGGGCAAGCCGAAAAACCCATCGGACTGGTAATCCCGTTCGAACCCCAGCGCCAGTCCACGTTCGCTAAGGTAGTCGACGACGCCAATCCAGCGGGAATTCGCGGGCCGCTCGCGGAAGTTGAGCAGTTGGTACAGATCCCAGCCGGTGTAAACCTGGTAGCCAAAGATCTGATCATTGCCGAAGCGCAGGCGTTCCAGATAAAGATTCGGGTCATCCAGACTTGCCCGGAATCGCGGCCAGTAGAATACCGGCGTATCTGCCACATAGACGTAATTGCTCCGACTGTCGACGAAGTAGTTGTCCTGCAATTGGGGCTGGCCTGTGTAGGGATCGACCAGCGGGCGGCCGCTTGCCGGGTCCAACTGCTCAGCCGCCCGTCGTTCCAAGTCAATCGTCGAAGATTGCAACCAATAGCGGGGCACCCCCATTCGGCTGGAAGTGAAGGCCGCTCCGATCGCTTGCATGTTATTGGCGTCGACCTGTTGAATGACATCGGCTTTCAAACGAACGAGGCCGCGATAACCTTCGATCGGGGTCAACATGTCGGCGTTGAGAATCGTTCCCTTTTGGTCATTGGCGCTGTAGTACAGCCGCTCGCAATAAATGACCCGCGTCCCTTTGGTAAAGACGACGTTGCCTTCGAGATAGAGTTCCCATCGCGGTTCACCGTCACTCTGTGTTGTTTGCCAAGCGACAACATTGTCGGCGAGAATGACGACTTGGCTGCCACGGTCGATCTGCATCCCGCGAAGATTGGCAATTTCTGGACTGCTGATGGTCACTCGGCATCCACCCGACCCCAGCCACAACCGCTCGGCCGAATTCTGCGGGTTGTTTTGAATCTTGATATTGAAGTCGACAGTCGAATCTCGTGCGGTAATATCGACTCGCGTCGGCCCACTGGGAGCCAAGGGGGAGGACGGCGAACTCGCGCTCTGGCTTCCCGCGGATGGCGTGCCAGGCTGGTCGTTAAGCTGCGGGCGCCGGACGTCTTGGGATTCGGGCTGCCAGTTCGGTGCCGCTCCCTGTTCCTGGGGAGGCGGCGGGATGGTTTGAAGTTGCCCGGTCAAAGGCGAGACGAGCACTTGCGCCCCTGGAACGGACTCCTGAAACTGGACCTGCTGAATGGAGGCGATGTTGCCTTGCAAAAGTGCCGTGCGAGCCCGTTGGTAAACGCTTTCTGCGTTCGTGCCGGCGCCCGCTGCGACAGGTTCGAGGGGAATCGCGAACTGAATATCGCTGGTGGTGAACAGCCGCCCCAACCACTGCTCGTCTTCCAGTCGCTGGGGGCTTGCTTCGGGCAACGTGCCCGAGCCGCCGGGAACGTCACTCCTGGGCAAGACCATCTGCACTCCACCTTCGAGGTACACGATGACTTTGCGCTCGGCGACGTCGGGCGCTCGCACCGTATCAATGAACAGCACAGCCTCGCGCGCATTCGCTTCAAGCGTCCCCTGACGCAATTGCAGCGGCCCGGTGAGGTGCACGACTTGAAAGCCACCCTCGCTCCACGTTTTGCCGCTGGCCGCAGTGACGGCAATCGAATGGGCCTCGTCGGGCGGACTGAAAACCACTTCTTGGGCTTGGCAGGCACGGCCTTCCGGCCCGAATTCCGAAGCCGCACTCCAGAGGACGCAAGCGATGAGGAGCGCGCAGCGCCAGCGGATCACGCTTCGCCAAGCGGTTCGCAGGAGGGTTGCGGATTCAGACGACGAACTTCGCTTCAAGTCGCCGGGTTCCTCAAGTCGATATCGATTAAGTCCAACTCTGCGCGCAGGCCAAGCGGCAGAAAAATGCTGGCGGAGTATAGGAACCGCGCCGATCGGTCACAAGCTGAGAATTCGCGGGCACCAAGAGCAACTGCTAGCAGATGCTGGCATGCCTACCGCCCCGCTGAATGCGGCAACAGCGATTGTCGCTACGGCAAATGCAGCTACCTCAAATGTAGCCACGCTCGCCTGGAGCGTTGAGAAACGCCAGTGCGCGGAAAGCCGGCAACGGAAAGCCGGCAACGGAAAGCCGGCCAGTGCGGCAACCTGGGGAGACCGCCTCCTCATTGCATCCGCCTTCTTCGCGAAGGTGGCTACATCACTTTGGCAAGAAAAGGGCCGGTTAGACTTTTGGACCGGCGGCGGCAATCTCTGGATGGCTTGAGCGATTGTATTTTTCGAAGTTGCCGTGGAATTGCTGAGCCAAGCGGCGTGCCATCTCATCATAGGCTGATGTTTCAGCCCAAGTGTTCCGAGGATTCAAAATCCCGGTCGGCACGTGATTACAGGACTTCGGCATTGCCAATCCAAAGACTGGGTCGCTTTCGAACTCGGCATGGGAGAGCGAACCATCATGGATTGCATCAATGATCGCCCGCGTGTACTTGAGGCTGATCCGCGAGCCAACTCCGGCCGGTCCGCCCGTCCAGCCAGTGTTGACCAACCAGGCATGTGAGCCATGCTCCTGCATTTTTTCAGCCAACATTTCCGCATACTTGGTCGGATGCCAAACCAGGAAGGCCGCGCCAAAACAGGCTGAGAAAGTCGTCTGCGGTGTAGTCACCCCCATCTCGGTGCCAGCCACTTTGGCGGTGTAGCCGCTGATGAAGTGGTACATCGCCTGAGCGGATGTCAGTTTGCTGACCGGGGGCAAGACACCGAAGGCATCGCAAGTGAGCAAAATGATGTTCTTGGGGTGCCCTCCCAAGCAGGGAACTTTGGCGTTGTCGATGTACTCGATGGGATAGGAGCAGCGCGTATTTTGAGTCAGCGCATCGCTTTCATAATTCACGATCCGAGTCGCTGCGTCTTGGACGGTGTTTTCCAAAATCGCGCCAAAGCGGATGGCCCGATAGATTTCAGGTTCCTTCTCCTCGCTGAGACCGATGCATTTGGCGTAGCATCCGCCTTCGATATTGAACACGCCCTGGGGAGACCAGCAATGTTCGTCGTCCCCGATCAAATGGCGGCGGGGATCGGCCGAAAGCGTCGTTTTGCCGGTACCTGAGAGTCCAAAAAACAGCGAAACGTCGCCGCCATGCCCTTCGTTGGCCGAGCAGTGCATCGAGAGCACTCCGCGCTTGGGCATCAGGTAATTCATGATCGTGAACACACCCTTTTTCATTTCACCGGCGTACTCGGTGCCAAGAATCACCATTTCGCCACTGTCGAAATTCAGGGCCACACTCGTCTCGGAACTCACGCCCGGGATGGAGCGATCGGCCTGCGTCTGACCAGCGTTATAGATCACGTAATCCGGCTGGCCAAAGTTCCGCAATTCTTCTTCAGTCGGTCGAATCAGCATGTTGTGCATGAACAGGGCATGATAGGCCCGGCTGCAAATAATGCGAATCTTCAAGCGCGTGGCGGGGTCCCACCCGGCGAACGCATCGACCACATACAAGTGCTCGCACTCATCCAGAAACGAGACCGCTTGTTTCCGCAAGGCTGCGAAAGAGTCTGCGCTCAGGGCGACGTTGACGTCACCCCACCACACGTCGTCGTGCACCGATGGCTGGTCAACGATTCGCTTGTCTTTGGGACTACGGCCCGTCTTGGCACCAGACAGGGCAGCAATTGCTCCCGATGCGGTGATCAAGGCTTCGTCAAAGCGGACTGCCTCTTCGTACAGCCGAGCCGGCGTGGCATTGCGCAGTACGCACTCGGCAAAGTGGTTTCTCGAGATGGCGGCGGTCGTAGAACTGGTTGCTGTGGGCATGCGGATTCGCTCTGACAAAGAAAGGTCGTGACAGAGAGTGGACGGGCGGACCCTCCGGGACGGTCCCCCTAAGTTAACCGCTGCCGGCCTTTTTTGTAAGGCGAAAGGCCGCCCCCCTGAGCCGAGGTTAAAGCCAGTTTTCCGCTGTTATTTGGTCACAGCCGGCTGGTGCCAATTCCTTGTCGTTTTGTTCCTCGAAGCCCGTAGCTGAATTTGAGCAACCTTGGCCTCGAGCAGGCTTGGGGCTGGCGGCCAAACCTCCTCTCCCCGAGGTATCGCCCCTCCTTTAACACTTGCTCCCCCATCGAACCGCACTCGGCTGCTGCGGGCAATGTTTCGCACAACTGAGTGACTCCAGCAGGGTACCTCGCAAAGCTAATGGCGACCGGGACGTTGGGGGGGACCAAATATCCCCTGGCCGCCTTCGGTTCGCGATGTCGCCGGGTTTGGAAAGGTCAGTGGAGGGAACCCTCCTGCAGCATCAGCCTCGTTCGGAAGCGTGCCAGATACGGGTTAAAACCCCAAGGGTTGTGGGCAATTTGGAACAACCAATCACGAGTCCATCTTTTTCCCTCCTCAATTTGCCGCAGTCAATCTGCCAGGTCCAATCTTGAAAGGGTGGGCTGGCAGTGGAGCCGTTTTCCCCGATAATCTGGTTTTGGGGCTGGTGTTGCCCACATTCTCCCTTCCTCGCCTGACCAAAAATGATCAACTCCTCGCAGCCAGACTCGGCCGGAGCCCGCTTTTGGAACGCACTCCAAACCGAACGACCGCTGCAGGTCGTGGGTGCTATCAATGCCCTCTCTGCCTTGATGGCGGAACAAGCTGGATTTCGTGCGATTTACTTATCGGGAGCTGGAGTCGCAAACGCGTCATGGGGTTTGCCGGATTTGGGCATGACTTCGCTCACCGATGTGGCTGTCGACATTCAACGGCTGACCAGTGTCACGCAACTCCCGCTGCTGGTTGATGCCGACACGGGGTGGGGCCATGCTTTCAACATCGCCCGAACCACGCGCACCTTTATTGCTGCCGGTGCGGCGGGCATGCACCTTGAGGATCAACAAAACGCCAAACGCTGCGGACATCGACCAGGCAAGGCAATCGTCGATGCGGATGAGATGTGCGACCGAATCAAAGCGGCAGTCGATGCGCGAACCGACTCGAATTTCGTGATCATGGCGCGGACCGATGCCCTGGCCAGTGAAGGTTTGGAGGCCTCGCTCGAGCGCTGCCGCCGCTACATCGCCGCGGGCGCGGACATGATTTTCGCTGAGGCCGTCCGGACTCCCGAGCAGTATCGCCTCTTCGCTTCGGAACTCGCTGCCCCGGTTTTGGCCAACATGACCGAATTTGGTCAAAGTCCGCTGCTGACTGCCAGTCAGCTGGGAGAACTCGGAATTCGTCTCGTGCTTTATCCTCTGAGTGCGTTCCGCGCCATGAATGCTGCGGCTGAGAAGGTCTTCCGGGAAATCCGGGCTCAAGGAACTCAACAAGCAATCCTCGGGGATATGCAAACCCGCGATCGGCTGTACGAAATCATCCATTATCACCAGTACGAGCAGGCCCTCGACCGGTTGCTCGGAAAGGAAGGCTCATGAACTCCCCAGCTGCTACTGCCGAAACCGCCGCCAAGAAGCCGCAAAAAACCGGAGGCTTGGCCGGAATCACTGCTGGTCAAACTGCCATTTGTACCGTCGGCAAGGAAGGCAAGGGATTGACCTACCGCGGCTACTCAATTGAGGACCTCGCAAGCCAAGCCAGCTTCGAGGAAGTCGCTCACCTGCTGTTGATCGGCCACCTTCCCTCTCGCCAGGAGTTGGCCGAATTCACACACCGCATCGTCAGTCAGCGCGGCCTGCCTGAAGCCCTGATGGCGACCTTGCGTTCAATTCCAGCTACCGCGCATCCGATGGATGTCCTGCGGACTGGCTGCTCGCTTCTTGGTTGCCTCGAACCGGAACGCGATTTCTCCGAACAACTCGACAAGGCCATCCGCCTGCTTGGCGCCTTCCCTTCGATGCTCACCTACTGGCATCGCTTTGGTCAGGACGGAACCAAAATAGATTTCCACTCCAACCAGACTTCAATCGCCGGCTACTTTCTGGAAAAGCTGACCGGCAAGACTCCCGACGAATTGCATGTCCGTGCGATGGATTCTTCGCTCACGCTTTACGCCGAACATGAATTCAATGCCTCAACGTTCACTGCTCGAGTTTGCGCCGCGACACTCAGCGACTTCTACTCCACCATTACGGGAGGCATCGGAACCTTGCGAGGTCCGCTGCACGGAGGGGCAAACGAAATGGCGATGGAACTGATCGAACAGTTCACCACGCCGGAGGGAGCGGAAGCCGGACTTCTCGAAATGCTCCAGCAGAAAAAGCTGGTCATGGGATTCGGCCATCGCGTTTACAGCGTCTCCGATCCCCGCAGCAACGTCATCAAAGAGTGGGCGCGGCAACTCGCCGAGCAAACTGGCGACAAGGTGCTGTACCCCGTGTCGGAACGAATTGAAGCGGTGATGTGGAGGGAGAAAAAACTCTTTCCGAATCTCGACTTCTACAGTGCTTCCGCATACCACTTCATGGGTATCCCGACCCCGATGTTCACACCGATCTTCGTGCTGGCCCGGACGGCAGGTTGGGCGGCGCATGTGTTTGAACAGCGAGCCAACAACAAATTGATCCGGCCCAGCGCGGATTATGTCGGTCCCGAACCGCTCGCGTTCGTGCCACTCAATCAGCGCTAAGCCGGCATTCCACACGCCCTGAGCGCATGTCGGACATATCCCAACGGCGGTTCTCCTACGCAGGAAGGCGGCTTACGCGGCCCGCCGCCGAGTTGCGTCCGTTCCTGAAGTCAGGCTGACAGGCGACTCGGTGGAAACCTCGCCCGGCAATGGATAGTTGGCTTTCTGCACGCCAACTTCACGGAGTATCAATTCGGCAGAACTAAGCATCCACTCTACCGACCACTCTCCGGATTGCCAGCGCACGCCCACGAAGCTTCCCCCACGCAACAGGAAGGACTGCTGAATTGCAGCCAAATCCAACTCCGGCAAGTGTGCAATCAGGATGCGTCCAGCTTCACGCTGGGCGTTCAGGAGTTTACTGGCGAAGGAATTCACTGGGACACTCAAAGACAAAGAAGGGCGTCCGCCTCCTTCCTTAACACAATCTCCTCGCCCCGGGTTGGGACAGGTGCAGGCGGCACCCTTCGATCATCGGCCACGCGGCCTACTGGCCACCGTCATAACCCAGCTCCTCGGCAGATTCACTGGCAATTTCCCCAGTTTGAAATCACCCAAGCTCGAAATCGCCCAAACTCGGAATCCCCGTCACCATAAACTTGCAAGATTGGGGGCGCGATTCATTTCACTGCTAGCTTTTCCGCGACCGTTGAAATCATCTCTAGCTGGTTCGCCCCAGCGAATTCCGTTCAAGGATTGCTTCGTTGATTGCCTTCAAAACCTCAGCCGTGGGAGTCCAGTTAACCGCTGCAGCCGACTCTTGAATCTGCCAAGGGCGTTTCGCCCCGCAAAGCACCGCAGTGATTCCAGGCTGAGAAACAGTCCACCCCAAAACCAGGGTAATCAGCGACACGCCAGCTTGGGTTGCGATGCCGTCCAGGCGGTCGAGCAATTGCTGATTCCATTCCCACTGTCGACCAAGAAACATGGGATAAGTCAGGCGTTTGTCCGCCGGATCAAACCGATGCCCTCGTCGCAACTTGCCGGCTAAGAGCCCTTTCATCAGCGGCCAATAAGCTACGACTGAAATTTGCTGCTCGAGACACCACGGGACAATATCCTGTTCGATATCGCGTTGCAGCATGTTGTATTTCAACTGCACGGCCGTCACGGGGCAAATCGAGTGAAACTGTTGGAGCTGGCTGAGGTTCACGTTGGAGACACCGATCACCCGCGCCTTGCCTTCCTCCTGAAAGCGGGCCATCGCGGCAGCCGATTCCACAATCGGGGTCACTTGGTCCGGGCTGTGGAGGTAGAGCAGATCAACGGCCGGCAATCCCAGCCGCCGAAGGCTTTCATCAAGCTCCAATTCGAGCCGTCGCGGCGAGGCATCATTAATCCGATCTAGTCGAGCATCCCAGTGCACTCCGCCTTTGGTCGCCAGCACCATCTGATCGCGATGATTGCGCGCCACTTCGCCCAACAACCGCTCGCTGATGCCGTCGACGCCGTAACAATATGCGGTATCAAAGAAGTTCAGGCCGCAGTTCAAGGCGGCCTCAATGGTTTCGCGGCTGTCGGCTTCCGATACTTCGAGGCTGGTCATGCCAGCAATAGGCCATAAGCCCAATCCGATTGGATGAACCAGCAAGTCGCTTTTTCCCAAGCGGCGTAGCATGCGAAAATCTCCTCGAAAAAAAACCTGCGACGGAAAGGGCTCACTGCATTCCCGTCACTCTTCGTCGGGTAAGGCCGATTCCAACCCGCCGCATGGGCAGCCACGCTCGGCGACCACCATCATCTGCCTTTCTGCCAAGCGATGTAATTCACTCATCAATTATCATCGGATAGCGGAACGGCGATTGGCAACGCTGCGCGAGCGAAATTCACCGCGAAAGCCAAAATTCGCCTGCCGAAGGTTGCCAAGCTGCCAGCCCCGGGCGCGGCTCAAAGGTCGCATCCGGCAAATTCGTTCAAAGAACAAGAGAAAAGGAGAATACGAGGGAAGGCAGCTCGCATTTGGGTGGAGCAAAGCACTCGGCTCCACGCGAGCAAGTGCTTGAGCAGTTTGAAATCCAGCCACCGAGCAGAGCGCAAGGCACCCGGGAACAGCGCGAACTCCAGCTTCTCAGGCGTCAGGCGGTGAGGCGTCGCGAGCGCACCGCTGGCAAGTTAAAAGGCATCGCGATTTCGCAGCTTGGCCCCCTCGGTGGTTGCTCCGTTCCGGTTATCTGGGTGGATACAGAATCCGCTCGTAACCCAGCCAAAAGTCACCGCTGGCTTGTCACCGTTCGCCGTAAGTTAGCTACATGATGCTGAAAGGTCCTTTTCAGCCCAGCTTCTTGCCTTGGAATTTCGTTGGGCCGGATTTGCCGAAAGTAATTTCTTGGCTCCATCAGGTCCGGGCAAATAGATGAACACAAAGCAGAGGGTTGGTTGCGGCTTAGGATTCTTGAAGCAAGTCAGTCGTCATCCTTGGATAAGCTCCCGGCCGTTAATACCGACTTCGGGAACCTGATGGAAACCGGGCCATAGGGCATAGCGAAAAGCAGCGGCTCCCACCCGGTTCATCCGCCAAGACAGGCGGTCGCCGCGATCCAAAAAAAACCGGCGGAGCACGACCAATTACGGTGGTGATCAGCCGGTTTAGTTGTAATCAGACGGTTTAGTTCGCTGCCCATCCGGGCAAAACTGCTTCAGTCATCGACCAATCACAGCCGCCTGACAACCGCATTCAATAAACCGGCTACTCGAAAAATGGTTACTACAAAAAATATAGTAACTCTCAAGCTAGTGACCCCGACGGGACTCGAACCCGTGTTCCCGCCGTGAAAGGGCGGTGTCCTAGACCGCTAGACGACGGGGCCTCTGGACAAATCTCAAACCGCGAACGCGGCGTGAAGTAAACAAACTAACTCTCACCCGGTTAAGGGTCAAGGGCCACCGAATTTGGGCAGGCCAATTCGACGCCCTTTTGGGTTTCGGCTTCTGCAGCGTCCGACACAAATTCAGAATGATCACGCGGCACAACCGCTAAATTCTCGCGGAATCAACTGCGATTTGAAGAAAACGCCGGCGGTCCAAGCCGCGGCCCACAGGTGAATAGTCAACCAAGCAGACCAGTCAACAACCATGCGGGGCTACCACCGATGTCGGGAAAACTCACCCGGCCCCAGTTTGCGGGAAAAAACCTAGCGTTTTCCAACCTTCATCGCTCTTCCCCGAAGCGGAAACGGTCCGCAATACGTGGAAAACTGGCTGAAACGGGCTTCCGCTTAGTTGTCGCCGGGAGTTGACCCGTTTGACTGACTGGGAGATTCAGCCTCGGCTCGCTTAATCGCTTCATAGACTTCTAGACGGTGGACGGGCACGTCTTTTGGGGCTTCAACCCCGAGACGAACCTTATCCCCACGAATCTCCACCACGACAATCGTGATGTCGTCATTGATGACGATGCTCTCGTTTTTCTTTCGCGATAAAACCAACATGGCGCATTCCTTTGTTTTTCAGGGAGCCCCTCGTTTGGGAGGAGGCAACCTACTCGGCTCCTGGCGAGCTTTCTGGCGAGCTACTCGGCAGTGTGATTCGAAGTTTGTTGTGATTTGATGGGGCTGTGTGACTGAATGTTCGGCGTGATTCAATCTGACGCTGGACGATGGCATCCCGGACAATTTCATCCTGGAAGCGGGTACCTAAGCGAGAGAGGTCTTGGCGGCAAGCCTCCGGTGAGCGGCTGAGTTCGAGAAACTCACCTTGGAACACCCTTCGATGGAAGCATCGTCGGTGGTCCACAGGCATTCCCCGTGTGCTAATCCCTCTACCAGACTGGGCTGAATTGACTGAGCCTCCGAAGGCAAAGCCTGCGTCAATTAGACTATTCAATTTTTCCCTCGCTGGGGGCTTGACAACGTAACTCTTCCCCCACGATCACTCTACCTCTCGACAGTCAATAGTCAACCAAACGAATTCAATGAAAACGGGGAAATCCGAGGCATTGGCCAAGCTCTCCAAGGACAACCGTTTTTTCTGCAATATTTTCACAAAAGCTCAAGGTTTGCCCGGTTTAATCCCCTCGCATGCGAAATTGCCGCTGTTAGCCGTTTTACAGCGACCAACTCAGCCATGAACTCGACACTTTCGCACGTATCCCTCAATTCAAACAACACCGAGGCATTTCCCGCCGCGGGGAACGGCCACCCGGGGAACTTGGCAAGTCGATTTTCAGCCGGGCGTTACCACTCCGGTTCCAGCTCTCAGGTTGGGACGACGCCTTTTCGTGACTTGTTGGCGACCTAAAATCGTCACCTTTCCGCCTTCCTCTGCCTCCCAGCGGTTTCCAGGCCGCCGACCTGCTTCGCACCATCCACA
>Ga0164293_10002630_pt1 | contig 15222 bp, 16 predicted proteins | sample GEODES118metaG_FD_111487 | JGI IMG/M metagenome (GOLD analysis project Ga0164293, IMG submission 111487) | Eutrophic lake water microbial communities from Lake Mendota, Wisconsin, USA - GEODES118 metaG | ecosystem: Environmental > Aquatic > Freshwater > Lake | place: USA: Lake Mendota...
TGCGCGCCCATCGCGGTCATCAGGGCGGCAACAGCCAGCGGCTTGAACAGAGAGGATAAAGTCATGGCGTGGTCTCCTTGGTTGAGGTCAATGAAAGGCCGCTTAGGGCCGGTTGGGGAAAAACTCATCTGGTGGAACTTTGGGTGTATCGGCGCCACCAGCCCAGCCCCGCGCTCGTGCCGGCGCGCGGTCGGTATTCGCAGCCGATATAGCCAGCATAGCCCAGGGTTTCGAGCAGGTTGAACAGATAGGCGTAAGACACTTCTCCTTCATCGGGTTCGTGCCGCTCGGGCACGCTTGCGATTTGCAGGTGGCCGATGCCGTCAAAGTGGGTCTTGATGCGCGTGGCCAGGTCGCCCTCGACGATTTGGCAGTGGTACAGGTCCATCTGCACTTTGAGGTTGTTGCGCCCCACCTCGGCGATCACCTGGTGCGCATGGGCTTGGCGGTTGAGATGGTAGCCGGGCATGTCGCGCCGATTGATCGGCTCGATCATGACCGTGATGCCGTGCTCGCCCAGCCGGTCGCAGGCCAGCCGCAGGTTGTCGATGTAGGTGCGGTGCAGCAGTTGCAAGTCGCAGCCCGCAGGTTCGATTCCCGCCATGATGTGCAGATTCTTCACGCCGGTGGCCTGGGCATAGACCAAGGCGGTGTCGATGGTCTGCTTGAACTCCTTTCGGCGATCGTGCAGGCAGGACATGCCGCGCTCGCCGGCCGACCAGTTGCCCGGCGGCAGATTGAACAGCACCTGCTTGAGGCCATGGTCCTGCAGGCGCTTGGCGATGTCGTCGGGCGTGAACTCGTAAGGAAAGAGGTACTCGACTGCATCGAAGCCGTCAGCCGCCGCTGCGGCGAAGCGCTCCAGGAAGGGCACTTCGTTGTACATCATGGTCAGGTTGGCGGCAAAGCGCAGCATGTCTTTCTTTCTTACCAGGGTGTGCCAAAGGTCTGCTGCAATTGCTGCAGCTGCTCGGCCGTCAGCGGCTGGGGGCGGGGGTTGCACAGCAGCCACAGACGCGCGGTTTCCTCAAGTTCCTCGAGGATGGCCATGGCGTGCGCGGCGCTTTCGCCCCAGACGACCGGTCCGAGGCGGTCGAGCATCACGGCTCGGGGCGGCGTGCTGGCCGCGCGCAGCAACGGTCCAATGCGTTGGGCCACTTGCGAGTCGCCGGGGCGGTGGTAGGGCAGCCACGGCACCGGGCCGACCTTCATGACCTGGTAGGGCGTGATCGGCGGCAGGATCGCCTGTTCGCTCCAGACTCCTTGCAAGGTCAGCGCCACCAGGTGCGTGCTGTGGGTGTGAAGCACGCAGCGGGCCTGGGTGCCGGCATAAATGGAGCGGTGCAGCGTCAGCGTCTTGCTGGCGCGCTGGCCGCCTAGCTGCTGGCCGTCTTCGTCTACCCAGGCCAGTTGTTCGGGATCCAGAAAGCCCAGACAGGCGTCCGTGGGGGTGATGAGGTAGCCGCGCTCGAGCCGCAGGCTGATGTTGCCTGCAGTGGAATGCACGAGTCCGCGCTCAAACAGTGAACGGCCGATCCGGCAGACCTCCTGGCGCAGGTGCTGCTGTTCGGCTGGGATGGTCAGGTTGCTCATGGTGACGGGTTCAGGCCTGCACGTCAGCGCACGCCAGTGCGGCGCTGAAGAAATCGGGTCCGCCGAAGTTGCCGGACTTCAGGGCCAGCCAGAGCGGCTCGTTCTTCCACCGCCCCTCGGTCCAGGGCACACCCGGGCAGATGCTTGCACCAATGCGAAGGCGCTCGATACCCAGCGCCTGGGTCACGGCGCCAGAGGTCTCGCCGCCGGCCACCACGAGCTTGCGCACGCCGGCCTCGACCAGGGCCTGAGCCAGCGCCGCCAGCGTGCGTTCGGTCAGATCACCGGCCTGCTGCACGCCCAACTGGCTTTGCGCAGCGCGCACGCTGTCGGCGTCAGCCGCGGCGTGAACCAGCACCGGCCCAAGATCAAGCAGGGCCAGCGCCTGTGATTTCAAGTGCTGCGCAGTTTGCCGGCCCTGCTCGATCGCCAGAGGGTCGACCTGCAGGCATGCGCGCCCGGAGGCTTTCCAGTGCGCGATTTGGGCTTGCGTGGCTTGCGAGCACGAGCCGCTGACGACCGCTGCGTGGCCAAGCACGGGCTGCAGCCGCGCAGCCTCGGACTTGGGCGTGAACCAGCCCCGGCGGGCGTAGGCCGGCCCGAGGCCCAGCGCCAGGCCCGAGCCGGCTGTCACCAATGGCAGGTCGGCACACGCCTCGGCCAGGTTCAGCAGGTGCTGGTTGTGGATCGCATCGGCCACGGCGATGCCCGTGCCCTGGCGCTGCAGCGCTTGCAAAGCCTGGCCGATCGCACCGGGCCCTTGCGTCACCACAGGCTCGGGCAGCAGCCCGACCTGCTGCTCGGTCTGGGGCTGGAGCACGCGCAGCAGGTTGGCATCGAGCATGGGCGTGAGCGGGTGCGTGCGCATGCTGGAGTCACTAAGCAGCAGATCGCCGACGAAAAGATGGCCGCGGTAGATGGTGCGACCGTTCTCGGGGAAGGCCGGGCAAGCGACGGTGATCGGGGCCTGCAGCGCCTTCATCAGGGCATCGGCGACTGGCCCGATATTGCCCTGGGCGGTCGAATCGAAGGTGGAGCAGTACTTGAAGTAAATCTGCCGGGCGCCACCGTCTTGCAGGGCCGACAGGGCTTGCAAGCTTTGCTCGACCGCTTGGGCCGGCGGGCAGGTGCGCGTCTTAAGTGCAATGACCACGGCATCGGCTTGGGGCAGGGCGCCGCGGGGCACGCCGATCACCTGCACGGTGTGCATGCCGGCGCGCACCAGCATGCTGGCCACGTCGGTGGCGCCGGTGAAATCGTCTGCGATCACGCCCAGGATCATGTCGCGTCCTTCGTGGGCAAGTCCAGTCCAGCCAATGCGGCGTAGTACTTCACCACAGCGGAGTCGTCTTCGCCCCCGTGCCCCATGGCTGCCGTGGCCAGGTAGAGCTGATGCGCGGCTGCGGCCAGAGGCAGCGGAAAGGCCAGCTTGCGGGCGGCATCGAGCACGATGCCCAGATCCTTGACAAAGATGTTGACGGCCGACAGTGGCGTGTAATCGCCCTCCAGAATATGCGGGACCCGGTTCTGGAACATCCAGCTCATGCCGGCTGAGTTGCAGATCACCTCGTAGAGTTGGGCCGGATCGGCCCCGGCCCGCATGCCCAGTGCCATGGCTTCGCAGGCGCTGGCGATGTGCACGCCAGCCAGGTGCTGATTGACCATCTTGACGGTCGAGCCGATTCCCACCTGATCGCCAAGCCGGTAGACCTTGCCGGCGAAGGTCTGCATCAGCTCTGCGGCGGCCTCGAAGGCTTGGGGCCGGCCCGAGGCCATCACCGTCATCTGTCCCTCGGCGGCCTTTTTTGCGCCTCCGGAGACCGGTCCGTCGATGAGCCACACGCCTTTTTCTGCCAGCCGCGACTCCCACTGCGGCGGCACAGCCGGATCAACGGTGGCCGAGCAGATCACCACCGAGCCCGGTGCCAGGTGATCGGCCAGACCATCTGCGCCAAAGAGCACATCTTCGGTTTGCGCGGCATTGACCACCAGCACCAGCACCACCTGGCAGTGCGGGGCGAGCTCGCGGGGTGTCGCCACGGCCCGCCCACCGAGCTGCGCGAATTGCTCGCGTGCGGTGGGGCGGGTGTCGCAGCCCCAGGTGGGTACGCCCGCGCGCAGGGCCGAGCTGGCTGCGCCCATGCCCATCGAGCCCAGGCCGACGACGCCCAGTGTTTTGCCGTGTGTGGTTTGCATGCTGTTTTTAGTGTCGGAGGGACGCTGGCTGGCCGAGCAATTGGCGCAAGGCGCGTTGGGTGGACGGGTCGGCTTGTTCGATCCGTTTGGCTGCGTTGGCCATGTGCCGCACGGCTGCACGCCGGGCGGCGGCGACATCGCCCCGGGTGATGGCCGCCGCCATGGCTTCGTGCTCGCGGTTGACGGCAATCAGGAAGGTTTGATGCATCGATTCATTGGCCCGGGTCACGCGCATGGCGTGTCGCTGGTACTGCTCTAAAAATCCGAGCAGGTGTTCAAAATGCGGGTTGTCGGCGGCTCGCGCAATGCTTCGGTGAAAGGCCAGGTCTTCTTCGACCCCGTCGTGGCCCTGCGCCACGGCCTGCTTGAGGCGATCGAGCGCTTCGCGCATGTGCTGGGCCTTGTGGGCATCAACTCTTTGAGCGGCCAGTGCGCAGACCTCGCCTTCGAGGACTCGGCGCACCTCGACAACTTGCAGCACGGCGTCCATGGATTGAAGCACCGACGGATCAAAAGCGAGGGCGCGGGCGCTGTGCGGCGGTGCGACGAAGACCCCTGAGCCTTGCCGCGAGACCAGACGGCCCATGGACTTGAGGCGACTGACCGCCTCACGCACCACGGTTCTGGAGACACCAAATTGCGCCGACATCTGTGTCTCGGTGGGCAGGCGCTCGTTGGCCTCGAGCGCGCCGTCTTCAATCCGGCTGAGCAGCTGCGCTGCCACCTGATCGGTCAGCGTTGGGTGGCTGGGCAGCAGTTCGAGCAGGTCGGAGCGCATGGCAGATGGACTGGTTTGTCAGGTCATCATACAAATCCACGCGGCAAGAAGCGTGCGGGTTTTCCTGGGGCTGCCGACAACCGGGCACAAAAAAGCCCGCTCGGTGACCGGCGGGCTTGAGGGCCGAAGCTCTGCGCAGCTTATTTCGTCGGCGCAGATGCCGCGGGAGCAGCAACAGTCGCTTCAGAGGCGGCCGGTGCGGCAGCGGGGGCTGCTGGAGCGCTCACGGCAGCAGCAGGAGCGGGCGGCGCGGCAGGCGCGGCCTGCGCATCGGCGTGGAACTTCATCATCAGGGGCACGATGAGCAAAGCGACGATGTTGATGATCTTGATCAAGGGGTTGACCGCAGGGCCGGCCGTGTCCTTGTAGGGGTCGCCCACGGTGTCACCGGTGACGGCTGCCTTGTGCGCTTCCGAGCCTTTGCCACCGTGATGGCCGTCCTCGATGTACTTCTTGGCGTTGTCCCAGGCACCGCCGCCGGTACACATGGAAATGGCGACGAACAGGCCGGTGATGATGGTGCCCATCAGCAAGCCGCCCAAGGCTTTGGGGCCGAGGACCAGACCGACCACGATCGGCACCACCACGGGCAGCAGCGATGGGATCATCATTTCCTTGATGGCGGCCCCGGTGAGCATGTCAACGGCGCGGCCGTATTCGGGCTTTGCCGTGCCTTCCATGATGCCTTTGATCTCCTTGAACTGCCGCCGCACCTCGACCACCACCGAGCCAGCCGCGCGTCCGACCGCCTCCATGGCCATGGCGCCAAACAGGTAGGGGATGAGGCCTCCAATGAACAGTCCGACGATGACCATCGGGTCGCTCAGGTCAAAGCTGATGGCTTTGCCGTAGCTTTCGAGCTTGTGGGTGTAGTCGGCAAACAAGACCAGCGCTGCCAGGCCGGCCGAGCCGATGGCGTAGCCCTTGGTGACGGCCTTGGTGGTGTTGCCCACGGCGTCGAGAGGGTCGGTGATGTCGCGCACTGAAGCGGGCAGTTCGGACATCTCGGCGATGCCGCCGGCGTTGTCAGTGATGGGGCCGTAGGCGTCAAGCGCGACGATGATGCCGGCCATGCTGAGCATGGACATGGCGGCGACCGCAATGCCGTAAAGACCGGCGAGCTTATAGGCCACGATGATGGCGATACACACGAAGATCACCGGCCAAGCGGTCGAGCGCATGGAGACGCCCAGACCTGCAATGATGTTGGTGCCATGGCCCGTGGTCGAGGCCTGTGCGATGTGCTGCACTGGCGCGTACTGCGTACCGGTGTAGAACTCGGTGATCCACACCAGCAAGGCGGTCAGTACCAGTCCGACCACACAGCTGCCAAAGAGCTTCATCTGGCTGCCCGCTGCACCCAGGGCGTTGTCGGGCACCATCCATTGGGTCACGAAGTAGAACGCGACCAGCGACAGAACGCCAGCGATCGCCAGGCCTTTGTACAGCGCAGGCATCACGTTCTTCATCCCCGGTGCTGCCTTGACGAAGAAGCAGCCGATGATGGACGCCACGATCGAGACCGCGCCCAGACCCAGCGGGTAGAGCACGGCGTTGAGCGGCGCTGCGGTCACCAAGAGAGCGCCCAGCACCATGGTTGCAATCAGCGTGACCGCGTAGGTCTCAAACAGGTCGGCGGCCATGCCGGCGCAGTCGCCCACGTTGTCGCCGACGTTGTCGGCAATCACCGCCGGATTGCGCGGATCGTCCTCCGGAATGCCGGCTTCGACCTTGCCCACCAGATCGGCGCCGACGTCAGCGCCCTTGGTGAAGATACCGCCGCCCAGGCGCGCGAAGATGGAGATCAGCGAAGAGCCGAAGGCAAAACCGATCAGCGGATTGAGCAGGGCGGCCAGGGTCTTGTCCGAAGCCGGGTTGCTGCCCACCAGGAACCAGTAAAAGCCGGTGACGCCCAGCAGGCCCAGTCCGACGACCAGCATGCCGGTGATGGCGCCGCCGCGAAAGGCGACATCGAGTGCCGGACCAATCCCCTTGGTCGCCGCTTGTGCGGTGCGCACGTTGGCGCGCACCGACACATTCATGCCGATAAAGCCGCAGGCGCCCGACAGCACCGCGCCGACGACAAAGCCGATGGCCGTCTTGGCGTCAAGGAACAGACCGATGAGCACGGCCAGGATGACACCGACGACCGAGATGGTCTTGTACTGTCTGGCCAAATAAGCCGCTGCGCCGGTTTGAATGGCCGCGGCGATTTCCTGCATGCGGGGGTTGCCCGCGTCCTGAGAAAGAATCCAGCTTCGAGCCCAGAAGCCGTAGACGACTGCGATGAGTCCACATACCAGCGCCAGCATGAGCGCGGAGTTGCCCGTCATATCAATACTCCATTTTTAGACGTGAGGGTTTCGGTGCAACGAAGGCGTTCGATTGCACCGCCTTGCGTTGCTTCCTCCACCCCCGCCTCCGCACGGGGACTGATTGGCCAACCCTCGAAATTTAGCGCCAAACGCCGTCCGCGCCTACCGACTGTCAGCCCCGCATCAGTAAAATGAGGGTAAATCCGGAGCAATTGAGCCTGTACTCCTACGCAGATGCGACAGAAGCGGGCGTCATAGACCTTTTACAACCTCAAGAGATCCCCGTTATGTCACTGGACAACGTCACGCCTGGCAGCAAGGTCCCCCATGCCTTCAATGTGATCATCGAGATCCCGATGAACGCCGACCCGATCAAGTACGAGGTCGATAAGGAAACCGGGGCGATCTTTGTCGATCGCTTCATGAGCACGGCCATGCATTACCCGACCAACTACGGCTATGTGCCCAAGACGATTTCGGGCGACGGCGATCCGGTCGATGTGCTGGTGATCACCCCCGTGCCCCTGATTCCGGGCGTGGTCGTGCCCTGCCGGGCTATCGGCATCCTGAAGATGCAGGATGAGGCCGGCGAGGACGGCAAGGTGCTGGCCGTGCCGATTGACAAGATTCTTTCGATTTACACCCAGTGGCAAAAGCCCGAAGACCTCAATCCGATGCGTCTGAAGACCATCGCGCATTTCTTCGAGCATTACAAGGACCTCGAGCCAGGCAAATGGGTCAAGGTGCTGGGCTGGGAAGACAGGGAGGCTGCGCACAAGGAAATCCTTGACGGCATCGCCAACTACGAGAAGTCACGCGCCGCCTGATCGGCGGCAGGCGCCGGGCCTCAGGCTTGGCGAAAGGGCGAGCGCTGCTCGAGCGCAGTCAAGTAGTGGGCCACCCCTTGGCCTTCGCGATCAAGAAAGCGCTGGACCGCGTCGGCAAAAGCCGGGTGCGCCAACCAGTGCGCGCTGTAAGTGGGCGTGGGCAGCAAAGCCCGGGCCATTTTGTGTTCGCCCTGCGCGCCGCCTTCAAAGCGTGCAATGCCGTGGGCGATGCACCATTGAAGCGGCTGGTAGTAGCACGCCTCGAAATGCAGGCAGTCGACCCGCTCGAGCGCGCCCCAGTAGCGGCCATAGGCCACCCGTTCGTTGGGCGCACTGGTCTGGCCGAGCCCGATCAGGCTGCTGGCGATCGACTGTCCGCCGCGCTCGGCAATGAACAGCAGCCAATGCTCGGGCAACTGCCGGGCGATGCGATCAAAAAAGTCGCGGCTCAGGTAGGGCGCGTTGCCGTGCTCCCGATAGGTTCGCTCGTAGCAGCGGTAGAAGAAGTCCCAGTCGGCCGGGTCGATGGATGAGCCCTGAGACCAGCGAAACGTCACCCCGGCTTGGGCGACCTTGCGCCTTTCCTGGCGAATCTTCTTGCGCTTGTCCTGGCTCAGGCAGGACACAAAGTCCTCGAAGCTGCCAAATCGCTCGGCCGACTCAGGTCCGGGCTCCGCTTGCCGCCGGTTGTGCCAGTGAAACTGCACCGTCTGGCGCATCATCAAGCCGGCTTGCTTGCAGGCGGCTATGTCGGCCTGGCCGGCAAATAACAGGTGCAGCGAGGACAGGCCTTTCTGCTCACACCAATGCACCAGCGCCTGCACCAGCGCCAGCCGCGCGGCTGCATCGATGGCCAGCAGGCGCGGCCCGGGCACCGGGGTGAAAGGGCTGGCCACCAGAGCTTTGGGATAGTAGGCCAACTGGTGCTGTTCGTAGGCCTGTGCCCAGGCCCAATCGAAGACATATTCACCATACGAGTGGCTCTTGAGGTAGACCGCGCAGGCGCCGGCCAATTGCTCGCCTCGCCAAAGGGTCAGCAGTTGCAGCTGCCAGCCGGTGCGTGCAGTGGCGCTGCCGCTGTCGTGCATGGCGCTGAGGTACTCATGGCGCATAAAGGGACCCTGCGCTGAATCAGGATGGCTCTGGAGCAGAGCGTTCCACTGGGTCGCTGGGAGATCCGACCAGCTGGAGATGAGCCGGATGACATAATCGTTTTCAGCCATTGCCCATTGTCGCCCCGCCTGTGGGCCCCCGTTTCCCCCATACCGCCTTCGATGTCTCTGCAGATCTGCGTCGCCCAGCTCAACTACTGTGTCGGAGACATGCCGGGCAATGCGCGGCTGATCATCGCGGCTGCCCGCCAGGCCTATGCGCAAGGTTGCAGGCTTGTGCTCACGCCCGAGCTGGCGATTTGTGGTTACGCCGCAGAAGACCTGTATTTGCGGCCCGCCTTTATCCAGGCTTGTGACGAGGCCGTCGATCAGGTGGCCCGTGAGCTGGCCGATTTGCAGGGCTTGTATGTGGTCGTTGGTGCCCCCGTGCAGTCCGACGGGGGGCTGCGAACCCGCAGCGTGAGCAAGCCCCAGCTGTTCAATTCGGCCCACGTGCTCAGCCAGGGGCGGCGTCTTCACACCTACGCCAAGCGCGAGCTGCCCAACTACCAGGTCTTTGACGAGCGCCGCTACTTCACGCCCGGGCATGAGCCTTGTGTGTTCACGGTCGGCGAGGGCGCTGACGCGCTTCGTGTGGGCCTGTTGATTTGCGAGGATGCCTGGTTTGAAGAGCCGGCGCAGCTGAGCAGGGCGGCCGGTGCCCAATTGTTGGCGGTGATCAATGCCTCGCCCTTTCACGCCGGCAAGGCGCACGAGCGAGAGCAGGCCATGGCCGTGCGTGCCGCCGCTTGCGGCTTGCCACTTGTGTTCGCCCATTTGGTGGGTGGTCAGGATGAAGTGGTGTTCGAGGGGGCTTCTTTTGCCGTGCAGGCCAGCGGGCAATTGGCCGCTCGTGCAGCGAGTTTCCAGTCTGAAGTGTTTGCCGTGACGGTCGAGCGTGATGCGATGGGCCTCATGGGCCCCAAGGGCGCGTTGCAATTGAGCGGTCCGGTGGCGGCTTTGCGCGGCATCGAAGCCGACCTTTGGGACGCCCTGGTGCTCGGCGTGCGCGACTATCTTGGCAAGAACGGTTTTCCAGGGGCTTTGCTCGGCCTGTCTGGCGGCATCGATTCGGCCCTGGTGCTGGCCATTGCAGTCGATGCCCTGGGCCCTGACAAGGTGCGAGCCGTCATGATGCCTTCGCCGTATACGGCCTCGATATCGCTGGAGGACGCGCGCGAGATGGCGCGCCGCCTGGGTGTGCGCTACGACGAGTACTCCATCGTGCCGCAGTTCGAAGCCTTCCTGGCCACTTTGTCGGGCGAGTTTGCAGGCCGGCCCACCGATGCGACCGAAGAGAACATCCAGGCCCGCATTCGGGGCGTGATTTTGATGGCGCTGTCCAACAAGTTCGGCTCGATCGTGCTCACCACGGGCAACAAGAGCGAGATGGCCACTGGCTATTGCACCTTGTACGGCGATATGGCCGGTGGTTTTGCGGTCATCAAGGACCTGCTCAAGACCACGGTGTTTGACTTGGCGCGCTGGCGCAACGCTCACGACCCTTATGGCCGCGGCCTTGACCCGATTCCTGAGCGCATCATCACGCGAGCGCCGTCGGCCGAGTTGCGCCCCGATCAGACCGATCAGGACAGCTTGCCGCCTTACGATGTGCTCGATGAGATCTTGTCGCGTTACATGGAGAATGACGAACGGATCGAGGACATCGTCGCGGCCGGCTTCGACCGCCAGGTGGTCGAGCAGGTCACCCGGCTGATCAAGATCAATGAATACAAAAGGCGCCAAGCGCCGGTGGGCATACGCGTGAGCCACCGCAGCTTCGGCAAGGATTGGCGGTACCCGATCACCAGCCGTTTTCGGGCCTGAGGCGACGGCCTCGGGCTTGCGCCACAATCGGGGCAGTTTTTGTGGAGTTGCGCATGAAACAGGTTACAGCGATCATCAAGCCTTTCAAGCTCGAAGAGGTGCGTGAGGCCCTGGCCGAAGTGGGCGTGACCGGCCTGACCGTGACCGAGGTCAAGGGCTTTGGGCGTCAGAAGGGTCACACCGAGCTCTATCGGGGTGCCGAGTATGTGGTTGACTTCCTGCCCAAGGTGAAGGTGGAGGTGGTGGTCAAGTCCGGCGATGTCGATGCGTGCGTCGATGCCATCATCAAGGCGGCGCGTACCGGCAAGATTGGCGACGGCAAGATTTTCGTGACGGCTGTCGAACGCGTGGTGCGCATCCGCACCGGCGAGCAGGACGAGTCGGCCGTCTGAGAAGGACTCTGGCCTCGATTGAGCCCGGCGGCGCTCAGATCTGGTCGAGTCCGATCGCGCGGCTCAGGCCAGCTGCCTGAACCAGGGATTCGAGCAGCGTCTGGGCTGTCTGCTCGACCTGCACCAGATCCATCTGCCACGGCCCCATGAAGCCCGATGACACCGTCTGTTGCATAAACTGCAGCAGGCCATCGTAGTAGCCGCGGTGGTTGAGCAGGCCGATGGGTTTGTCGTGGTAGCCCAGCTGCCGCCAGGTCCACACTTCAAAGAACTCTTCGAGCGTCCCGATGCCCCCTGGCAGCGCGAGGAAGGCATCGCTGCGCTCGGCCATCATGCGTTTGCGCTCATGCATGGTCTGCACGATGTGCAACTCGGTGCAGCCCCGGTGGGCAAACTCTTTGTCTACCAGCGCTTGCGGGATGATGCCGACGACCCGCCCTCCGGCTTGCAAGGTGGCGTCGGCGACGATACCCATCAGCCCGTTGTGGCCGCCCCCGTAAACCAGTTCGCCGCCATGGCGCGCGATCCAGCGGCCCACGAGAGCTGCCTGCTCGGCCCAGGCCGGGTCTGCTCCCGGTCGTGAGCCGCAGTAAACGCAAAGGGAAAAGGCTGGCTTCATCCGAAGCGGCTCCAAAGCGCCACCGTCCAGGTCGTCAGACACAGCAGCAAGGCCAGCAAAACGCGCGTGCTGCCCAGGCTCTGGCGCCGCTTGTGGGCCACCTTCGTGCGCATGGATGGCTCGGTCATCGGCTGGTGCGCGGGTGGTTTCTCGACTCATGACGGGCATGCCCTTGGCCAGATGATTTGCAGCAGGACGCGGCAGGAGCGAGTGTGCGGTGCGACCCTGATGCCGTTCATGAGAGGGATTTGACGGCAGCCTGGTCGCGCACCGAGGTGACGAGTCGGGTGCCGGCCAATGCGTCGTGCAGGAACTGGCGGTCGCTGTGCAGGCGCGCGAGCATGGCCCAGCCGGTCACCCACACCGCCAGGGTGACCAGGGCGAAGCGAGCATCCAGGCCCAGAATCCAGACCAGTGCCAGTGGCGGCACGAACCACATCCAGCTGAGCACGTAGCGCAGCAGAGCCTGCTTTTGGCTGATGCGCGACCCCTTCCGGTCAACCACACGGATGTGCCAGGTTTTCATGGCCAGGGTTTGGCCGCGAGCCCAGAACCACACGAAGTAAATGCCCAGGACCAGAAACAGGAAGGCCATTTGAGGGGCGCGGTTGTCCAGCGCATGCCGGGTTTGACTGAGCGAGCTGAACAGGTAACTGGCAATAAACAGCACGCCGAACAGCAAAATTCCCTCGTAGCACCAGCAGGCCATGCGGCGCAACACCGAGGGCGCAGTCAGTGGGTCCCCAGGCGAGGCCGGTTCGGTTTGAGGGCTCGCGCCCAGCGCCTCGGTGGCCGCTGAGGGTGGAGCGGATCTGGAGCGTTTCATGGACGAAGTCTACTGGCTGCTCGGCGCGTCTGAGACGCTGCTGGACTCGTCTTGCGATTCGCTGGGCTTGGTGGCGCGTGCAGTGCTGACGGCTGGCAGCACCGCCAGTTTTTGGGTGGGCACCGGTTGGGCCGCTGGCGCAGCGCCCAGGCTGCGCGCCCCGGCCTGCTCGGCCAGCTTTTGACGCTGCTGCGCGGGCAGGGCCTTGTAGGCTTCCCACTTGGCCATTTTTTCAGCTGGGCTGAGTTCGCGTGCAACTTCAGCGGTTTTGCCGAAATTCAACCTCGCCTGGGCCCGTTCGCGTGGGCTTAGCGTGGCCCAGGCACGCATGCGATCTTGCATCTTGGCTTGCTCTGGCGCGGGCAAAAGGGCAAAGTTTCTGGAAACCTCCAGCCACTTCCGTTGCTGCGTGGGATGCATGCCAGACCAGGCGCCGGCCAGCGGGGCGAGCGCCAGTTTTTCGGCTGCCGTCAGTTTGGACCAGTCGGACACGGCGCGATTGGACGCCGGACGCTCCTCGGTGGCTCGAGCAGGCGCGGCAGCCTTGGCCGAGGCGCCTTGGGGCGCCGCCGGGCTTTGAGCCCAGCTTGCACCGCAGCAAACCAGCGCCGCTGCCAGCCACAGGGCGAGCGACGGACGCGAGCTGGACGGAGCTGGCGCGGGGGCTGGCGGGATCATGGGCAGGCAGGCAAGGTTTGAATCGGGATCGCGTGTTGCCACTTGGTTACAAGTCGTCAGTCTGCAGGAATTGCAAAAACCCCGGGTCTGCGAAGGCTGCTGGGGGCAGGTCGTCGGTGAGCAGTGCCACGTCGACTTCGGCCAGTTCTCGGGCCCTCAAGTCATTTTGGGCTTCGCTGATGCCCAGCATGCCAACCACCAAGAGCAGCAGGGCCAGTCCGCTGCTCAGGCGCCCGAGCCAGCCCATCTGGTCATCGTCGCCGTGGTTCAATGCCAAGCTGCCGCCCATGCCGTAGGCGCCCTGAGCACGAGCGGTTTGCACCTTGCGGCTGGCCAGCGCGCGCTCGCGTGCGGCACGCAGTCGCTCGGTGACCTGATGAGGCAAGTCGCTGGCGGCCGGGTTCAGTCGTGCGGCCAAGCTTAAGCCCTGGCGATCGGCCAGCAGCTCTAGACGGGTTTTGCGCGAGTGTTTCATGATCCATATCCCCTGGCCTTAAGCGCCTTGCTGAGCGCTTGTACCGCCCTGAAACAGTGCGTTTTCACACTGCCTTGCGAGCAGCCCATGACGGCCGCGGTTTCTGCCAGGTCCATCTCTTCCCAATAACGCAGGAGGAAGGCTTCCCGTTGACGTTCAGGCAGTTGCATGAGCAAAAACTCCAATTCTTTGAGCGTTTGCGTCTTCTCCAGTGCATCTTGAGCACTTTGCGTGCCCTCGTGCCCGATCAGGTCTTCCAGCGCCTCCAGCGGGTCGACCTCGTCGCTCTGGCCGACCGTCAGGTCCGAGAGGTTGGAGAACAAGTTCCAGCGCGTTTTCCGTCGCCTGAGCGAGTCGATGATCGCATGGCTGAGAATGCGTTGAAACAGATGGGGCATCTCGGCCAGCGGCCGATCGCCGTAATGCTGAGCCAGCCTCATCATGCTTTCTTGCACGATGTCCAGCGCGGCCTCCTCGTCGCGCACCTGGTAGGCGGCGCGCTTGAAGGCCCGTCGTTCAACGCTCTTGAGAAAGCCCGACAGTTCTTGTTCGGTGGCCACGTTGCTAAGGCTCAGTAGCCCCGTCTGGCGGGCTTGCGCACCCGTGCTGAATCGGACATGAGGGGGCTGGTGTGTGTGTTGTAAGTGCCCGGCTCATTCAATTATTGCACCGCGCCTGCCATACCGGCCGGCTCGGCGGGACGGTTTGTATTGATGTCATAATCGCGGGTTTCGTTCAAGAGGCAAACGGGTCTCGATCCGGCGATGCATCCTAATCGCCCATGGTCGTAGGCCTCAAGTCCCGATTCCGCCCCACAAGGGCGTGCGCAGGGGCACCGAAGGTTTTTCGTCAGAGAAATTCGCAAAGGTTCATCATGGAAATCTCCAAGTCAGAGTTGGTCAGCGCAGCAGCGGCCGCCCCCGGTAGCAAAGGCGCCGAGATTTTGGGCGCCGAAGTTTTGGTGCGCTCGCTAATCGAAGAGCAGGTGAAGTTCATCTGGGGCTACCCCGGCGGGGCCGTGCTCTACATCTACGACGCCCTGTACAAGCAGGACCAAATGCAGCACGTGTTGGTGCGCCATGAGCAGGCGGCCGTCCATGCGGCAGACGGCTATGCGCGTGCCACTGGTGAGGTGGGCGTCGCCTTGGTCACCTCGGGTCCCGGCGTGACCAATGCGGTGACCGGGATCGCCACGGCCTACATGGACAGCATCCCGATGGTCATCATCACGGGCCAGGTGCCTACCGCTGCCATTGGCCTTGATGCGTTCCAGGAGTGCGATACGGTGGGCATCACACGCCCCATCGTCAAGCACAACTTCTTGGTCAAGGATGTGCGCGAGCTGGCAGCGACGATCAAGAAAGCATTTCACATCGCCCGCTCCGGCCGACCTGGCCCGGTGGTGGTTGACATCCCGAAGGACGTCACGGTCAAAAAGTGCGCCTTCGAGTACCCGACCAGCGTTGAGATGCGCAGCTACAACCCCGTGCGCAAGGGCCACGGCGGACAAATCCGAAAGGCCTTGCAGCTTTTGATGACGGCCAA